>Ga0209542_10005535_pt1 | contig 25131 bp, 33 predicted proteins | sample RifCSPhighO2_01_FD_184028 | JGI IMG/M metagenome (GOLD analysis project Ga0209542, IMG submission 184028) | Soil microbial communities from Rifle, Colorado - Rifle CSP2_plank highO2_0.1 (SPAdes) (version 2) | ecosystem: Environmental > Terrestrial > Deep subsurface > Rock core/Sediment ...
AAAGCCGAAAGCGGGGGGCATGCCGTATTCCATGGCGCGGATGTAATCTTCATCGAGTCGCTGGGCCTCTTCATCGCCCGCATCACGCAGCTTCTGCTGTTCCTCAAAGCGCGCGCGCTGGTCCTGCGGGTCATTGAGTTCCGAGTATCCCTTCCCCATTTCCGAGCCTGCGAGGAGTACTTGGATGCGCTCCACGACGTCCGGATTCTCGCTCGAGCGCTTGGCGAGCGGTTCGAGGTAAACAGGCACGCCGGTGAGAAATGCGGGGCCCGATATTCCCTTTCGCGCTTTTTTCCAAAGGTAGTCGGCTGCTCGCTCTCTGTTCGGCACATCAGTCGCGCCCGCGTTTGACGCGGCGTGCATCAGCTCCCCTTCGTTCGCCGTCTGCGGATCGACACCAAATTGGTCTCGGACAATGGTACGAAAATCGAGAACGCTCCAATCTTCTGCCAGATCCACCGTGTGCTCCCCTATCTCGAACGTGTATTTGCCATAGACTTGTTTGGCGATATGCCGGTAGAGCTCTTCGACAAATTCCATGCCGCTTCGCATGTCGGCATACGCCTCGTAGCTCTCGAGCTGCGTGTAATCCTGCAGATGCTCACGCGATTGTCCTTCGTTGCGGAAGATACGTCCTATCTCGAAAACCTTGGAAAAGCCAGCGATAAGGAGGCGCTTCTGCCACAGCTCACCTGCCGAAATGCGGAGGTAGACGTCGATGTCGAGCGCGTTGTGATGCGTAATGAACGGCCGCGCGTCGGCGCCGCCCGGCGTCGTTTCGAGAGCGGGTGTCTCAACCTCAAGGAAGCCCTTCGAGACGTAGAAGTCGCGCGCCGTTTGCCAGAATCGTGCACGGCGCTCGAACATCGCGCGAAGCTCGGGATCAAGAAGGATGTCGATGTCGCGCTCGCGCAATTTTTTCTCCTCGTCCTTAAGACCGAAATGCTCCGTCGGAATAGGCAGCAGCGATTTGGAGAGCATTTTCCACGCCGAAACCTTCAGCGAGGGTTCCCCTCGTTTTGTCTTGAACGCGGTGCCGGAAAACTCGACGAAGTCCCCCGAATCCACTGCCGCATCAAAGAGCTCGATGTTGGCATCCGCGTCGGCTTGTATGACCACCTGGCCTCTGCCGGTACCATCAAACACGTCGGCAAAAATAATGCCGCCTTGTCCTCGGCGAGACATAACACGGCCAGCGATGGTCACTTCCGTCGCGTCTTTCTCAAATTTATCAAATCCCTCGAGGAGCTCCGTGACAGCGGTGTTGCGTTCGGTTCGCGCCGGATATGCGTCCATCCCGGAGTCCTTGAGGATCTGGAGCTTTTTCAGCCGTTCAGCGCGAATATCCGCCTCACTCATGAGCGGAATAATAGCACGGAGTCAGTTCTCCAAAACGACGCAATTTGCGTACGTTGCGATGTTGCTCTCCACGACAGACACTTTGTTTCCTGTGTTCAGAAATACGAAACTATTGTTGGCATTGGCGTAGCGAATTTCGCCGGTAGGACCCACGGTCTGAGGCAACGTGACAACACGACCGTCGGAAAGGGCGAGACGCACGTTGGTCCCTGTGAATTCTGCTTTCAGCGACTTTCCTGCTTCGCACCTGAAGAACTGCCCAGGCTGGCTGGCAAAAAATTGTTCGACTTCGTTCGCCGCTTGTTGCCCCGAAAGCGCAGCGCCGTCCGCTGCAGTCGCCGGAGTCGTGGTCGGCACGTTAATGAAATTTGGAATAGTTATCGTTATGCCTGGGCCATATAAGAGATATGCGATGCCTCCCAAAAGAGAGAGGAAGACGATTATCATCAATATGCCTATTGCTCCTCGCCACGTGTCGTCGGGATCTGCTGCCATATCCGACAGTATAAACCACTCTCCTCGCTAGGAAGTGCGACGATACAGATAGACTGCCACCCCAGTACCACAAGTCCTTCGGACCTGGCTACGGGGCAAGGCGGCATTAGTTTGTTCTGCGATATAGATACACTGCCAATGGCATGAAAATCAGCAGTATCACCACTATCCAGCCGATGGATTGCCACGCGTAGAGAGCGGTCTCATATTCCCCAACGTTTTGCAACAGCAAAGCCCGGGCCGCATTCACCATGATCGTTACCGGATTCCACTCGGCGAATACTTGGAGCCATTCCGGCATCGACTGAACGGGTACAAAAACCGAGCTCGCGAAAACGAGTGGAAAGACCCAGATGAAGCCCGCGACCTGGGCGGTCTCGACGTTCTTGACGAGCATACCGATGGAGCCGGATATCCATGAGAACGCGAACCCGAAGGCGAGCAGGAGCGCGAATGCCGCCGCCGCATCGCTCAAAGAGCCTTGAAGTCTGAACCCGACGAGGTACCCAACGCCGAACATCAACATAATGACAAAGATGTTGCGCATCATGTCTGCAAAGGTGCGGCCGAGAAGCACGGCGCTTCGTGCCATGGGAAGCGATTTGAAACGATCGACAATACCCTTAGAAAGGTCTTCCGCCAATCCTATGCCTGTTGCTATCGCGCCGAAGACGGCGGACTGTACGAGAATGCCCGGAAGCAGGTAATCGATGTAGTTGCCGCCACCAATCCGAATGGCGCCTCCAAAAACGTAGGTAAAAAGAAGGAGGAACATCACGGGTTGGATCGTAGAAAACACGATGAGTTGCGGAACGCGTTGGTACCGTACAAGATTGCGCTCCACCATGGTGAGGAGATCGGCGAAGAAGTATGTGAGTTTCGTGGGCATATTCTAGAGCATCTCTGCGCGGTGGCCGGTAAGTTTGAGAAACGCTTCGTCGAGCGTCGGACGGCGCAATTGAAGGTCCACAAGTGTGATGTGCGCAAGGTCAAGTGCGCGCACGACTTTCGGTAAGGTGCCCGTGCCGTCATTGACCGGAATGCGCACCGTGCCGAGCGCGTCATCTACTTCTGGCTCGCCGTTTCCGAGAGAATGCAGCACCTCGGCGGTCTCGCGCGTACGCGCGAGATCGGCAATATGCATTTCGACGACGTCGCCGCCGACTTTTGCCTTCAATTCGGACGGCGTGCCTTTGGCGACTATCGTCCCTTTGTCGATAACGACGATGGTGCTCGCCAAATGATCGGCTTCTTCTAAATATTGCGTTGTGAGAAGGACCGTCGTTCCCCTTTCCTGCAACGCACGGATTATTTTCCACAGCGCCAAGCGGCTCGCCGGGTCAAGCCCCGAGGTCGGTTCATCGAGAAAAAGAACGGATGGCTTGTTGACCAACGACGCGGCGAGGTCGAGGCGCCTGCGCATGCCGCCGGAGTAGGTCTTGAGTTGGCGATCGGCTGCGTCCAAGAGGTCGAATTCGGTGAGAAGCTCGTGCGCGCGATGCGCGGCGTCTTTGATCGAATGATGGTAGAGGCGGCCGACCATGATGAGGTTTTCTCGACCGGTCAGGATCTCGTCGACAGCTGCGTACTGTCCGGCAAGGCCGATGGCGCCGCGCACCTTGTCAGACTCGGCGACGACGTCGTAGCCGTGCACGCTCGCAGAGCCCTGGTCGGGCTTCATCAGCGTCGTGAGTATACGCACGAGGGTCGTTTTGCCCGCGCCATTAGGCCCGAGGAGGCCGAGGATAGTGCCCCGCTCGACTGTAAGGTCGACGCCAGAGAGCGCCTGTATGGCGCCGAATGATTTTCGAACGTTCGTCGCGACGATAGCGGGGTTTGCCATGAGGCAGTTACCCTACAATAAAACGAGCTCAACGTCAATCTGACCGATCGTGACAGCGGTGCGATAATGTCGCCTTATGTCCCCGATCATTGCCTCGGTCCTCGCGGCCTTTGCTGTAATGTTCGCTTCGCTTGTCGGCATCGCGTTCGCACACAATGTACTTCGTTCGTGGATGCGCTCGCGCCTCACCTATCTCGCAACGTTCTCAGCAGGAGTCCTTTCGATACTGGCCTATCACCTTATACAAGAGTCCCTCCACGAAAGTTCCACGGCCGCACTATCGGCCGGCTCTATTCTCGCTGGCGTCATTAGTCTTGAGATTATCCATCATCTTCTTCCCGATGGACACCACCACCATGATTTGCCGGAAGATCACAGTCATACGCCCATAGACGGCCGGCGCGTGCTTCTGAGCGATGCTGTCCACAACATCACGGACGGATTCATTATCGTACCGGCATTCATCGTCGACTGGCGTTTCGGTATCGCCGCTACGGTCGGTATCATGCTGCACGAATTGGTGCAAGAAATCTCTGAATTCTTTGTCCTTAAGCAAGCAGGCTATGAGACCAAGCGCGCTCTGATTTTGAATTTCATCAGCTCGTCTTCCATCCTCCTCGGTGTGATCCTGGCGCTCGCCCTCGCCTCGTTTGAAACTCTCCTCTCGCTCCTTGCAGGATTTGCCGCTGGCGGTTTTCTATCCGTCGTGATACGAGATCTTCTCCCGCATGCAATAATATCGGCAAAAGCCCAAGGAAAATGGCTCCCGCACATCACCGCCGCAGTCTCCGGAGGCGGGATCATGTTCGCTGTTGTCACCATTCTCTAGGCTATACTTGTGATAATGCTGCAAAAGAGATTACACAATGTTCGTTTCGCACTATATGGCATACGCATCGCCTGGAAAGAAGAGTTCAATTTCAGATTGCAGATATTTGCAGCTGTTCTCGCGCTACTGTCTGGGTGGTTTTTCGGCATTTCCAAAAGCGAGTGGCTTTTTGTTATCGCGATGATAGGCCTCGTTTTTACTGCGGAAGTATTCAACACCGCGCTCGAAGAGTTGTGCGATAAATTCCAGCCCGAGCACGATCCGCACATTGCGAAGATAAAAGACCTCGCGGCAGGCGCAGTACTGGTCGCTTCAGTTGTTGCTGCGATAATCGGGGCATTGATTTTTATTCCATACATCGTATGAGTGGCATCGACGCGCACGTTCTGTACGCGCTTTATGCGATACGCGATCCCTTTCTTACCCAGCTTTTCTTGCTCATCACCGAATTCGGCGAGGCGCGTGTCATCTTGTTTCTCACGATAGGGCTTGCGGTCTATCTTTTTATGCGCCGACGCGCCGCGGAACTTTTGGGAATTCTCATGACCGTGGGTGGTGCGGGGGTCGTGGTATACGCGCTGAAAGAGATCGTCGCGCGCGAGCGTCCGGAAGCTATCTACAACGCAGTCGCCGAGACCACTTCATCCTTCCCGAGTTGGCATGCGGGACTCGCTCTGGCATTCTACGGCTACTGCATTTATTTATTGTGGCCTTACACGCGCGCACATCGCTCTGCTGGCGTGGCGATAGGTCTTCTCAATGTGTTGATCGTCCTCGTCGTTTTCAGCCGTCTCTATCTGGGAGTCCACTATGTGAGTGACGTCCTTGTAGGAGCACTTATCGGCGCTGTATTTCTTGCAGCGGGTATCTTCGTATCGGGACGGTTCAAGCGGCCCCAAGCAGCGTCTTGAGCAGGGCCATGCGCACAAGAAGGCCATAGCCGACTTGTTTGAAATATACGGCGTGGGGAGAATCATCGACTTCTAGCTCGATCTCGTCCACTCGCGGCAAGGGGTGAATGATGATCGCGCCGTCTTTCATCGAGTCGGCGACAGCGCGGGTAATTACATATCGTCCTTTTAGTTTGTCGAAATCCGCCACATTTTTTATCCACTCTTTCGCGATACGCGTTTGATACAAGACGTCCATAGTGGAGATCACGGATGCCATGTCATCGGTCTCGACGAACTTCACATTGTTCTCCTTGAGGTGGTCCTTCACGTCGCTACCCATCCGGAGTTCGGGCGTGGACACGAACGTTACTGTGATGTTGGCGTACTTACTCAGAAGATACGAAAGTGAGCGTGGTGAGCGATAGTATTTGAGGTTACCAACGAACGCAATGTGAATATCGTCCTCGCGTTTCAGCTCGCGCTGGATCGTATAAAGATCGAGAAGTGCCTGTGTGGGATGCTGACCCATGTTGCCGTCCCCCGCGTTGATGATAGGTACCTTGGAGACCGCGGCGGCTCGTGCCGCGGAGCCGGTTTCAGAATGACGAAGAACGATCGCGTCCGCGTAGTTGTTGACTACCTTGATGGCATCTTCGAGCGTTTCGCCTTTTTTGTCGGAGGAAGAATCGCGGACGCTTTCCATCGTAAGCACATCGCCCCCAAGGCGCATCATTGCCGATTCGAAAGAGAACCGAGTGCGGGTGCTCGGTTCGTAAAAAAGTGATGCGAGTATTTTTCCTTCGAGCGACTTTTCTCGTTTCCCTTCCAGACTGGTCGCGAGCGCAAAAAGCTTCTTGAGTGCCTCCCTATCAAACTGTTGGGTCTCAATGAGATGCTGCATTAGGCGAATAGTATGTAGAAAATAGCAAATAGTAAATAGACGTATCGCCGTCGTCTGTGTTTGACAATCGGGCTAAGCGCGACCATAGTTTTGAGCAATGAGCTGGATGTCTGGCTCAGTGCATGAGGAGGACGGCATGGACGCTGTCGCAAGTAAGTGGACATTGGCTCAGGCGGAGATGGCGCGCGCAAAACCGATTCATGCGCGTACCGAAGACGATTTTCGAGCAATTCAGGCCGCCCAGATCGTCGAGCTCGCTATGCTGAACCGAGCCGACGACCTGGCGAGAGTCGTCCCGATCGCGAAGGCGAAGCCCGCTAGCGAGTTGATCTATGACGAGAGCGGATTCGTCACGGGCGCAGCCGGGCTGAAGCGTTGATCCCCCTTTCACCCAACAGGGCCGGCGTGCACATGCGCGCCGGACCCTTTTTTTATGAGAGTAGCGCCTTTAGGCGTGCGAATTCGAATGATTCGTTTTGAACGACCCAGCGGTAGAGCGCGGGAGAAAGGAGCGTGGCGAATACTGCCGTGCCAAGGACGTGCATGAGGGTGAAGGGTATTTGACCAACAAGCGCAACGGCGAGCGGCTGGCCGTTGAAAATTGGCGCAATGAACATCGTCACCGCGTCATAAAGAATGGTAGCCGGTATGCCGAATACGAGAAAGTTTTTGACCGAGGCATCCCTATTTCTGAAATAATAGTGCGCGGCAACGCCGAGGAGGCCGTAGCAGAGCGCGGTGGCCCACGTCCAGCTGCCCCATCCGCTCGTAATAGCGTCGTAGAGAACGATGCCGAGGAAGCCAAAAAGAAAGCTGCCCGCGACCCCAAAGCGCTTGGAGAAGGGCATCACTGTCGCGAGCATCGGCTCGAAATTGGGCGGTCGGAAGGGGATGAGTCGGAAGAGAAAAACGGCCGTCCATCCGATGAGATATTTCAATCCAGCATTCATGGGAATATGACTATACCATGTGCCTGCTTGCCCTAGGCTCGTCGAAGGGTGGATACCCATTACACTTATCCTCCACGACCGAGCAGTTACCTGTATGTGCAAACAGCCGCGTTTGACGCGGCTGTTGCTGGGTCCGAACGACTAGGGTTAGAGACCGAATCGTAGCTTCAGCTTTGCAATGAATGCTTCGAGACGCGCGATGACCTTCAGCGCCGCGTCGTGACTCAAACCATTCTCACCTACAGTGAGCTTGGTCGCCGTGAAGACATTGGTGCTCGTGTCGACGGAGCCAACGGCCTTGATGCGGTTTCCGGTCGTTATGCCGGCGAGCGTCAGCGTAGTGCCATTCGTTCCGACGATCTTCGTCGAGCTGTTGACCGTGACGGTGGTCGTAGCCTTGCCCGAGATGACGAGAGTATTACCCGTGACGCTGACCGAGGAGACCGTACCGACGATCGCCTTGCCTATTGGCCTCGGAGGCGTCGGGTGCTTCGTCTTCCCTTCCACATGCGTCGCCTTCACCGTCAAAGTGGAAGTCGTCGTGCCCGAGAGGATGAGGCCACGGAAGTTGACCATGTCGCCGATGGCGACGTCGGCAATCGTTCCCTTGCCCTTACCCTTGAACTCGAACTTCGTCGAGCTATCCGTTTGCACGTTGAAGGTGACGAGCGGCGTGCCCGTAGTCGCAGTAAAGCCCGCCGTCGAAGTTGCCGTTACTTTGGCACCCTTCACGTTGACCATGTCGTTCGTGATGCGGACGTTGGTGTCGCTCGTTTTGATGTTCCCGTTCACATTGGCATTGAGTGAGACGAGTGCGCGCACTCCTCGTTCGTCGCGATCGCGCTTGTTCCTGTCATCGGCGTTCGCCGTAGCGGCAACACCTATAATCACCAGTGCGAGCACTGCCGCAAAGATGTAGAGAAGACCGCGCGTGGAAATGTTCTTTGACTTTGCCATATTTTTTTTGGATTACAAACTTCTTATAATGATAATTTCGACTGTGGTCGGCCGAAGCGGAATGCCGTTTCCCAAGCATTCCTCCGCGGCCTACATGCATGAAGACGGCTCTAGGGCCGCCTTCTTTCAATCCACTTCATCTTAACTTCAGTCCAAAAACGTGGGTGTAAAGTGGGAATGTTTGACTTCCATAAGCCCGCCGCTAGCCTCGCTCGCTCCGTGCCGGACGAAATAGACGGTTTTCAGGCGTCGGGACGATTTTTTATACGTTCGATGATGCTGGTGGTGGAGTTTACTTTTTCGATGGGAACTATCTTGAGTTCAATGCCGAGTCCCTTCAATTCATCCGCATGCGCACGCCATTTCTCGTTCGCTGTCACGACGATATCCGGCTTGAGTTCTCGAGCGACCGCAAGCCGCGGAGGCTCCGTCGCGCCCTCTTTGCCTTCAGGGGCGATGAGCACGTAGTCGACATATCGTATCGCGTCGAGTATGGCGGCGCGCACGTCCTCGTTCTGGATCGGCCGCCCGTCCTCTTTGTAGCTTCGTATCTCGGCATCGCTTTTGACGGCCATGACGAGGACATCGCCAAGCGCCTTGATATCGCGCAGGTAGTCGATGTGCCCTTGATGGAGAATATCGTACGCACCCCCGCCAAGGACTAGTTTCTGCCCCTTGTGCTTTTCGCGAACACCCGCTAAGTCCGAGGACCGGATCAACATTGACTACATTAAAGCACGAACATTCCTTTGCGGTAGATGACCTTTGTGGAACCGTCCTTCAGGTGCGCCGTGACGGTGCGGTCGGTCGTGGACACAACATCGGTGTGGACTGATGAGTCGTTGAAACCGAGACGCCTGGCCTCCTTGTCAGTGAGTTTGGAGACGTCGCCTGCGTACGTGTCGCGGTAGCTCATGCCAAGGGCGATATGCGAATTGCCGAAGGGGCCGCCCATGTTCTCGTCGAAGAGCGTCTCCGCCATAAATTTGGTGATGCGCGAGTGGCGCTTGTCGGTGAGCGAATACTCGCCGACCTTATCTGCACCCGGTGTCGCTATCATCTCCTTCAGTAATTTCTCGTTCGTACGAGCAGAAGACTTTATGACGCGACCATTTTTGAACCACAGCTGTATTCCCGTTATCTTGTTGCTGTAGCGATAGAGTGGCTGATTCACTCGTATCCAGCCGTTGGTCCCACGCCAATCGGGCGAGGTGAATATTTCGAACGACGGGATGTTGCGCCCCGAGCCCGCGTGCCACGCTCGCTTCTCGCCGAGCGTGTACCATATGTCCATATCAACACCTTTCGCGTGGAGTTTATCTATCCTGGGCGAGAGTTTGTTGAGGCGGCTGCGATACTTTTCGATGTCGCGATACACCTGCTTCCACTTCGCTATCGGATCTTTCTCATCGAGAAAGCATGCCTTGATTATCTGTTCCCAATACGCTTTTTCGGAAAGTCCGGCTTCGCGCGCCATTCCCACCGTGCCATAGAGCGCGATGGTCCAGGTCAATTTACCGGCCCATTCCTTTTTGTGACGCCAATCCATAAAAGGCTTTAAGGATTTGCCGCGCAACATGATCTTCTTGCCGTCGACGCCTTGGAGCGCTTTCGGGTCTTTCTCCGCGAGGAGAAATACGGAATGATCCATCTGTTCCACGAGACCTTTTAAATATTTGGCAGGAAAGAACTTCAGCTGCTCCTCGCTAGCGTTCTCGTAGAAATAGCGCGAGACACTGATGTTGCGACGCTTGTCGCCCTTCTCGTCGTCCGGCCCATAATGGCCGATGACGTGTCCGCCTGCGTCTACCACGGCGTTGCACACTGCCATATAGAGCGGCTTCGCGGATTCACTGGCACTGACCCTGACAACTTCTCCCTTTTTAATCCCCTTCCCACCGCCCAGCGCGAAATTGATAAGTACGTCCGCATAATTCTTTAAAACCTTGTCGCTTGGTGTATACATATTTGGCTAGCCTACCCGTGACTGATGAAAATGTCTAGAAAGTGTGGAGGCGCCTGTCCTTTGGCAGGCGCCTCGCTCTCGCTCGCGATCCGATTGCTATTTCACTTTCGCGGCAGGAGTCGGTGGTGGTGGAGTTTGCATCCACGCATTGACCGAGACCACGATGCCGAGGCCCAAACATGCGGTCACGATCACGAGACCGATTTGCTCCTTCCACGACAGATCTTTCCATTTTCGTGTGTCCATCACGGCGTTCGGCTTCTTCTCGTCCATCGAGAGAACTCCTCTTGCGGGAAGGCGAAATGCCGTCCACCCTCATCATCTCATACAGAACAACCCCGGCGAAAGCCGGGGTTGTCGCATCGAGTGGATACGGGAAGAGTTATTGTTTTATCGTCATGCCGTCGATCTTGTTCACACGAGCATTCGCGGAGACGTCGGCATTCACGTCTGCGGCAAGTTCGGCAGCCATAACGGTCTTTATCTCATTGATGAGACGAGCCTGCGTGTTGGCACCAAGCTCCGCCGCTGCTTCAGCATCAACGCCGAGAGCAAGGGCCGAATCGATACGACTCTCGAGAGAAGCTTCGAGGTCGGTTTCGTTGGTAACGGCGAGGAATGTGTACCACGGATAGCTCACGTCAACTTCTCCGGTAGCGTCCACGGTAGCGGTCGCGTTGACCGTGGCCGGAATGAAGCCGAGGAATTTTACGTTCTGTTTGTAGGTCACGGAGACAGTGTCTGCGGAGGTCGCGACGCGCGCGATGTTTTTGTCGGACCCGATCTGTGCGGCAACGTAACCTGATAGGTCGGCATCGGCCTGTACGTCGGCGACGCTTACGGAAGTCGCTCCAGCTGTGCCGGCATCCACGTCGGCACGCGATACGATGATGACAGAGATATCCTTTCGGTCAGACACTTCTGCGGAGCCGTCAGTATCGGTATCCGCGTCGGTCGAAACATTCGCGGAGCCGCTTGCCTTCACAGATGTCGAGGCGCCAACGATCGCGTTGACGACATTTCTGACACCGGTCCCGAGCTCTGAATTAACAGCAGCGTCCACGCCTGTACTGCCGTATACATTGGTCTCGGCAAAAGCCGGAATCGCTATGCCAGCGGAAAGTGCGAGAGCCGAAAGAGCTGCGACTGTTTTTTCTGTTATGGTCTTCATACGATCAGATAATGACTAATTTTTAATGGTGTTCGATACCTGCAACTATACAACGTATAGATACGGGTACATATCGTGAAGACGGATGAACGAATTCGCCCTTTCTTGACATCGAGTCGTATCTTGTGGTCTAAAACTAGTATTCGACTTCCCTCGCCCGCTCACGAATATCAATCGGATACACGCCGTTGAAACACGAGGTCGAGAATTGATCGGCCGGGATGCCGGTCGCAGCTATCATGCCATCGTATGAGAGGAATCGGAGTGAGGTAGCTCTCAAGTATTTTTCTATTTCATCGACCGATTTGGTCGCCGCAATGAGGTCTGTCTGTTTCGGCGTATCGATGCCATAAAAGTCGGGAAATTTGACCGGCGGCGATGCGACGAGAAAGTGCACTTCTTTCGCACCCGCCTCAAAGAGCATTTTGACTATCTGCCGCGAGGTCGTGCCGCGCACTATCGAATCGTCGAATACGACGACGCGCTTTCCTTTTACGACCTCCGGTATCGGCGTGAGCTTGGCTTTTACGCCTTGTTCGCGCACGTGCTGCTCCGGCGTGATGAATGTGCGGTGGATGTAACGGTTCTTTGTAAGGCCCATCTGGAACGGAAGACCGAGAGCCTCCGCGTAGCCTATAGCTGCCGGTATGGCCGTCTCGGGCACGGGGATAACCACATCGGCTTTCAAGGGATATTCTTTCGCGAGTTCGATGCCGAGATTGCGACGCACTTCGTAGACTGACTTCCCGAGTAGGTGGCTGTCGGGCCGTGCAAAATAGATGAACTCAAAAATATCGAGCTTTGGGTCGGGTTTGACGATTTGCTCGGAGCGTATTCCCTTTTCATCAATGATGCAGAGCTCGCCGGGCTGTATCTCCCGCACGTATTTTGCGCCGATGGGCGCAAACGCGCATGTCTCGGAGGCGATGATATATCCGCCATTCAGCCGCGCGAGCGCAAGCGGGCGGATGCCGCACCGATCGCGCACCGCGACGAGCGCGTCGCGCGACATGATGAGAAGCGAGAACGCGCCAGTCATCAAGGGGTAGATTTCCTTGATGGCGGCCGCGAGCTCGAGCCCGTCGCGCATGCGCGCGGCGATCGCCTCAACGATCATGCGCGAATCGGAAAACTCGGCTATATCGACCCCCTTTGCGCGGAGCAGTTCGGCCAGCGCGTCTGTCGTTGGTAGATTGCCGTTGTGAACGAGCGCGATAGCGTTGTCGTCGGATGATGCGCGCAGCGAAACGGAGTCGTTCAAGCTCGGATGCGGGTCCTCGTACGAAACCTTCTCAAGCGATGCGGCGCCCGCCGCGAGCATGGGCTGCGCGTGCTTCACCTTTGAGCCACCCGTCGTCGAATACCGATTGTGCGCGACCGCGATGTGTCCTTTGAGACTTTCGATAAGCTCGTCGTTAAAAACCTGCGACACGAGGCCCATTCCCTTGTGTATGACGATCGTGTCTCCATCCGCCGAGGCGATGCCTGCACTTTCCTGACCACGATGCTGGAGAGCAAAGAGCCCAAAGAAGGAGAGGCGCGCAACGTCGAGGCCCTTGCCGTAAACCCCGAAAACTGCGCACTTTTCTCCACGTATTTCCTGCATAGAGAAGAAGTGACGAATGGTACCTCTTTTTTCATTTCATTTCAATCTTCCACGCCTCGATCGCAGGCTCTTCGTAGGGATGAGCTTTCCGGATAGCGGCGATGACCTCGTCGAGACAGTGCGTCTCGCATACAAACTCTATCCGTTCTTCTTCGACCTCTTCAGGTTTTCCGATCTCTCCGACGGATGGGTTCGCCTCAGGCCCCGGGGTGAACCTTCCAACGCCGCGAACCGAGAAACTGCAGTGCGAGTAGTTGCCTATCGCCCCGCCGCCTGCATCGCCTATCACCTGTCGAAGTTTGTCTGCGTCAGCAAGAGGCACATACACGACGACTTTGTACATGCGCTAAGTATATAAAAGTTGTGGGCGCACACGAAATCATCCGTGTGCGCCCATGTTGTCACCTCCGTATCAAGAGGTATCTACCGTCAGGAGGTTTGCCGCGGAGCGCCGCAGGAAGGCGGTCGTATACGCCCACTACCTGCGCCCACTGCTCCACGTCCGGCATCGTCGCAGCCGTCACCGTCTTGAATCGGAATGTCCGTAGGACCTTCACGATCCTTGCGTTGTCCGTGAACGCGAAGTGCACGGGTGATTCACAGACGGGGATCAAAAGCAGGCGACGGACGATATTCTCCATCGCAGCGCTGCCGTTCCCATTACCGCGATGCTCGTCGGTCACGAAGAGCTTTCGGATCTGCCATGTGTCTGGCAATTTCGTTTTCTCCACGACGCCGTGGGAAACAATCCGATCGCCGGCTCTTGTCCATCCGACGACGGTGAGTCCACGCAAACAATCAATCATAAGCGATCGCCCGTCGAGGTTCCGTGGATTGTATTTTCCGGTCTTTAGCATTTCACCGGAAAGCACGTTCCACGGTGCGAAGTCTACATGCATTGATTCGTCTCCTTGCCTTAGACCCCAATGACTTCGATCTTTTCGGGGAAGTCATTTGGATCCAGTTTGAATTGCGTCGGCACGTAGCGCTGATCGAGCGAGCAGCGGCTGATCTGCCAGTACCACGCGTAGAATCGCCGTTTTTGCTCGACATTCGCCTTGATCGTATAGATGAAGAAATGATCGTAGCCGTTGTAGAGGAAGATAGGCAGCAGGTCCTTGTTGATGTGGGACAGGACCTTGCCGACTTCAGAGTCCACGACCGGGATGAAGATCCAGGCGTGGATGCCAAGATCATCGACGAGGTCTTCCATGTCTGCGGCATGCTGCTCGAGTATGCTGCGAGCCCGTTGGCGTTGACGAAGGTTCTGAGTTTTTCGTCCGAGGGGACCGAAATCGATCGGCCAGCCCTCCTTCTCAAACTCCTTGTTGATCTGCTCGCCGCCGCCGGGGCAAATACGAAGCGCAAACTTGTCCCCGCGCCTCTTGAGGTCCGCCTTGACCTTTGGGTTGTCCAGGAGACTCCCGGAGATAAGTGCGAGTGCGTTTTTGCGAGCCATTGTGGGCCTCCAATTGTGAAAGAACACATCGCTCGGATGCGTCCTTTCGGGTTGCATCAAGCGAAACCGCCTCGGCTTGAGGCGGTTTTGGAAAGTTTGTATGTATATACGAAACGCTCTAAACAGCCTCAAATAAAGCTGTTCGTCGTCGTGCGATGTGGGAATTGGTGGCTGAAATTCGAGACATATTCGAGATTTTACCTTGTTATTGTGTGCTGTCAAGCAAGTATGCCGTGGATAACCTAATCGCTCCGCCGGTCCTTCACCTCTACATCCCCCCCGCCCTTGGCCGACATCACCGCCCCGATCGCCACAAGGACGAGGACGAAAAGGAGGATGAGCCCAAAGATGACAAGCAAAGTGACCATACCTGTTTCTATCACACTCTCCCCTCCTCGCAAGATTTCCTTGTGAACAAAAGAATCGGGTCCCGCTCTGCACGCGCAGAACGGGACCCGCGGGGAGAACTACAACGGACGAGATCTCATTTTGTTTTTACGAAATCTACCGCAAGGTCCGGAAGCGCCGCCTGTGCAAGCGTTTTCAGGGGCTGCGACGCTGTGTCCGACGAACATTCGTCGGAGGTCCACAGTACGGCACCGAACCCTGCATCACGCAATGCTTTCAACATAGCGCACTGCAGGAGAAGTTCCCCATTGCGCATTTGTCTCCCCGCGGACCCTTTGCCACGGGGCCAGGCTCGCAGAATTTGGTAGTGCCACGTTGCGGCATCACCCATCCTTCTTTCCGAATATCCCTCACCGTTCGTGCCAGGAAAGCGTTCGGCGATCGCGAGAATATCATTGGCACACTCTTCCAACGTAGTGTCGGCAAAGACACGAACACGATCGGCAAGCGCATCGTTGTCAAGTACGTCTTGCGCCTTCTGCAGAGATGACGCTTTGATAACGAATGTGTCGCCTTCCTGATACTGACGCAGTGCGTTCAGGAGCAGGTCGGTCGAGATCGATGCTCCGTGAAGAACGATTGCTCGCTTCGTTGATATCGTCATGTGCAGTCTCCCAAAGATCAAGGTTGCAGTGCTTCATATAAAGCAAAGGGGCCCATCAAAGGCCCGAGGTTGAAACTATTTCGTTAGTATCAAATTCAGACCTTCGATGTTTTGCTCTTGCTATGCAGTCTATGCAACACTTTGCGGTAGCCGCCCTCCTTTCCATTGAGCCACTTCGACACACGCGCCACGGTCGTCGAGCTCAAACCGGTTTCTTTGACGATGTCGGAATACGAGACATTGTCGGAAAGAAGTTTGGCTGCGCGCAGGCGCTTAGCGAACTCCGCTATCTCGCCCTCCGTCATCAAGTCGCGCAGGAAATGCTGTGTATCTTCCTCGTTTTTCAATGCTAAAAGAGCCTTGATCAGAGCCCTGTTTTCAGGCTTTTTCCAATGCATGGGACCACTTTAGCGTACTAAAGTGTTTTATGCAAGTGGGCGTTATGTACTCAATATGGACGACCGTCTAAAATAGGTACGTAAGTGGCTTTGTCAGCCATCGCATCCCCTGCCGAACGCGCCTCCTCAAAGGTGTCGTGCCACGTTTTCTTGTCGGCCATACGCCAAGTATCAGATGTTCTTGGTCAGTTTCAGCAGTTGTTTGTGCAGAGTTGGGTTCGCGGCGACCATTTCGAGCTGTCCGAGCTTCCACGGTTTACCCTTTGTATCTGTGACCTTGCATCCCGATTCTTTGAGAATGAGAGAGATGGGAGCAAAGTCATGCAACGCTCCCAGTAGCGGGACTATCCAATCCCGTCTTCCGCACGCAACATAGCATGCGTTAGGTGCGATAGAACCGAACGAACCAAGTTGAATATTCTGTTCAATACCTGCGGCAAGTAATTTGCGTAAGAACTTAGCCGTTCGCGAACGAAGTGAAGCGGAGCCCACGCCGAAACTGTGATGAAGCGTCTTCGCTTTCGAGCACCGGATACGCTTTCCATTGAGATATGCACCCTTCCCGCGTTGCGCAAAAAAGAACTCCCTCGTTGCAGGCAAGTTTATCGTGGAAAGTATTACCTTGCCGCGGCGAGCGAGACATATCATGACGCCGAACATGGGCACGCCGGAGACGAAATTGAGCGTGCCGTCGATCGGATCGATGATCCATACGTATTCGGCAGTGTCGTTGATGCGTCCACGTTCCTCGGAAATTATCCCGTGCTCCGGGTACGAACGCTGGATCGCATTGATAATGAGACGCTCGGACATAAGGTCAGCTTCGGTGACGCAATCCCACGCTTGATCGCTTTTCATATACTTCACGCCCACCTTACCGAAGCGCTCTAAAACGACGGCGCTCGCCTTTTTCGATATCGTCTGGATGAACTTCTCCATTCCAACGACCTTACGCTCGATTCCACTTTCTGTCCAACGTGTATTGGTCGGGTTCGAAGAAGAACAGCGAGAGTGTTGCGATGGCGAGCCCAAAGTCGCGCACGCCGATGTCGTTGTAGCCTACTTCATAGGCAATAAGGAGGAGGTGGAGCGAAAGGAGAAGTGCGGCCCAGCGCGTCATGAATCCGGCGGCTAGAGCAAGTGCGAGAATTACCTCAAAGGCACCGTTGAGAAGGACGATGGTTTCCGCCGACATCAGTGCCGACGTCCACTCCGGTACCCACGATATCCAATTCCCTGGCGCCGTCACCTGCGAAAGGCCGAACCACAAAAAGACGACCACGAGTCCGCCGCGCAAAACTATTTGTCCATATTCGTGCCGCGCCATATGACCTATTGTATCGCACTCGCGAGGCGCTTCAGCGCGACAATGTAGGCCGCCTCGCGCAGCGGTACGTCGTATTCGCGCGAGGCTTCGTATACGGCTTTGGCCGCGGCTTCCATTTTTTCTTTCAGCTTAGCGAAAACGTCTTCCTTGCCCCACTTCTCACCATGCATATTTTGATACCACTCGAAATAGGAAACGGCGACGCCGCCGGAATTGGCGAGAATATCAGGAATGACGAGCGTGCGCTTACTGTTCAAGATGACATCGGCCTCGCTCGTCGTTGGGCCGTTGGCCATTTCCAACACTATGGGCGCATTGACCTTGCCAGCATTTTCTTTGGTTATTGAATTCTCGAGCGCCGAGGGCGCGACGATGTCCACGGGCAGCGTGAGCACTTCCTCGGGCGAGATATCGTGGCCCCCCAGCTTCTCCATGTTGGAAAGATCGCACACGGAGCCGACGCAGTAGCACCCCGCCAATTTGCCGCTGCGCTCCTTGCACTCTCGCACCGCCTGGAGGTCGGCAATGCCCGTCGGGATATACAGCCCGCCTTTGGAATCCGAGAGCGCGATGATCTGTACGCCCCCCGCTTTCAGGAATTCCGCTAAATACTGTCCCACGTTGCCATACCCTTGTATCGCCGCCGAAAGGCCCTGCCGACCGCGCCCGAGCTGCGCGAGTATCTCGAAGAGCGCATACGAGCCGCCAAGTCCCGTGGCTTCCGTGCGGCCCTCCGAGCCGCCTTGCTCCACCGGCTTCCCCGTGACGACCGCGGGCGTATCTTTGCCGAGGGTGTTGGAATACTCGTCGCGTATCCAATTCATGATCTTCGGCGTCGTGTTCACGTCGGGCGCAGGCACGTCGATGGTGGGACCAATGCTATGCGCGAGCTGCCTCGTAAAGCTGCGCGTGAGCCGCTCGAGCTCGCCTTCCGAAAGTTTCTTTGGGTCTACGGTAATGCCACCTTTTGCGCCGCCAAAAGGAACATCGATGACGGCATTTTTCATGGTCATCCACAATGCGAGCGCCTTCACTTCATCCATGTTTACCTTGGGGTGAAAGCGGAGGCCGCCCTTGTAGGGGCCGCGGATGTTGTTGTGTTGCACGCGATACCCTTCAAATACCTGCATCGTGCCGTCGTCCATTTCTACCGGCACAGCTACCGTGATGACGTTGTCGGGCTTCTGCAAACGCTCAAGAAGTGGAGGCAAAAGCTCCAGACGCGTGGCCGCCCCGTGCAATTGTTCAAGCGCCCGGGTCCAGGGATTATCGGACATTGCCCGGCATTCTATCAGAGCCCTCTCAACCCCGCAGCCCCTCTTCCGTTGTAACGACCGGTAACCTTATTCCCTTTACATACTGAACGATTTGCTTAATGAAAGTGCTGGAAACGCTGCGTCCATCCTTTGCCTCGGCATCGTCGACACGCGCGAAAACGAGCACGAGCCACTTTTTTTCCGCCACGGCCTCGTCAATAACTTTCTTCACATCAGCAAATAGTGTGTCCGCACGTACCTCGAAGCCGATAATGTTGTATACGTTGGTGTTCGTATCGTTCCGACCTGCGCCGAGCGAGCGGGCGCCGAGAAAACCGGCACTGCGTACCGCTTCCTCGAATACGGCATTCGATTCTCCAAAAGGATAGGCAAAGGTAGCGACGGGGAAACCGCGATCAAGAAGATCGCGCTGCGAGCCCTCGATCTCCTCGCGAAAATCGGCTTCAGAAAGCTGCGAGAAGCGCGAGAGCGTGCGCGACTGCGCTCCAATCTCGTGACCGCGCTTTGCTATAGAACGGAGCTGCGCTTCGTTCACGTAGTCCTGGTGCCCTATCCGGCCCGTGATCATGTATTGCGTCGTCTTGAAACCGGCGGCGTCGAAAATGGGGAGCGCGTTGAGATAGGCAGATTCATAGCCGTTGTCAAAATTGAAGGAGATCATCGGCCCGGCGGCGACGCGCGCGAGTATGGCAGCTGCATGTGGTGATGCGAGACCGGCATTGGACATCGCGGGAGCGGATTCCGCCGCGACCGTGGTTATCGGACCATGTGCGCTGCCCACCCGAAGGAAATTACCCAGTGGTGCGGCGCGATAATAGACGGCGGCAAACCAAAACCCGCCCAGAAGTGCGACCGAGAGTACGATGGCGACCGGCACCGCTCGAAACTCACCGATACGAATTCCGGTACGAAATGTTGATAGCAAGTATTGCATTGAAAGTATGACGCCGGCGCCACAGCACCCTTACCGAGCTTGCATCAAGTGTGGCGTCCACGGGATGAACGCGCTGTGAACCGAGCGCGCGCTTTCTACCACACTTATACCCCAAGCGCAAGTTACCGGAGTTCGTCGCTTTTTTCGCGCAAGTACAACAAAAATTGGTTAGAAAAATTCAAAAGCCGCTTGAACGGGGTCTCGATGATGAAATCCAGGATGAGCACAAAAACGTTGATGGAAGAAAATGTTTGCGAGAGATACCGACCGGTGCGGACGATGGGCACGGCGAGCATGTTGCCCACGACCGAGATCGCGCCCTCACTCTTAATGACCTTCCAGCGCCTCGCTTGGTAGCGAATGCGGAATGCGAAGTACGATACGAGCGCGAGGAAGAAGAGGAAAAGCACGATGGAGACGGGGTTGAACCCGAGCAGCTGTAGGATGCCGATGACGCCGCCGAAAACGATGAAGAAGAGGAGGAGATAGGCAAAACCGAACGCGAGAGAAAGATTCGAATAGTTGCTCCTGATGCGCACCGTGCGCACCTTTCCCTCATACAGCACGGCGTGTAGTCCCTCGATGATGGCGGCCGTGTTCTTCTCATCGAGCGCGCCCACGCGGCGCGTGAGCGCAAAGAGGAGCGCCGGGTGAAAGAGGATATTGACGGTGAGCGGAAAGACATGGACGCCTCCGAGGACGAAGAGCTCGTAGGGTAGCTCCGCGATGAGCGCGACGACCATCTTCGTGAAAAAGAGGTACAGCACGGCGCGGATGCCGCTCTTTTGTATGCGCTCGTTCTCCTTCTCGTATTTTTTCTCGAGAAAATCGCGCGTGTGGTTGTCGAGTTCGACGGGGCTCTGTAGTATCCTTTCGCCCGTTCCGCGCCGCACTTGCAGGACCTCGCGGATGATGCGGAAATAGATGCTCTCGTTCTTTATCCTCGGACCTATCTGCCACTGCAAGGGATGCGCGACGGCATTCTTTATCTCTGCCAAAACGCTCGCGAGACGCGCCGCAAGCGCTGAAAGATCGGGGTTCGGGTCTTTCCACTCCGGCACGTAGAGAAGCCAGAGCGCATACGCAAGACGCTCGTTGTCTGCCGAAAGGAGCGAGCGCCACGCGGCGGCGTAGAGTTGCTGGTTGACCTCCTCTTGCCCGTAGCCATACGCGCTCACGTGCCCGTGCATCGTTTTGTAGAGCGCCTCGGCCGTCGCGTGGTCTATCGCGTAGTCGAGCGGCGAGATGCGGGAATCGATCTCTGTCGCTGCAAAGCTCAATATCCGTCTGCCGACGCCGCTTCCCGCGAGGCGACGGAGTTCGAGGAATTTGTAGATGATACCGTCGATATCGCGCGCCGCTTCCTCGGTCGCGAGCTCCTTCGGGATATACTTGCCGTCGACAAGTTCCTGCAAAAGGACGAGCCCGCTTTCGGCCTGGCCCTCGATGAAAACGCGGCGCTTTAGGATGCGCTCCAGCGCCGCGCGGCGGATGGTGTGTTCTTCGCGGTAATCGATGAGGTAGCGTATCTTTTCATAGACAGAGGCCGCCTTCGCAAAGACGGTCGTACCCTCCATCATCTGTTCCGCGGTCGTGCTATCTCGTGCCTGCTCGGCCGAGTCCACCCGCTCAAGGAGCTCCCGTATGGGCTCTGACAGCATTTGGGTATCGTACCGCGCCGCTTCCCTGTTGACCACAGCGCGAAACTATCGCATTGTTGCAGCGGAAAGGACTGTGATCATGAATAACAAACTGTCTAAATCCTCTGCCCGGGCATTTCGAGCATTTGCCAACAAGGGAAGATCGGCCGAAAACCTTGTGTGGCTCCAACCGTGGCATTGCGAGTTTTGCGGCAAGAGAGGCCAAATACGCTTTGACATCGATGAAAACTTTGCACGAGTTCTGCAAATGATGGACGAGCAGCATACGAACCTCTCACCGACCTGTAAGAAAGTTTTCATGTCGTGGAAACACCTGGGCTTCGAGTCAGGCACGTAAATGTCTCACCCCAGCGTTCGCGCCGTCTAATGAACCCTTGCACTAGCGTCGCAAGGGTTCAATTCTTTAAGTAGCCTTTTTTGTACGCGAGTTCGGCATTCAGGATACCGCCACCTGCGGCGCCGCGGACCGTGTTGTGTGAGAGTGCGACAGATAAAACTTAACTCCCGCTGTAGCGGACGATATATGCCCCGATGACGAAGATGATGGCGAGCCAGATACCAACTATTATGGTTCCGGCGATGAAGCTTTTTTCGAGTTCAATAAGTGTTTGCGCTTTTTCGCGAAGTTCGCGCACGATGTGGTCGGGTATCAAAAGGAAGCAGAGGTAGATGCCGAGCGGCAGAAAGACGAGGTCGTCGAGATAGCCGAGGACGGGGATAAAATCGGGGATCAGGTCAATGGGCGAAATGGCGTACCCCACGACGATGATGATGAAAACCTTGGCGAGAAGCGATACGCGCGGATCGCGCCGCGCGAGGTACAAAACGATGAGATTGCGCTCGATGCGCTGCGCGGTCGCCTTCAGCTTCCTTGAGAAAGCCGTGCTCATAGGTTTGTTTATTGATCGGTCAACCGTTTCTCCGATGCTTCGAGTTGGATGCAGCGGAGGCACACGAGCTGCTCATCGCGTGTTTTGATGTACTTGTTGCCGCATTCGCAGATAAGCACTACGCTGCGCATCGGCACGACTGGTTTGGCGGCCCACTTCATACGCGGTAAGAGCGCATGCGAGAACGCGCGTGCGGGCGGGATCTACTCGAAGATTGTCGAAAGGGTGGACGTGCGCTACCGCGACGCGGTCCGTCGGATCCAACTGGTGCGGAATGAAAGCGGCGTCTCTCGGGTTCGTACGGCACATTGATAGGTGCGCGCGCCGGCGGAAGCTGCGGAAGCATCGAGACGCGTACTGCCTTCCTGATAAGTCGTTCTATCTCGCGTATCTCTTTTTTCTGATTGGGTTCGGCAAACGAGATGGCATGACCTTCGGCGCCCGCGCGGGCGGTCCGTCCGATGCGATGCACGTAGTCAGACGCATCCATCGGAAGGTCGTAGTTCACAACGAGCTCTATTCCCTTCACGTCGATACCGCGCGAAGCGATGTCTGTCGCAACGAGGATCCGGTAGCGGCCTGTCTTGAATCCTTCCATCGCATCTTTGCGTTGGCTCGGAGAGCGGTTGCCGTGTATTTCCGCGGCATTGTGTCCCATCGCTTTTATCGTGCGCATGAGCTTCTTGGCACCGTGTTTGGTGCGGGAAAAGACGAGGGTCGAACCTCGATAGTCGCCGAGCAATTTTTCAAGCAGGCGTGCTTTGTCCTGTTTGGATACGATAAAAAATTCTTGGCTCACACGGTCGGCTGTCGTTCCCGGCGGCGCCACCTCGATGCGCGCGGGTAACTTCATCTGATTCGTCGCGAGTTCCATGATCTCCCGCGAAAGCGTCGCGGAAAAAAGCATCGTCTGGCGATCTTTGGGCACGGCGGCGATGATCGCGCGGATCTGCGGCCAAAATCCCATGTCGAGCATGCGGTCTGCTTCATCGAGAACGAGGACCGTCACGCCCGAGAGGCGTATGGTCTTTTGTTTCAAATGGTCGAGCAAGCGGCCCGGCGTCGCGATAAGGATGTGCGGGTCGCGCCTCAAGTCGGATATCTGTTTGCCCATCGATGCGCCTCCGATAAAGAGCGCCGTGCGCAGATGCAGAGGTTTCCCTATCTGATTGAGCGTTTCCTCCACCTGCTGCGCGAGCTCGCGCGTCGGCAAAAGTACGAGCCCCACGCCGTCGTTAGAAATGAGACGCTGCAGCATCGGGATGCCGAAGGCAAGCGTCTTGCCCGTACCCGTTTGCGCGATGCCAATGACGTCTTTCCCTTCTATCGCCGCGGGAATGGCGCGAAGCTGTATGGGCGTCGGCGTCGTGAAATTGAGCGCGTCGAGTACGCCGAGCATCTTCGGCGCGATACCGAGACCATGGAATGAATGCCCCGTGGGGGCGGGAAGTGGATTCATACAATACGTATTTAAAGTTGAATGAGCGTCTGGAAGTTGCCGCGGAAGCCTGGGGTCTCGGCATCACCCTCGTCAAGCTGGCCTTTCTTGACGACGACGGAACCATTCTCCTCAAATAAGCCGATCTCTTCGCCTCCTCCCGCCCACCAGCAAATCACACCTGCCTTCTCGCCTGCTTGGAGCGTCCATGAGGAGCCGGCTATCTCGAAGCATGACCCCGCGAACGTCCCGAGCGGATAGCGTTTCTCGTCGACCTTGAGCGTGACTTCCGTCGAGGGCATTCCCGTTGCGTCTTCCCCGAGATCCGTAAACTCCCACGAATACGTGGTCGCCTCGGTCGAGGCAGTGGGCTTGGAGAGAACGAGATATCCGGCGCCCCCGAGGATAGCGAGTGCGATGACGAGTGCGAGGACCGTACGTGCCTTCATGCGAACACTATACCACAAAAAGCCTCGATTGCCAGTCCGCGTGGACCTACGTTCACTCGACGACGATGGTCCCCACCATGCTCGGGTGCGGGATGCAGAAGTAGCCGAATGAGCCCTTTTGGGTGAGCGTGACAGACTTCGATTGACCGTGCTGCAGGATACCGGTGTCGAACCCGCCACCGTTTGCTGTTGCGGTGTGTCCGACAGCGTCCTGATTCGTGAAGACGACCGTATCGCCAACGTTGACCGCGAGGCTCGCAGGACTGAAGGCGAACCCCTGGATGGAAACGTGCACGGTCTTTGGAGCGGGCGGTGTCGGAGTGGGAGGAGGCGGGGGTGGCGGTATCGGTGCGGGTGGGTTTGGGGTCGGCGCTGGGGGAGGGGGATTGGGCGATGGCGCCGGCACAGGATTTGGTGCAAGTGGCGGAGAAGATGCCGTTCCTTGTGAAGCGCCCGCTGACGGCGTCGGTGCAGGAGTCGGGCTCGGCTGTGGCGCAATTTGTCCGGTTTTTTCGGGAGGGGTGGGACTCGGTGCTGGAGGCGGGATCGGCGAGATCACACTCGGCTGCAGCATAGTTTCTTCTCCCACTTCTTCGCTCGGCGCGGGTGCATACACAAGGAACGCCGCCCCCGCTGCGATCGCAACGACGACAAAGCCTCCCGCTACTAAAAGATTGGTGTTCATGGCGCAATTCTAGCATCTCACACCATGAAGGAAGCGTGACCACTCTACTTATCCACGTGCATGCAGGAAGCGCCTCCACGGGGAGGTATCCTATAGAGGTATCGCTTTATAGATCGTCTGGTCGAGGCGGTTTTGAACATAACAATATCTTCTATGAAATACGCACATACGATTTCATTCATCCTGATGGTAGTGGGAGGCCTCGCATGGGGCATCTACGGCCTTTTCGGCACCGATATCGTGTATTCGGTCTTGGGCGAGAGCCTCGCAAAGATCGTCTATATCCTCGTCGGCGTCGCTACGGTCTATGAAGTCGTGACCCGCAAGCAGTGGTAAGCAGACGAGAGGTAGGTCTGCCTTCGGCGTTCCCGTCCTGTGGCGGGAACGCTTCATGAAAGCCGGTAAGGGAAACGTATCCACACTTCATACAAGTTTCAGTTTCAGCCAAAGCTTGCGACAATGGTGACATGGGTATCCTTGCAGCTGTATTCGTGATGATCTTCGCCGGCGCGCAACCCGCGGCCGCTGCGCACGTGCAAAAGCAAACTGCCGCGCAAGCAGCAGCGACCATTACGATACCGATACGAGCCCGCCTTCCGCGGTCACTCCCCTCGACACCCCCTCCCACACC
>Ga0209542_10005536_pt1 | contig 25131 bp, 27 predicted proteins | sample RifCSPhighO2_01_FD_184028 | JGI IMG/M metagenome (GOLD analysis project Ga0209542, IMG submission 184028) | Soil microbial communities from Rifle, Colorado - Rifle CSP2_plank highO2_0.1 (SPAdes) (version 2) | ecosystem: Environmental > Terrestrial > Deep subsurface > Rock core/Sediment ...
TTCGTATTCCTTTCTTTAAATGTTTTTACTAATAATTTTTTAAAATCATTAATGCATTCATTATGTACTATATTTTCTGATGTTTTATTGCATATAGGACATATTTTATTCCATATAGAGTAATTGCCTCCGCTTAGAGTTTCTAATTCTACTATAATGTTATTTGTTTCATCTTTAGTTAAATATTTTTTAGGTTTACAGCCAAACGGGCAAGATGTACTTTCTGTTACTCCCCATAAGCGACAGGACGCTGCCCTTAAATTATAAATTTCACACTTATTATCATCGGTTAAATATGGGCATATTATTCCGGTGGGAGTTTTATTTTTATGTTGTTTTATGATATCAAGTTCTGCCTTTGATGAAATCCAAAAATTACACGAAGGATAACATAGTCCTTTACAAATTATATTTGGTATTCTGTTCCATATTTCTCTTATTTTCTTTTCTATTTCCTCCATTCTTCTACATCCTTTCCCATACTGTATCTACCATGTAAGGTTAATATTTCATTAATTTTTAGTGGTTTGTGATAAATTAAATATTGTCCTATTGTGAGTTTATCTCCGATATATTCTGGACCTTCATAATAACGTACTGGTTTGCCATCAATTATTCTTCTATGAAATATTTGATTCAATGTCAATGAAGAAGATAATAGATTTGAACTATCTAAGTTATTCGGAAATGATTCTTTTTTTTCATCTATAGTATTTGAATTAATGTATGTTTTAGAATATCCCCATACGTATTCTGGATTATTTTCAATGTTAAATGCCAACCTTTCTAAACAATTTGGTAGAAATACATCATCGTCATCGGCGTATATTATAATATTATTTTTTGCATAGAGTCCGAGCATATTTCTGCAAGTGTTTCCCCAGTTCCGGTGCTCAGTATTACATTTAATTAATTTTCTACGCGGATTATCCGTTGTTATATGTATCCCTTTTCTATCTAGTGCAACAAGATGTTCGTATGCACCGTAAGTTTGTTTATCGATTTGTTCGAAACATTTTGTAAGTAGTTGAGGTCTGTGCGATGGAGTTAATATTGAAAATGTTATAATATATGGCACGCTCCAAATCTACGATTCCAATTGCAGTTTTGACACAAAATTTGGTATCCAGTTGGGAATTTTTTATCTATTATCCATTTATAAAAGGTTTGACTTATTTGTTTTCGTTCCACACCGCCGTTACCATATATGTGATCCAAAACTAAAAACTCGATTTTTTCTTCATTGCAGCATCATTTTTATTTTATTTATCCATTTTTTTTGTTTTATATATGAACATGTGTTACAATAGTTTTTATGTAAATCTTTATTTCTTCTATTGATACCAAATTTTGATATATGTTTAATCAATCTACAATCGACACACTGTTTTATATCGGTTTCAATTGATGATTCAATAACGTCGTTTTCGAAATTACTAATATTAATGAAAAAAAATCGTATTGAATGCATATTATCGTGAGGACAATATTTGTGTATACCAAGTGAGAAATTACAATTATGACACAAAACTCTGAAACCCGATGGATAATTATTATCTCGTAACCATTTGTAGAATTGCGCCCCACCTGATATGTTATTTTGTTTTCTGTGTCTGTTACCGCCACCATTAATGTGATCAATAGATAAAACATCTACGTTTGTTTCATCGCAGCACGAACAAAAACACCCGCCGTATTTGTTAAATGTTTCTATTTTCCTCTCTCTAGACCAATTTTTTTGCCTATTAATCATCCGAACTCCGTAGATGCATGTTGTTTATCTTTTGAAGTATAACAAACTTATGAAAAATAGAGACACACCCATTTAGTAATGATTGTCTGTGAGTTGGTGTTATAATTGTAAATTTCATTTGTCTAACCAATATCTCCTATAAATGTATATATAGAGTTATTTATTTGTATATAATTCAATATTCTGAAGTCAGCATTAAAGTGCGATTATATAAAAAGAATCCAACTTTATCTAATCCAGTATTTTTCCAAAAGTCTATACGGTCTATTTTATGCGGTTTTGGTGATTTTCCGTGAGAATCTACACACGGATTATAGTCGTCTTGACACTCTAAAACTGCGTTAGTTTCTCCAGTCTTTTTTAATTTTCTAAATATGTTATTACGTCTATATCTTTCATGTATAATGATAACATTGCATCAAGATATACCATAATATCTCCCGATGCATAGAAAGACAACATATTTCTACATACGTTTCCGTATGATTTGTGAATTTTTGAGCAATTGATAATTTTTCTTTTAGTATTATTACTATAATAATTCATGTTTGGCCTATCGAGTGCGACCAAATGTTCATATGAGTTATACGTTTGATTATCAATTTGCTCGAAACATTTTGGTAAAAGTTTCTCTCTGTGACTTGGAGTTATTATTGTAAATTTTATCATTTTGTTTCTCTTATAGATGCTATTCTAGCTAGCATTGCATCTACTTGAATTAAATCGTGCGCTCCATGTACTAACCTAAAGTCAGTATCGCCTACGATTTTTGCTAATTCTATTTTATCTCGTTGACTTTTCATAGAATAACTATATCTGTGTACTTCTTCTACGAATTTTTCTGCCGAAACATCCATTTCTTTTAAGAATACTCTAGTTTGTTTACGAGCATCGTCGTACTTTCCTTCTAATGTAGAATCTATAATTCTACCTACTTGTAATGAAAATCTCTCGGCAGGAATATATCGTATATCTTTTTGTGTAATGTGTTTTGTTTTTGCAGCAGAAGATTGTAAGATGTTTATTGCTTTTCTTGCATCACCCTCAGCACAAGATATTATTGTATCGGATGCTTCTATATCTAGAGTTAGTTCTTCTTTTTTTGCTATTTTTTCAATGAGTTCAAACAAAGAACCATCGTCTATCTTTGAGAATGTAAAAACATCGCATCTTGATAGAATAGGTTGAATTATCTTGCTCGATGAATTACACGATAAAATAAATCGAGTCGTCCTACTATATTGTTCCATTATTCTTCTTAGGGCATTTTGAGCATCGGTAGTTAGTGCATCGCATTCATCTAAGAATGTAATCTTAAATTTTGACCCGAATGGCGCCATTCTAGAAAATTCTTTAATTCTATCGCGTACTACAGATATTCCTCTTTCATCCGAACTGTTTAATTCTAAGAAATTCATTTTCCAATTTTCACCTAATAGAGTACGGGCTAGAACTATTGCCGATGAAGTTTTACCTGTGCCCGCGGGCCCAACAAATAACAGATTTGGAAAGTTTTCAATTTTAACGTAATTTTTAAACGTCTCTACTATTTTTTTATTACCAACTATATCGTCAACTGTTTTTGGACGATGTTTTTCTACCCATGTTTCTGCGCCGAAAGGCATAGTTGTGTTATGTATATTGTATGTGATTTCAATGTTTCGTTTCGTTCGCAACGGAAAGTAAATAACTACCATATTCTTTATTTCTATGATTGTTTCCCAGATTAATTAATTGATTTCTATCGATGAATTTCATTCTGTATGCCACTTCTTCGATAGCCGATATTTTGAAGTTCTGACGATGTTCGATGGTGGAAACAAAGTTGCTCGCTTCTAATAAAGACTCTGTAGTTCCGCAGTCGAGCCAGGCGCAGCCCCGTCCCAAAACTTCTAAGCATAATTTGCCGCGCATCATGTATTCTTTATTAACATCAGTAATTTCTAATTCGCCGCGAGCGGAAGGATTTAGATTTTTAGCAATTTCTACTACATTACTATCATAGAAGTATAGACCTATAATCGCCACATTGCTCCTAGGTTTCTCGGGTTTTTCTTCAATAGAAACAACCCTACCAGAATCGTCTGTTTCCACTACACCATATCGTTCAGGATCTTTAACTCTATATCCAAATATAGTAGCGCCACTACTTTTCTCTATACTATTATGTACATCCTGAAGAGTTTTAGATAAATCTTGGCCATAAATAATATTATCTCCGAGAGATAGACATACATTATCTCCATTAATGAATTGTTCGCCTATAATGAATGCTTCTGCAATACCGTTAGGTTCGTCTTGTATCGCGTAATAAATTCTCATACCAAGTTGTTTACCGTCACCGAAAAGGCGTTGATATCCACTAATATCTCGTTTTGTACTTATTATTAATACTTCTTTAATTCCAGAAAGCATAATAGTGCTTAATGAGTAGAAAGCAAGAGGTTTATTGAATACAGGGATCATGTGTTTACTTAAAACTTCTGTAATTGGAGCGAGACGGGATCCACTACCACCAACTAATAATATTCCCTTCAAATTACACCTCTACAATTCGTTCGTAATTTTCTAATTCTACTTTATTTATTTTCAATGGTTTTACATTTTTTTCTGAAGGTATCGGATGTATCTTCTCAAGATTTCCTCTCGGAGTAACTACTCCTCCTAATGGAGTAACGTTTAGATTCTTAACCTTTCCTATAGTATGTATTCTAATTTCTATTGGTTTATTTTCAAAAACAGTTATTGCAAACGAGGAATGATAAATTCTTTGATTATTTGTAAAACCGTTGTACAGATAATTCGATGGACCGTGTACAGTTATATAGTCAACTTTATCAAAATTGCCAGTGAATGCAATTCCCGTTACGAAATAAAATGAAATTTCCGGAACTATATGTTTAAAAACTGCATTACCAGGCCCTCCAGATATTGAAAACGTTTTTAACCCAAAATCTTCCGGATTAAACCAATCTCTAAATAGTAAATTGTCTAGAGTTAATCCTGTACGTCTTTGTGCTTCTTCCCAGCATATACTGGCTGCAGTATCGTATGCTTGTTTTGCATCGCCTTCTAATTCTTTAAATAGCATAATTTGTATCTTTTATTGACAGTCCTTCGTTGTCTTTTCCAGAAACTACTGGGTTTCCGTTACAGGCCCACATTATATTTATTTTATCATCATTCCATTTTAATGTTTTTTCGTGTTCTTTGCTATATTCACTTGTTACCGAATATGCAACCGTCGCTGATTCACTAACTACTGAAAAACCATGTGCAAATCCAGGCGGAATCCAAATCATTCTATAAGTGTCTTCTTTAACAGTATTATTAATTACGTCACCGCCATACATTATTAAACCGCCCCATTTTCCGAACGTTTGAGAATCTTTTCTTATATCTACAAAAACATCGTGTATTATACCATTTATACATCGTATTAATTTTCCCTGTTCTTTAGGCGATGTTTGATAGTGAAGTCCTCGTATCACATTTTTAAATGAATGTGAGATGTTTTCTTGTACAAATTTGACTCCTAGAGTTTTTTCAATTTCTGAAGTTCTATAGACCTCACTAAACCATCCTCTATTGTCGTACCATATTTTATTCGTTAACATCAATGGCCCGTTAACTTCGGTAAAAGAATGTATTTCCATTATTGTTCCAACCTTATATCTCCTGGTAATCTTAGTGTTTTTATTTGGTCTCTGGTTGTAGGAAGAACGTCTGGTTTTGTGCTTTTAGCATATTCGAAAACATTAACATCTTTAGTACCGTAATGTAGTATGCCACGTTCTTCATTCATGATAACTTTTTGTATAAATTGTGCTGCTTCGTCATAGTAGCAAATGGTTTGAAACATATCTGTAGGTGCTTTATCATGTTTCCATGGTTCTCTATTTTTCACACTTAGTCTAATAATAGCGTAATTATTAGTCGTCATAACCGCTGTTTCTGATGCAACTTTACATATTGAATAATAATTCAACGGATTTGGACGCATCCATGTCGGAATTGGTTTAACTGGCTCATCACCGCCAAATATATAATCAGTAGAGATGTGAACAAGTTTAATATGGTTTTCATTGCAATATTTAACAATGTTAACAGTACCGATTGTTATGTTATTCCAAGCAAATAACTTATCATTTTCACACTTGGTTAAATCTGTAGCAGCAGCAGTATGAATTATTATATCAGGTAAATCACGAGAAACTAAAGTTTCTACTTCTTTTTCTTTCGATAAATCGGCATCTCTTCTAGTCCAACCAATAACTTCTAGTCCATCCCATTTCAATTTTAGTAATTCACTTCCAAGTCTCCCATTACTTCCGGTAATTGCTATCTTCGTTGGATAAAATTCATTGTAAATCATTTCAATTCCTTACGTGAACGTCTTCGATATTTTTTGTTATTTCAACCGCCAATTCGACACCCATTCGTCTATCTTTAATGTTTTTATCTACTGCGTTTATGAAACAATTAATCATGTTTTCCATAGGCGTTTCGTCAGTAATAGGTATTAATTCTTTCCCGTATGTAATGTATGGTGCGCTATCGTCCCATTTTATTTTTTCGTTTCCATCATAGACGTAAAACGTTCGTCGTTTTTCTGGTAACATTCTTCCGCTATAAATCCATCCTTTAGTATTATTGTTGTGTTTGGTTGATATTGATATTATATCGTTAAATTCTCCACCAAAATTTCGTTCTAATGATTTTATTGATCCTAGAGTATCAATTAAGAGAGAAAAATCATGCGGTAACCAATCATATGTAGATGGAGTATCTGTTCTAAATGGACCCCAATTACCTCCTTCTGAATAGGCGAACTTAATTTTGAAGTCGTCTTGTTCTATGATTTTTTTAAGCAGTTCGTGCCGAGGGTTCCATAAATGTATATGATTAACCAATATTGGTACATTTTTTGCTATTGCTCTATCGTGTATTTTTTTTGCATCATTATAATATATACACATTGGTTTTTCTACAATAGTTGGTTTTCCTTCATCGATACAATATTCTAATATTTCCTTATGAGTACTAGTAGGAGTTGCTATTATTATTGCATCGCAGTTAGATTTTACAACTTTCTTCCAGTCATTTATTTGTAGTGAATTACCTGCATATTCTATAGGTTGACTTTTAGATGTAGCGATATGAGTAACTTTATGTTCATTCATTCCATTAATGATTCGTAAATACGTGCGTCCCCAGTTAGTTCCTATAAGACCAAATTTCATGTGGCTTAGAAAAACAAGAAGCGTTTGGTTCTTCGGTTTGTTCCCGTCGTTGGTTGTTCATTGAATTCGTGTTTGATTCCCGAGTAGAATTCCATCATGTGTTCTTTTGAACAAAAATGTCTATCTAAATAGTGTTCTGGTCCTCTTACTACGTACCAGTTGTTTCTGTTATATTCTGTATCGGAATTGCATATATCGCAATATAGGAGTAATTTTCCCTGACTCATGTGTATTCGTGTTGTTTTTCATTATATTTAGTATTTGTTATATCGATTTTTCTGCCCATTTAACGAATCTTGTTAATCCGTCGCTTAGTGTTACGGATGATTCATATCCAAAATCTTTTATTGCTTTGGAGATATCTGGACATCTTCTGTTCGGTTGATATTTATATACATCTTTATCCTGAATAAATTCAATTTGTAATTTTCTACCTAGAATTTTTTCTATTTCTTCCGTTAGTTGTACCACTGATATTTCTGGAGATTGTGTACCAATATTGTATGCTTCTCCACGTTTACCATTGATACACGCTTGGATAAATCCAGCAGTTGCGTCTGAAGCATAACAGAAAGTTCTCGACTGTAATCCATTGCCGTGAATTACTATTGGTTGATGTTTCAATGCTTTGAATATCATGTTGGGAATTGCTCTCCCATCATCTACCCGCATAAATTTTCCATACGTATTGTGACAGAATATGAAATTACCAGCAATGAAATTTTCGGCGCCCGGTACAGATATATCGTAAACAAATCCATCGTAATTACGTTTGTTTATTTTATTAACTATTGCCCATGTTATATCATTTGAGGTCGTATGTAATTGATTTTGTATTATGCCACTATCCCATGATAATATATCAAATGTTGATAAACTCCAAATACTATTTCGATAAAATGGAAATTTTCTATCACCATATTTTTTCTTAAATTGAGTATAATATTTAGCAGTAGATGATAATATTCCAAAACGTAATAATATAAAAGTTATTTGTCTGTGTAATAAAATGTTCGATGTGTTGAAGTGTAGTTCTTTTCCTACGAGTTTACCAGTATGAGTACCATCTCCATCTTTATATCCTTCAAGTACATATTTTAATCTCTCTAATGGCAGTTTTAAAATCCAATTTGGAAATATTTTTCCAACTTGCAAAACGTCGCTTATTATTAAACTGATAATTTTTGAATCTTTATATATTACAGGGCTTTGCATGCCAGGTTTAAACCTATACGTAAAATCAAGACCGAACGTATCTTTTATAATTTTAATTGCTTTATTTAACAAGTAAATATCAGATCCGAATATTATCTTATAGTCTCTTTGTTTATTGCCATTCTTGTAAAATCTATCGTGTCGTTCGCCGGTATAGTTACATCCTTCTGCAATGAAAAATCCTATTAGCCATAGTAGTTCATTAGTAATAGTAATTTTATTTTTAATAGGCGTGTTAGTGTATTTTAGTACAATTAGTGCGTCGTCTTGTATATCAAATTTATATTTCTCCGCTACTGATATAGGAATTCTGCATTTTTTCTTCCATGTATTTATTTCGTTATTTATAATATCATTAGTTCTTTTATTAATTTTATTTTTTGATTTAAGCAAATCATTTTTAATTTCTTTGTTATATTTATTTATAAAATTAGGCACATTTGACGCTTTAATCGTTAAATCTTCTTTTACAATGTCGGTTATTTTTATATATTTTGTGTCTTGTGCATCTATTGTTATTTTTGATGGAATTGCGATTTTAGTTCCTATTTTTATATCTTTGGCAAATATCGGTATTGGATTTCCTTCGTCATTTTTAGTGAATAGTGAATGATCTTTAGTAACAGTTACATTTTTGCCCATCGATGTAGTTATTTCATATATTTCCCCACTATATGGGATTTTATATATATTAGATGCTAGTAAATAATCGCTATTATTATTAGAATTAAAACATGGAGTTTCTATCACACTTCGTTCGATTTTATCGTAAATATTTTCAATTGGGTCGATTATTACTTTGCCGTCTGCAACTACTAGTATTGGTTCACTACCAATAATACTGTTAAATGGGCGAACTATTGTAACTGGTATTCCGTAATTCTTCCAGTAGATATGCGAAAGAGTTTCAACTACAAGTTTTCCTACATCGTATGCGGACCTTGGTGCTAAAGTATTTATTTTTCCGATATAAGTTTCTGGTGTCGGTATAACATCTGGATCGGAATATACTTCACTGGATGAAAAATTTAGGACGCCTTTTACATCTTTCTTTCTAGCCCATTCTAACACGTTTTTCGTACCTTGATAAGCAGTTTCTAGAATTTGCATTTCTTTCGATTTATAATGAACTGGTGAAGCGATCGACGCACAATTGAATATGTAATCAACATCGTACTTAAGTTCTTTCTTAGATATATCTTTCCAAAAGTATTTCATGTTTTTATTTTTTATTATTTTTGTCTTATCGAATGTGCCGTTGTCTATTCCATATATTAGACATTTGTTTTTCATTTCTAAAAAAGATAAACTCAAATATCTACCCAAGAGTCCATTTGATCCTGTAATTGCTACATTTGTGTTTTCAAATTTATTCACATCAGAACCCAATTTTTGTATTATTTCAGAAAAGTCGTTGTCTATCATGACTATACCTTCTTCAAAAATCCAGATGGATTGGCAGTTAGCATGAATTTCTCTTTGCTTTTATCTATTATAAATTCCTTATTGTTTAATATAAATTCTTGTACTGCTTCCCAAGGCCCAGGTCCGAAATTTTTCAATACGGGGTGCCCGTTAATATTCGTATCTTCTACTATGAGATAACTATTTTCAGATACAAATTTACTATAAATGTTGAGTTCTTTCTTCACATGGTTCTTAGTGTGATCAGAATCTAATATAACCATAATTTTAGGTTCGGGTGTTAGTTGTATTATATTTCTTAAATTAGATATAGTTTCATCTGAAATTGAATCTCCATATACGTACCGTATTCTTTCATGGTGCGGCTTGTCTCTTTTTTCTATATCTATACTTATAACTACACCATCATTGTCTAAAATATCTAACATGTGTGCTAAAAATAGTGCTGATCCTCCTTTATAAGATCCAGTTTCTATGATTATATTTGGTTTTATTTCATTTATAATCTCTTGATAAATCCACATATCCGTTGGATATTTTATCGTTTGTGTACCGAACCACGATGTATTATGTAGAATACTTGATTCATGATGTATTATTTTATGAAATATTTGAATAGCATAACTGTCATTGTTATCTTGGTAGTCAACTAATTTTCTTTCTCTTATTTTTACTATTTTAAAAACGTCATTTATATAAAAAGTGTAGATATTTTTATCATATGCGATATATTTCATTATGCAATCAAAACACGCAAAATCTAATTTGATATTGTAATCTATTCGCCATTTAGTTGACGTATTAGAGTTGCAAAATTTACATATCATTAATTATCTGTTATCGTTTACCCTTATTATAGTTACTGATTTTGGTAACATTTATATCTTGCTTAATTACTATTTATTTATAATGGATTTATATAATAATAGTACTATAATTACTGTGTTCTATGGTAATATCGACGTATTTAATACCCAAATACAATATCTGAGTAAATTCGGTAGTACGGAGAAACATTTTATATGGGATAATACCGAAGGAACATTAAAACACCACCCATATATGCAAAAAGAGAACGTTATCTATCATTCTAGTCGTAACATAGGTGATCTTTTAGCTTATAATTCTGCCATATTTTCGAAGAAAATAGACACGCCGTATTTCATCGGCATGCCGCCAGATACATATCCACTTAAATCTGATTGGTTATCTATCTATGAGAATTATCTACCGTGCGATATGCTTGGAGTAAGAGGACATTTGGGACCATCGATACCATCTAAAATTGTGTCAGAGTACCCAAATGATGTACCATGGAACCACGTCCGAACTATAGGATTTTTGATGTCTACATCGGCACTACGTTCGATTGGCGGATTTAAAGATTCTACACCTTACGGAGAAGTGCGTTGTAGTTTAGATCTTCGTAATAAGGGGCGAATCGTTAAAATTGTAGATGACCTTCCTATAAGTAACATAGAATCACCATACTGGCACGATTTCTATGTCGATTACATCAAACATATCAAATTAGGAGAAGAAATATTTGTATTCGCAGGCGATATAAAAAGCGCAGTTAGTGAAAACGAATGTAGAAAATTAGCTGAGATATGTTCATCTAAAAAAGTATTGGAAATGGGTTCTCATTTAGGCAGAAGTACTGTTACTATAGCTCGTGTGTCGAAGGAATGTCATTCCGTAGATACGCACGCTGGAGATGAATACGCCGGATTCGGTAATAGTTTAGAAGAATTTAAGCAAAATCTTCGTAGATATATGGTCGATGATAGAGTAATTATTCACGTCGGTACATTTGAAGAGAAGTTATCTTGTATGGAATCGAAATCATTCGATGTAATATTTATTGATGGTAGTCACAGTACAGATGACGTAATTAGAGATACTAAATTAGCTATTACACTTCTAAAAGATAACGGTATAATAGCATTCCACGATTATGGTAGATTTGGTGTAAAAGACGCGGTACATCAGTTACCTATAGATATTATTGATGTGGTTGATACATTATGTATCACCGTTAAAAGAGGAAGTCATCCTCATAAGTTTATCCCATAAATTATGATTACGTATATCCGATAAATCGCATTGATTTTTTATCCAATCATTATTTTCTATTCTATTCATATAATGATGATTATCTCCAGGTTTTATTTTATGTTCTACTTTGGCTTTTAGTGTTCGTCTAGCCCATAATCTATATTTTTGTGGCGCATCTTTGCGAACTTGATAGTGTAATAATATTGTTTTATAATTTCTAATTGGATTTCTATGTACACCAGGTATTTCTGGTTCTCCCATTTTTACGAGATCTATAGTTTCGTCATATTTTGATATTCTTTCGTGATCGTGTCCTTGAAATTCTTCATAAAAGAAATATGTTAATCTTGGGTCGTATCCGTTATCAATTTCGTTTCCAGTATAGTAAAATACAAAATTTGGCGTTGTTATTCTATTAAATCCGACATCATTCACATCTCTGATAATTCCATGTAATCCTTGTTCGTGTTCTGTTATGATAAATTCGTCTGGACTAACTATTAGAAACCAATCTGGTTTTTCTTCGTGTAATTTTTCTGTCGCTAATCTACGAAATTTTAAATAGTCAAATGTTTCGTTTGTATCGTACGATGTAAATGGTACATTAATTGATTTTAACATATCAGTTGTGCCATCTGTAGACATATTATCAAAAACATGTATAGGTATATTTTGTCGTTTATAATGATTTATACAATATTCTAATAGTGATTTGTCGTTCCATGAATATGTAATGGCTTGTATTTTCATAAAATATACAAAGACGGCATTGGAATAAGTATTTTTCCCTTGTAGTTAATATCTTTAAGTTTTTTAATTATTGCATCTTTTTCATTCCATGCAAAAACAATAATTATATCTGGATTTAAGTTATGAATTTCTTTAGATGAAACAATAGGAACATGTTGACCGGGAGTATATTTTCCTATTTTATCTGGATTGTCTTCAAATACTCCTTCTACTTTTGGTACATCTAAGAAATGAACTAGTGTTGTCATTTTAGCTGGTGCGCCATATCCGAATATTTTTTTATTTTCGTCTTTCATTGCTCGAATATAACCACGTAATTCCGCGCCAGTTATCTTAGCATCGATAAATAATTTATCGTATGTTTCCCTTTCATGAAGTTTGATAGTTTTTTCTTCAGAAATCATGCCTATTATTGAGTCTCCATGTATGCCTCTCGAATTTCTAACATACAAACGAATACTTCCGCCGTGAGTATTAATACGTTCGACTTTCTCTATTTTCATATCTTTATTGGAGAAAAATGAGGCGAGAGATTTTATTGAATGAATGAATCGATGTTCGTGATAATTAGTATCTATAAGTTTCTTTTCTATAACATCTCGTAAATATTGTATTTCCATAGTAAATAATCCATTTTCTTCCAATAGAATTTTAATTCCATCGACTACGTCGTTAATATTCTCTATATGCGCCATTACATTATTGGCAATAACTAGGTCGGCTTTGCCATGCGTATTTAGCACATCCATGGCCGATTCCGATGTAAAATATTCTTTAATTGTGAAAATACCTCTATTTAAAGATATTTTGGATGGTATATTGCCAGGTTCTATACCAACAACACTATGTCCATAATTTTGTAACATCATTAAAAGAGTGCCGTCGTTTGATCCTATTTCAACTATGAGTGACTCTTTTGGTATTTGATTTTGTATCGTATCTGCGTAGTTCTGAAAATGTTTAACCAATCCCGGCGAAGAACCTGTAACATACACGTATTCATCGAATATGATATCTGGATTTATTGTGTGCCTTATTTGTACGTTACCGCATTTTTCGCATAACATTAGTTGTAATGGATAATATTCTTGTTTGGTTTCTGTATTATTAACATATTCATTTGCTAATGGAGTTTCGCCTAAATCCCCTATTAGTGTTAAATTTATACTGTAACATAATTTACAAGTAAGTTGTTCTTTGTAATTATTCAATTAACGTCACTCTCGTAGTATCTGCTTCATACGAATCGTGGTCGCGTTCTTCTTCCGTAGAATATGTAATCATTATAGAATTCTTAAGTGCCTTAAAAGCATGATCAACTAATGGTGGTGTGATCACTAAATCACCAGGTTCTAATATTATTGTAGTTATTTCACTTTCTCCTTTAAGACGTTCTTTATACTCTAATTTTCCATTTTCAAGATAGCATCCATGTATATCATTTCCATGTCTGTGATTTCCCCTTATTTCTCCTTTATTAGTTGTTATTCTTAAGAATGTTTTAAATCCGCTATATGATAGTATTTTTGAAATATCTCCGCGTTTGTCTGTATGAAGTTTATTTAGTTTAATTACAAAGGATTTACATCTTTCGGGATTTTCTATTAAGCCAGTAGTTTCGCACTTTCTACACGACCAATTTACATTAACAATTACTTTATATTTCCCTTGGGGCAATGTTAAATCGTTATTGAACCAACAATTACCAAATTTATCTTTACAATTGGGACAAATAATTGGAATTTCCAAAATATCACTCTCATTTAAAATTATCTTTTTCGACATCAATACTGCGCAAGTAATCTACCGGGTCTAGTTTTTCAAGTTCCGCATTTTTAAATATGTTTCGTTCAGCTTTACTAGTTAATTTATTGTGCCATTCATATTTTCTTTTTATTCTTATAATATTTTCATCCGTAAGTATGTATCCCCAATGTTTAATAGTATATTCATTTTCAGTATGTACGTTTTCATTATTATCAACTCCATTTATCACATATGGTGTGTGATGTAATTGTTCTTCTGGAATATCATTCCAGAATGCATACCCTACTTTCATGAATCTTGATTGTGGGTCTGGAACAAATGGTTTGTAATAATATGTATCGTTTTTCATTGTTATTCTGGGCATCCAAACCATCCATGCATCTTCATGATTATTCTTTAAAATACTGTATATATCTGGATTTATAGTTTCATCGGAATCTAAAAAAAATCCAAATTCATTTTCTATATTTCGTAACGCGAAATTACTCTGTCTGGGTATTGGATTATCCGGACCAATATTTTTACGTTGTATAACTTTAAATCCATGTTGTTTTAATACATAAACAGTATCGTCGGTGCTTCCGCCGTCGATAGCTAATTTTTCGGGGAAATTCGTTAAACTATCCAATGACCTATTAAATACTTCTAACCCAGGATTTTGAGAAGAACAATTAAAGGTCATCATTATCGCGCTAATATCTGACATCAAACCACCGTCTGTTTCCACTATCGTTTAAATGTTTTCATTAGTGATTCCATTTTATCTACTGAGTTTTTAAACGAGTAGATATTATATTTATTTTGTAGTTTCAATATCCATTTACTGTAGATATCCATGTCGTCAATACAATTTATATCAAATTGTTCATTCCACAGAGAATTATTGTTCGATATTACAGCAGTTCCATTAACAATCGATTCAATAGGTATTCCGCTAGGATATCCGTTACAAATAACGAGTTTTGATTTTCGTATTAACGAGAGGAAAGTACGTACAGTTAACCTAGATTTTTCTAATTTATCTCGTTCTTCCCAATTTGTACCTAAGTGTATGGATTTAAATGATAAACTGTATTGCTCTGCTATATTTTTCCATGTTTTAAATTCGTTTTCATTGTTGTTTTTATCTATATATAATAATATGCTATTATTGAAATTTGGTGGGGTCAATTCATTGTAATATGGAAATGGAATATCGGTTATACTATCTAATAATTCGTTGAAATTTTGTCGAATATGTGGGTAAGGATATATGATAATTGGTATTGTTTCCGTATCTTGTATTTTATTTTTTATGTCATTAGCATATGGTATATGTATTGGACTCCATAGAGGAAATAATGTGATTTTTGATGTTGTATGTCCTCTCCAATAGTTCCAATGAGTATCTATATAGATATCAGAATTTAAGTTTGATAATTCGGAAGTATTGTAGATTGTTATATTATCTATCGGTTTATGTACTCCCCATTTAAAATCATTAACAATTAAATTAACTTGATGTCCATAAGTAGCCATCGATTCAGCAATAGCACACCCCAAACGAGTTTCTCCGTCTCTACAACCATATATACCGTTTAGAAGTTCGTCTTTCCTATCTGGTCTAATTGTTATAGTCGCCATATTTTAACTAACATCGACTCTTACGTGACCGTCTTGTCGTACTACTTTTGCTCGTATTTGTCCTTTATATTTTTTACTAATATCTTCTTCTGGATGTAACGTATAGTAAATCAAGGCAAATGTTTTGTACTCATGATTATGCCACTTGATTTCATATGCCATATCCATCCATTCTTTAAACCAAATATCGGCATTGCCGGTTAACATATATTTTTTCATGTCTTGCCAAGAATGCATGTTTTGTCGAGTTGTCCATTCTTTCAGAGGATTCCATAATCCGGATTTATTTTGCGTATCGTCCCCGCCACCGCCACAAAATACATCCCTCGCTGAATTGAATAAAACATCTTCAGTTGTTTTAAAATGTTTATACGTATATGCCGCGGTAACGCCGTTTTTGAACATGCCTTCTTTAAAAACTGCATGATGAAGGCCAGTATATGGTTCGTCTGCATTAACGTGTAGAATTAATTTATCCGGGCACGGTTCGTATTCTTTTTCATCTAGTACAAGACTAGACATAAACCTAACAACTTGATATTTTGTACCAATATAAGATTGTTTAACAATGTTACGTAAGTTTTTACACAATTCTTCCGTAGGAAGTTCGTCGGCATCTAAATGTAGTACCCAACCAGTCTTTAAAAATTGTGCGCCGATGTTTCGGTACTTTGGTGTAGATTCGAACGGTACATGGTGATACTTTGTACCAAATGATTCGACTTGTTCAATTTCATCTTTTGTAAAATCATCGGATATTATGTGAATTTCATCTACGTTATTTTGTAGAATTTTTATAGAATCAAGTGTATTTTTAAACCACTTCCTATATGTACCAATACAGGTTCCAATAGTCGTTGGGTATAATCCCGCTCTATTTGGTTTCATTTAAATCATCTCTGAATTTGACGATAGTTTGCCCAGGTATCTTATAAATAATACCAGTTCCTTGGTCTGTTTTAAATTCTTCCTTAACAAAAATATCAGTTTCTTGCCTGTTTATATCTACCGGAATTCCGAGTCTTGGATGGGTTGCATTAATACCACTACCTGTTATATCGTCCCACCAACTACGTATTAATCTAGTATCTTGAATTGCTATTATTCCGCCATCTTTTACAAAAGAACCATACCATTCAATGTCTTGTTTTGCTCCATCTGGCGAGTGGTCGCCGTCGTGAAACAGAAAGTCAACCTTTTTGCCGTTTAGTTTCTCTTTAAATTTCTGATATATCTGTTCATCATGAGTATTGCCGATAGTTATATCTATGTCGATATCGGAATCCCAATAGTTCCAATTTATTTCGTTGCGTAAGTCTAATCCGTAGTATTTACTCCCAGATTCAAGAAATTCATTCCAAAATAATAAAGTGCCGCCTTTAGCGATCCCTATTTCTATCATCGATTCAATTGGTTGGTACTTACTTAATTTTTCTAAAAGCCAAATGAATTCAGTAGGATTTTGCATTGGTGCATATTCAGATGTAATCCACATTTCATGAAATTTATTATATGTTAATCTTGAGTTTAAGGTTCCGACTCTAGGTCGTCTAGATGAGTCTAGTTGAGGGTTTAACCAATCGGCATTTATTGATTTTTTATTGTTTGTTCTCAGATTCTTGAATTGTTTTCCAGGTTTAAATCCCAATCAACTCACCATTATTCTTTAAATTGTATTATAGTTTGTTCGGGTATTTTAGTTAAAAATCCCGTTCCAGTAAATTCCATAATTTCTTCTTTATGCCATAATTTTTTGCTATTGCCATGAGCGTCTTCTGGTTTGATAACACCGAGGTTTTTCCACCAGTCGTATACGTACACTAAATCAGATATTACTATGAGCCCGCCATCTCGTACTAATGAACCATATAATTCTATATCATTTTTAACCGTTGGGTGAGAGTGGTCGGCATCATGAAATAAAACGTCAACTTTTCTCCCGTTAAGAACTGATTTAACTTTATCATAGACTTTCGGGTCTCTAGTATCTCCACGAACTAAATGAATTTCATTTTCACTATCTTCGTAATTCCAATTTACATTTGTTGGTTCGTAATCAACTCCCACTAGTAATCCGTTTTTGTCCAACATATGATCAAATACGTATAACGAACCACCCATACATACTCCGAGTTCTAAGATACTTCTTGGATTGATATTTGCAATACGTTCGATAACTCTCCAAAATTCGGATGGTCTTTGCATTGCACAATGTTCGGGTTGATAAATTAGTTCTGAAAATTTTTGCCTGGTTATTAAATTCTGTTTGACGTCTGGAATATCGATGTTTGCTTCGACATACGCTGGGTCTCGTTCTTGTTTTCCTTTTGCTTTGTTTTTTCGTAGGTCTCGGAATGGTTTTTTCATAATTTTTCTACCACGCTTCTTCTGGATGAAGTTTTATATATAACCTTTTGAAATTTTTATATTCATTAGCATCGGACCATTCTAATTCATATGCTTTCTGCATCCAATCTTTAAACCAAGAGTCGACATTTCCACGTTCCATGTATCTGTGGACGTCTTTGTATGCTGTAAAATTATTTTTTGTCATCCATTCATGTAACGGTGTCCACAGTCCAGATAAATTTTCTTTATTGTCACTACCTCCACCTAAAATTACGTTTCTCGTAGTTGTGTACAGTAAATCTTCTTCGGTTTTATAGTGAATGTAGACTAAATCTGATACGATTTCTTTTCTATACAATCCTGGCCTAAAGTGATTATGACATCTACCGAACCACGGATCTCTAAGTTTTACATGAAGTAACATTTTTCCTATGCCGGGATTAGTAACAATTCCATCTTTAATACCGGCGGAGTGAAATACTACACTATCATGGTTCGTTCCCCATTTTGATTGTTTAACTATATCTTTTAATCCTTCTGCCATTTCCTTCGTTGGTATTTCGTCATGATCTAGGGACAGTACCCATCCGGGTTTAGTTCGATTTACTAGAGTGTTTTTGTAGAGCGCGAATGGCCCTATTGGGCCATGTTGAGACTGTATTGGTGTTTCTATCCATGGATGATTGAAATATTGTACTTCGTGTTTTGCAAAATAATCTCCAAATTCTCTATCTAAATTATCTTCGCTCTGAACGAAAATATAATCAACATTTTCGTACAGATTATCGATAGACTGTTTAACTAATTCCATACCATGTCTCTGACTTATCACGCATGCTGTTATAATTTCAGGGAGAGGCATAAATATTTCTCCATCGTCACCTTTATTACTTTCTAGTTGATTGTCCAATAATAATTTTTGATTTATTACTATTTAATTGTTTTTAATTTAAACCGTACTTATTTTTGTTGTAGAATCCTACAAAACATCCAATTACACCACCTCCGGTGGGAATAATATCCCAGAATTGTACATTTGAACGTACATACGGAACGGTTTTTTTCCATTTTACACTAGAAGGATTTAAAACATCATCCAAGAGTACAATTGCGTCTTCCGATAAATATGGTTCTATAATTTTAAATTCGTTCAACATATGTTCTTCGTCGCCTTCGACCGAATCTAAGAACGCAAATTTTATGTTCCTGCTCTTGTAATTATTGTAATTAGTTCGTAACTGTTCCACACTATCTCCCAGAACTGGTCTAAAATAAACTGAATTATTATCTAATCCTTTTATTGCGGCATCAAAACTACTTTGACGATTATCATAACTATATAAAATGCCGTTATTTGGTGCAGCAATATAATCTACAATATTAAATGTAGACCCGTGAGGTCTATTATCTGTAGTATCTACGTATACACAGCCAGTTTCAATACAAATCGGATTTTGCCCTATTCGTTCGCCTATGAACTTACATAGGTTTTGAAACGTTGAATTTTCACGTACTTCCATCCATGAGGTCATAATTTTTTGCTCCGTTTTGGATTCTCTATAGTGCAATACTCTCGTGAGTTTTTTTAATTTCCTCCGGTAGTTCATCGCTATGAAGCCATTCATAATAATAAATAAAATGATCTTTGTGTTCGTGGTCTTTCTTGTCTTTTCCAGATATGATCCAATCTTTTATTTCGGGTGCAATGTTTCCACCCCTATAGTATTCGTCTAGCTGATACCAAGTATGAATTCCATATTTTGCAAACATTCTTCGCATTGGATTCCAGTACTCTCTCGTCATTCGATTAGATTCTGCAATGAAGTCATTACGAACACCGCCGCGACTGGTTTTCCACCAGAATCTCGTGTGTATATATCTTTGATCGAATGGTGCTTTTATCGGTTCTGGGTTATCAGATTCGACGCTTTCGTGAACTTCTCCCTTATATTTAAGGTTTGGAGTCCGTAAAAGAATAAGTGGTTTGTACCAATCTGTGTAATGAGATGTTAATGTACCGTCTTTATGGTAAAAATCATCTTGTACAGGAATAAGTCCTACTCCTTTGTTTTCTTTTCTCATTTGTCCGACAAAATCTCGTAATCCTTCTAATAGTGGTTTGCTTGGATGTTCGTCTGGGTCCATTTGAATAAGATATGCACCTTCTGGTACTCTTTTAACGTATTGATTTCTATACCAACTGAATTTATCAATCCATCTGATGGTATTAACGTCGGCGCCTAAATTTCTGAGTTCTTGTCGCCCATTATCGCTTAGTGTATCTTCTATTATAATTATTCCATCTACGTAGTCTTTGAATAATTTTACAGTGCGTATAGTATTAGGTTCTTCTAATCTATGTGTACACTGACAGAAAAATATTTTAACATTATTTGTCATTTAACTATATACTTGTAATCTTCAGATACAAAAACTTTAGTATTTCTACACGAAAGGTAATCGTGATAATTCATGTGCTAAATCTTCTGAATGTTTATCGCGTATGTTATGTTTTTTAAGGTATTCGTACAGTAGATATTCTGGAACCGCTATATGGTCTGTAGTTTGTATTGTATTAAAAATTTGTGAGTATATATTCATCGTTCTACTGGTTCCAATGCCAATAGTATCTGGAAAGAAACCTTCGTGATAACGACCATCTGGTGCTGTTGTAGACCACACCAAGACTGTTCCATCGTCCACATTAATATCTTCTCGGATGCGTTTACGAAAATGTAAATCGGTTCGACAACGTACGACAATATCGTAGACGAAATTATTATCCGATTCATAGTTAGATTTTAATTCGTTAGATTTAAATATTGAATAGAACATACTTTGAGTTCTTAATACCGGCAAGTGATTCTCTAATTCGTATTTTATAGGATTGAATAATAATATTTTATCGGGTTCGCACCATCTATCTGTATTATTGTTCCAAAAATGACAAAATACGTCCGCTCGAAGAGCGTCGATAACGTATTCTTTAATGTGATTAAAAGAATTGTTAACATTGCGTGGAAGCCCAGAAAGACATACGGCTACTCGTCTTGACATAATTATTCCCCACGTAAATTTTTCATGTACCAGTCGATTTTATTATAGAGAACATCTTGAATAACTTCATCGACGTCGTGTCCAATGGTATTTTTTAGTTTCTTGAAGTCTCGGGTTCCAAAAATGTAATGCCCGGCGATGATAGATTTTTTAAATCTACTTCCATTAGATTTAATCATCCATTTTTCCCATCGTTTTGATTGATATGCTAAATCGACAAATTTATCTACAATATCTTTTCTATTTACTTGTTTACAGAAATTTATGAATGTCCGCGTTTCTATGACTCCAAATTCTGGGGCTACATTTAGAGCCGTTAATCCTATTCTTTTTCTTGTTTTTAAATTCTTGGCAGAATCATAATCGGCATTATGTTCTTTCATACCAATATTATATTTATTACAAATATCTAGAAGATTCTTTGTATTTGGTAAATCAAATTTGCCAACTTGTTTAGTTTCTTTCACCAAGGTACCAGTTCTTCCCACAACGAATCGTGGTTTGGGAATATCGTTTACATTTGTGTATTTTATAATATTTTTTAAGAATTTTTCAAATTCTTCTGGGCTGATAATTTTCCCATCGGCATCTTCAGTTCCAATCTCATATTCTATATTTTTTTCATGTTTATTTGCAATTTTTTGACAAAATTGAAGTAGTTCGAATGCTCTTCGTAAAGATGTTTTTGTGTCGAAGTTTTTACTTGTATCTATGTGAATGATATCAAATCCGTTGAGAATATCGGTTTTGTAACTAAGTTTAGCATTTCTTATTGCTTTTTCATAAGATAGATTATTTTCATTATATCCTTGCCACGGCCCCCCATGATCTCTACAAAGAGGTATTTTTGCTCTGGGGTACTTTTGTCTCAAGTCTGAAATATGTTTTGTAAAATCTTCAGTGTTCCAATTTTCGACATATCCCCCTCCGAGTTCTTTTGCATCTACTTGTCGTCTACTAACGATTATTGGAATTATGTTATTTGTTCTATGAGAATATTTTGCAATTGTTTCTATGACATTTAAACTCATGCCTCCAATGAATAAAATTGGATATGGTGTTTTGGGTATCATTTATTCTTTTCACCCCAAATCCCATAATTTTTATTAAATTTGAGGTCGTTGATTCCGAAGAATTTCTCCAAAATATGGACGCATGCTTCCGCAACAGCTCTTTTGCCACCATCATGTCTCGTTACGAAATCGGCTTTTTCTTTTGTCAAATAAAATCCATCATTGGGGCATATAGAGTAGGCAACATGTTTAAAAACCAAGGAGTCGAATATTCCATCTCCCATGTAAATTGTATTTTTAGTGTCTAAATTATTTACTATCCAGTCGATTCTTTCTGTGGGGTGAAGAAGAAGTAGTTCAAATTTCATTTCATCAATTCGTCTCTTAGTTATATCGAATCCTCTTTTATCACCAGTAACGAATATAATTTTCATATATTGTCGTAGAATATTCAGTGCGTCGTGGTCATCGGGACCGAAAGTTTTGAAAATTTTACCTTTTTTACTGTATATTAATTCTGTTGTTGTTAATACGCCGTCGACATCGATAACAAAATTGTTCAAATTTTCACACCAATTAAGTTCATTAGACTTTTTTCCATGACTTTTAGAGGGGCTTTTTGTCCGGTATACATTTCAAATTGTTTGGCTGCTTGCAGTAACGCTATTCGATGTCCTGGTATGACAATTAGATTTAATTCTTTTCCTATCTTAATAAGATTTGTTTCTTGTTGGTTTATTGCCACATCTAAAACAACTTCGAATTTTTTTAGTAATTTTTTATTTATTAATGATTTTTGTTCGATATTATTTGTTCCAATTGGAGTAGCATTGATGAAAATGTCACCCGCGATATTTTCTAAATTTTTCATTTCTAAAAAATCAACGTTAAATTGTTTCGCTAGATTTTTCGCTTTAGAAGAAGTTCTATTTAGAATTGATATTTTTTTAAATCCAGAATCTTTGAGAGCCGAAACGGCAGCTCGCGCTATCCCACCGGCTCCTATAACAATGGCTTCTTTTCCTTTAGAATCATAAATTTCGTTTAACGCAGTTAATATACCATAGTAATCTGTATTATATCCATTAAGTTTGCCGTTATAATTTATAACTGTGTTAACAGCTCCAATTTCTTTAGATTTTTCGTCGATTTTATCTAAATATTTTATTATTTTTGATTTATGCGGCATAGAAACACTACATCCTCTTATACCGAGGGCTTTTATTATTTGTATTATATTTTCTAAATTTTCGGAATTGACTTTTAGTGGAATATACATACAATTAAGTCCCAATTCTTTATAAGCGGCATTGTGCATTGTCCAACCAATCTTTCCAGGAAACTCTGATATTGAAATATAAATTATTTTGTGTGTCATTTACCACCGTTCTGAAATTTATTTAGCATATATTTGCCTACGTAGTATAACATTGAATCAAATGGTGCATTATGTAATGGTGCCATGTTAAGAAATATTAATGCTGTTAGAATTTTAACTTTATTCATATCATAACCATTTTTTATTATAAATTCTTCAAAAAATTCTTTGGATTCAATTAAACTATTCTTATTGAAAAAATCAAAATATATATTAGAATCGTTACTTTCAAAAAAGAACATGTTTTGTTTTACTAACTGATAGGAAAGAATCAACCCTCCATACAATTTTGCTAGATCGTAGTATAAGTCTCCATATTCGTCTAAACCAGAAAAGTCTTGTCTCCAATCTAAGAGAATAAATTTCTTAGTTGTATCTTCTATAGATAAGATATTATCAAATTGTAAATCCCCATGAAAATTAGAAGGAACGCCTATAGATAAGTCGTTCCAATTTATTTTTTCTAACATTTCTTTTAATGGTGGAATATGTATACCATTGATATTATTTGATGTATCAACGATGTTGGTTTTTCCATAAAACATATTACATCTTTCTAATGTTTTATCAAGATAGAAATTTCTACATTTGTTATAGAATTGTATTTTATCTTCTTCATTTAAATCTTTTCTAATCCAAAGGTTTATTTTTGCCCATTTCAAAAAATCTCTAAAAATTGAATCGTTTAGAATATTGTATAATGTTTCGCCAGGTACCTTTTCATATACGTAAAAATTTTCTTTAACTTCTAATATTTTTGGAGTTAAAGGATTTAGAATTTCTGCACGTCGAACTCTCTTTTTTACGATTTCGTCATCGGCAAAGAATTTTATTACTCTATCGTTAATAAAATAAATAAATTCATTTTCTTTACTAAAATCGAAGTTTGTGGAACCAGATAAGATTTTATTAACTTTTTTGTAATTTTCAAGAGTTCCTGTGTCATACCAAGTGAATTTCTTAGTTGATAATTTTTTTTCTATTAAATATTTGAATGCATTTGACAGTTGAATTTCATTTTCGATTAATTCTGTATTTGTTTCGAGAGTCGAGAAAAATACATCATAGTCTTTTACGCCTGATAAACCTACGAATGCATATTCATCATTGGTCTGTTTTTTATCGTTTATATGACTAACGAAATTATTATTAACACTAACTGTACAGTAATTTTTTGTTTTGTTATCTTCTATTGGAGATATTCCCAACCAATTACAATCGGGTTGTGGTATATCTTCTGTTACAATTGTATCACATGCTGATACTATAAATGGACATTGTAATTTGTCTTTGCATTTCAATAGTGAGTATCCTGGTCCTATATATTTATCAACTTCTACAAATGTGAATTTTCTATCCGGATGTGCCAATGCTACGTAGTTTTGAACAGTATGTTTTAAATGTCTAATGGGTATAACAATCTCTATATTTTTTGGGAATTTTTCTATAATATATGAAATGACTCCTTTAAAATTTACTGGAAGTATTGCTTTATTGACA
>Ga0209542_10005539_pt1 | contig 25124 bp, 24 predicted proteins | sample RifCSPhighO2_01_FD_184028 | JGI IMG/M metagenome (GOLD analysis project Ga0209542, IMG submission 184028) | Soil microbial communities from Rifle, Colorado - Rifle CSP2_plank highO2_0.1 (SPAdes) (version 2) | ecosystem: Environmental > Terrestrial > Deep subsurface > Rock core/Sediment ...
GAACTACAAAACACCGAGAGAAGCATTCGCACAAGAGTTCCAAAAACAAAAAAGACCACTTGTCCGTGGTATGATTACAAAAAAATTATTGGTTAATTGAGTGTTCGGATTGGGGGCTCCGGGTAGGTTGTACTTCTGAAACAGACATTACAATTTAAGAATGCATCTGTCAACTGTTCGTTTTATAGCTATTTTCCTGTAGTATTAAGCCCACGTTGTATTTTTCTATGAGACAAACGGAACTTTTTTCAAAAACGCGCAAAGAGGTGCCTAAAGATGAGGTATCCAAGAACGCCAAACTGCTTATCAAAGGCGGTTTCATTCACAAAGAAATGGCGGGCGTGTATTCTTTTTTACCGCTCGGCCTTCGCGTACTTAACAAGGTGAACGCTCTTATTCGGCACGAGATGAACAATGTCGGCGGACAGGAAATTTTTCTCACGTCATTGCAAAGTAAGGAACTTTGGGAAAAAACGGACCGCTGGAGCAGTGAGAAAGTAGATAATTGGTTTAAGACGAAACTCGCCGGTGGTACAGAGCTGGGTCTCGCATTCACGCACGAAGAGCCACTCACTGATTTAATGCGCGATTATATTCGCAGTTTCCGAGACTTGCCCGTGTATCCATATCAGATTCAAACTAAATTTCGCAATGAAGCACGCGCGAAAAGCGGTCTCATGCGCACGCGCGAATTTCTCATGAAGGATTTGTACTCATTTTCTAAGGCGCAGAAAGAACATGACGAGTTTTATGAAATTATGAAAGGCGCCTACAAAGCTGTGTTTGATGCCGTTGGAATCGGGCCCTTAACCTATCTGACGTATGCGGCGGGGGGAAGCTTTAGCAAATACTCGCATGAATTTCAGACGGTATGCGATGCGGGGGAGGATACCATTCACCTGTGTGAGAAATGTTCTGTTGCGGTTAATGAGGAGATTATTAACACACAGCCCGCTTGTCCCGTGTGCGGTAACAAGAAACTAGTTTCAAAAAAGGCCGTTGAAGTCGGAAATATTTTTAATCTCGGCACAAAATTTTCTGAGGCGCTTAGTCTTGCGTTTGTGGATAAAAGCAATACATCTCATCCGGTTATCATGGGAAGTTACGGAATTGGTCCTGCCCGCTTGATTGGCACTGTAGTGGAAGTTTTCTCTGACGAGAAGACTATTGTCTGGCCCGCTTCCATTGCACCTTTTGACGTTCATCTGGTGGCGCTAGACGTTTCTGATGATGCGGCTTTAAAACAGGCAGAAGAAGTATATGATCTACTTTCAGCCGAGGGGATTGATGTGCTGTTTGACGACCGCGACGCGCGTGCAGGAGAGAAATTTGCCGATGCTGATTTGATTGGCGTACCCGTACGTCTTACCGTGAGTAAAAAAACGCTGCAGGCAAAGAACATTGAGGTTTTAAATCGCCGAACAGGAAAGACCGAAATGGTTGCAAATTCCCTGCTCGCGGAGCATATTAAACGCTAATGTTTAAAGACCAGCTTGAAAGACTGTACCATCTCTTTTCGCATGACCTAGGTATTGATCTTGGGACGGCCAATACCTTGGTGTATGTACGGGGACAGGGGATTGTTATCAACGAGCCGTCGGTGGTTGCCATAAACCAGAAGACGGGAACCGTGGTTGCGGTGGGTAATCAGGCAAAAGCGATGCTTGGTCGCACGCCACAACATATCAATGCAATCCGGCCGTTGATAGAAGGGGTTATTTCCGATTTTGAGGTGACCGAAGAGATGATCGCGTATCTCATTAACAAAGTACAGCAAGGGTCGCACCGATTTGTAGGCCCGCGCGTGGTCGTGGGAGTGCCGTCGGGAGTAACGAATGTTGAATCTCGAGCGGTGCGTGACGCAACGAGAAACAGCGGCGCACGGGAAGTGCATATCGTGGAACAACCCATGGCGGCGGCCATTGGTATCCGCCTGCCGATAAAAGAGCCTATCGGCAGTATGGTTATTGATATTGGTGGCGGTACCACCGACATTGCGGTGATTTCTTTGGGTGGTATTGTGCGATCAAAGAATTTAAAAATCGCGGGGGATCATTTCAACAATGACATCATTGCGTACATCCGTAATGAATTTAAGATTTTAATCGGCGAGAAAACAGCCGAACATGTAAAAATTTCCATTGGTTCAGCCATGCCTTTTGGTTCGTCGCTTGAAACGGTCGTAAAAGGTAGAGACTTGGTAACGGGACTCCCACGCGAAGTTATCATTACCGATGCTGACGTGCGTGAAGCCCTCGCGCAATCAGTTGACAGTATTGTTGAGGCTACACGCGAAGTGCTGGAGACGACGCCCCCCGAGCTCATTTCCGATGTGATGCAGAGGGGGATTCACCTCGTTGGCGGCGGGGCGCTACTCAAGGGCATTGCGCCTCTTCTGGAGCAATCTTTCAGAATTCCCATCTATGTTGCTGATGACCCGCTGACGGCAGTTGCGCGCGGTGCGGGTATCATTCTTGAAGATATGGAGCGTTTTAAGGAAACCCTGATACAGCATGAAGAGGATCTCCCCTTTCAGAAATAATATTCCCCCTCGCCGAAGCTGGTATCCAATAGCTGCGGTAGGCAGTATGTTGCTTTTGTTGTTTGTTGTGCAAGAAGTATGGCCATCATTTTTACCGAATATGTTATATCGGATCGCAACTCCTCTTTTTTATTCAAGAAATTGGATTGCCGATTCGCTTAAAACTGCGGGTTCATATGTAAGCTCAAGGGGTAGCTTGGCACTGGAGAATCAACGTCTGTCGACGGAACTTACAGATGCGCGAGAAAGATTGTTGCAATTGGAGGCTCTTCAAACTCAATTAAAAGAGCTCCAACTGTTTTCTTCACGTTCTGATCATACCAAGCGGATTTTTTCCGTTGTGCTTTTACGCCCGCCTCTATCTCCGTATGACACCCTTGTGCTTGATGTGGGCATTGACGACGGTGTTTCGGCGGGGGACATGGTTTTTTCCATTGCTGGAAGTAGCGCGGTTGGGAAAATCACTGAGGTGTTCCAGGATTTTTCGCGCGCGACGTTATTTTCATCTCCCGGAAATCAATTCCCGGTATTTCTTGGTGCAAAAAGTATTCAAGCTACTGCATACGGCGTTGGCGGAGGCGCCTTCCAGCTTTTATTGCCTCGCGAGATGGAGGTAGCGGTTGGAGACATGGTGACATTTCCGAGTCTCAACCCTTCTGTGGTCGGTGTTGTTCAGCTGGTAGAACACCAAGCGGTAGATTTTTTACAACATGTCAGTTTTCGTAGTCCTGTCAATTTTAATGAACTTCGGTATGTTGCGGTAGAGGTTTCTGGACAAATCAAAGACAGATGAGTCCCATTAAGAACATGTCCACGAGGATTTTCTACGCATTGCTTATATCTGTAGCGGCAGCGATAGTGCCTTGGTGGGTCATCATTCCACTCTTGGCCGCGGGGTTTTTGAAATTTGAATGGTTTTACGAAGGGCTTGTGGCGGCCTTTCTTATTGATGTTTTTTACGGTTTACCGCCAACACCCAGGTGGTTTATATTTCCATTCACCTTACTTTCTCTGCTCTTGTTCTTTTGCTTGCCCGCGCTTAAACGTCGTCTTGTGTTCTGGGCGCCTCGAAGTTTTTGAGAATTGAGCCCGGGAGCGTATGATAGAGGTGTACCATGTTAGAAGCTACGCAAACCAGCTTGAGGGACTTGTCCCGTTAGAAATTCAGCGAAGTATATTAAACCCGTATGGTGGAGATGGAGAGAAAAGAGTATTGATGATCAACTTTATCAAAGATCATAATTTCTAACAGGATGCGATTTTTCTGGTCAAAACCTAGACGGGTCAGTAGTGCACACGCGGGGCATGAAATCGCTCCTGATGAGATTTTTCTAGATTCAAGCAATCTACCGGAGTTTGATACGTACCAGTTTGAGGGAAGGTTGGAGCGCGCGATTTCTAAAAAAACATTAGCAATCGCCAGTGCGTTTTTTTTTGTTTTTTGTACGCTCTTGCTTGTACGAACGTGGATATTGCAAGTGAAGCAGGGAGAAACATATTCGCTATTAAGTGAGCGAAATAGCCTTCACCACACGGTGATTTTTGCTCCGAGAGGTCTGATAGAAGATCGCAATGGAGTTTCGCTCGTTTCCAATAATGCGAGCGACACTCATCCGGAGTATCCGTCTCGCGTTTACACTGCGGGGCCAGGTTTTGCGCATTTATTAGGTTATGTTGAATATCCAAAAAAAGATAGCTCGGGTGTATATTATCGGTACGAATTCAAAGGTAAGGAAGGGGTTGAAGTCTTTTATGATGATCTGCTGGTCGGTGAGAATGGCGCAAAGATTACGGAACAGAACGTATCAGGTAAGGTTGAGTCTGAGAGTCTTTTAAAGCCGTCTCGCGCGGGCGTCACGCTTACCCTTTCTATAGATTCCCGAATGCAAAGCGCATGGTATGGTTTTATCAAAGATGTGGCAACCACGAACAACTTTACGGGGGGGGCGGGAGTGTTGCTGGATATTGAAACTGGAGAGATTATCGCGATGACGAGTTTCCCCGAGTTTAATTCAACCGTCTTATCTGAGGGAGAAGATACACTCGCCATTAAGGGATATGTATCTAACAAAGCGGAACCTTTTTTGAACCGCGCGGTCAATGGTCTCTATACCCCAGGTTCCATCGTCAAGCCGTTTCTTGCTACCGGAGCGCTGACGGAGAAGTTAATAGACCCCAACAAAAAAATATTGAGCACCGGTTCTATTTCAATACCTAATCCCTTTGATCCAAAAAAGAAATCAGTATTTATGGATTGGCGAGCGCATGGATGGGTAGACATGCGCCAAGCGCTCGCGGTGTCTTCAGATGTCTATTTTTACGAAATCGGTGGGGGGTATGGCGATCAGCAAGGGCTTGGTATTTATAATATTGAGAAGTATTTGCGGCTGTTTGGTTTTGGACAGGCCAATGAAGACAATTTTTTACTTAGTACTGCGGGAACATTGCCCAACCCCGAGTGGAAGAGTAAAAATTTTGATGGAGAAATTTGGCGCGTCGGTGATACCTACAACAGTGCTATCGGTCAGTATGGTATGCAGGTGACTCCCTTACAGGCAGTACGGGGTATTGCCGCTGTAGCCAATGACGGTAAGCTTCTGGAGCCGACCGTGTTGAAAGACGGCAATCAAGGCCGCGCGTATGCCAAAGATCTGGGGTTATCCTCGGATGACCTTGCCGTGGTGAGAGAGGGTATGCGCGACGCCGTGCGTTCCGGTGGCACGGCGCAGAACATTAATATTTCTGGAGTACAGATTGCTGCAAAAACCGGTACGGCAGAGTTGGATAGTAAAAAACAATTCGTAAATTCCTGGATTGTTGGTTTCTTTCCCTATGATAAACCACGGTATGCGTTTGCTATGATTATGGAGAAAGGACCACACGAAAATACGGTCGGGGCCCTTTATGTGATGCGACGCTTCTTTGAGTGGCTTGTAGTAAGCGCGCCAGAATACGTGAAGGAATAGGCCAATAGAAAATTGCAGCCCCGTGGAAATTCTGCTATACTTTCGGCGGATTTTAATGTTAATACAACCTAACTATGATTCAGGAAAGCGAGTATTTAACCAAAGAGAAGTTTGAAGAATTGCAAAAAGAGCTTGAGTCTCTAAAGACAAACAAGCGTAAAGAAGTTGCCGAGAGTTTGGAATATGCAAAAGGTCTCGGAGATCTTTCGGAAAATGCCGAATATCACGAGGCACGCGAGATGCAGGCAAATGTGGAAGACCGCATCGCGAAGCTGGAATCTATATTGCAATCCGCAGTTATCGTATCTGAAAAGCACGGGGGGATTGTTGGTGTTGGTTCTATCGTTGCACTGCAGAAAGAAAAAGACCAGAGCAAACAGACGTTTACCCTCGTCGGTTCGGAAGAGGTTGATGTGCCACAGGGGAAGATCTCAATTCATTCTCCGCTGGGAAGCGCGTTGATAGGAAAGCGTAAAGGTGAACGTGTGGAATTCAAATCTCCGAGTGGTCTTGTTGGTTATCATATCACCGAAGTAAAATGAATGGCCTCGCTTGAGGAAGTACGCGCTACACGATTGGAAAAACTTGAGCGCCTCAAAAAGGCGGGTATTGATCCGTACCCGATTTCGTGCAAACGTGATTACGAACTTAAAGAAGTTATAGAAAAGTTTGACGCGCTTGCCGAGAAGGGAAGTCTTTCTCTGGTGGGACGAGTCATGTCTCTGCGACCGCAAGGAGGATTAGTCTTTTTGAATTTCTCGGATGGAACAGGAACATTCCAAGCGCTCTTGCGTACGGGAGATACAGATGAAAAACTACTCACGCTTTTTTCCGAAACGGTGGATATTGGTGACTTCTTAGGTTTTGAAGGCACACTTATGAAAACAAAACGCGGTGAGCCGAGCATTCTGGTCTCATCATGGACAATGCTCGCGAAATCTTTGCGCCCGCTTCCGGAAAAATGGCACGGGCTTCAAGATGTTGATGAACGGTTTCGCCACCGCTACCTAGACCTCTTAATGAACGAGGGTGTGCGAGGGCGATTTTTAGTGCGTTCGCGCATCATCTCAGAGGTTCGTCGCTTTTATGATAGCCACGGATATATTGAGGTTGAAACGCCGATGCTACAGCCTATCGCTGGTGGGGCGACTGCCCGTCCGTTTGTTACGCATCACAATACGCTTGATACTGACTTTTATCTCACTATCGCGCAGGAGCTCTATCTCAAGCAACTTTTAGTAGGTGGCGTAGACAAAGTGTATGAAATCGGGCGCAAGTTCAGAAACGAGGGGATTGATGTCACGCACAATCCAGAATTCACGATGCTTGAGTCTAATGAATCTTACGCCGACGCGAATTCGCAGATGGAATTTATTGAGACTTTAATGCGCTCGGTTGCAAAAGCGCTCACCGCGACTTCGGAAGTAACGTACGGTGCAGACATTATAGATTTCACAAAGCCGTTTCCAAGACTTAAATTTTACGACCTTATCAAAGAGCATGGAGGTGTTGATGATCCGGCAAATGCCTCACGAGAGGAGCTTGAAGAACGCGCAAAGGAACTTGGTATTACATTTCCACCGACCGAAGGAGATTACAAACTTTTGGATTCTATTTATAAAAGGACGGTACGACCCAAACTTATTCAGCCGACGTTCATTGTGGACTATCCGGTGGCGTTCAATCCGTTTGCAAAACGCAAACCTGAAGATTCAAAACTTATTGACCGATTCCAATTAGTTGCTGGAGGCATTGAGCTGGTAAACGCATTTTCTGAATTGAATAATCCGCTTGACCAGAAAGAAAGGTACGAAGAGCAGGATCGTCTCAAGAAAAAAGGGGAAGGGGATATTTCGCCGAGCGACAAAAATTATTTGGAAGCCATGGAATATGGCATGCCACCGAACGGCGGTATTGGCATCGGCATTGATCGCCTTGCTATGCTCTTCACCGATTCAAAAAATATTCGTGAAGTGATTTTGTTTCCAACACTTCGTCCAAAGGAATAGGGTAGAGGGTACAGGGTATAGAAAATTTGTATGATATTACGATATATCGTACAAAATCACTAAAATGGTTTCATTCGATATATCGAGAGGTTTTTAATCTCAAATGTAAGGAATAAAAAAAGCGGCGCGATGGAATCCATCGCGCCGCGCTCCGTTTACTCCCTTTTATGGTGGAGACATTTTGTGCAGTTTTTCCTGCTCCAAGTCCTCCACGACATCATCTATGGAGGGATGAATGAGTTCTTCCTGTGCTTCCTCCAAAGTTGGGGCGTATGCACCTCCCGGCTTTTCATCCACAGTCTGTGGATACTTCACATGTCCGTAGAAGTTTGAAACATCTCCGGAGAGATCAGAGTGGTCAAGATTTCCAGTAATGTTGGAGACATTCCCTGAGATCTTGCTAACATAACCCCTCAGACCGCTTACGTCTCCGTAAATATTAGAGATATCGCCCTTCAGACGGGAGACATCTCCTGCCAAGCGACTTACGTTCCCCCGAATGTTTTTGAAGCTGCCCCACACGTCAGTGTGTAGGCCCGTGATCCCCTTATGGAGACCAGTTTGTCGTTTTGATTTGGTCATAAAAAGAACCCCTTTCGTTCGGTGTAACACTACCATCTAGTTGATTTTTGTCAAGTATTTTCATTGTGCTTGCACCGTTAGAAATAGGACGCCCTTAGGTGGCCACTATTTGCAAGGGTGTGGATAACTGTGTTTGCAATGCCTATGCAGTGTTATAGAATAGTAGGCAAGTGGGAAAAGGTGGAAAATTCTTGATTAGTGGCTTAACAAGAATTTTCAAAACTCTCTTTCGGCTCGCGGATTATTTTACGAACACAATGCTCATAGGCGAACATTCACATACGTTTGATGAAAAGAGCAGAATTTCGCTTCCTGCAAAGTTTCGCAAAGAGATGGGTTCGTCTGTCGTCATCGCGCCGGGAATAGATGGATGTCTTTTTGTCTTCACCGCAAAAGGATGGAAAGAGTTTACGGAGCGCCTCTCGCGCCCAGATTCGTCTTCCGTTCTCCAAGCAGACAATCGAAACTTCAATCGTCTTATCATCGGCCGTGCCGTAGAGACGGTTATTGATTCTATTGGACGCATCCTTGTGCCACCGCATCTGCGCGCGGACGCACATCTAAAGACGGACGCCATCATTATAGGGGTGCTCAATAGAGTAGAGATTTGGGATGCCGAGACGTGGACCAAGTATCGTAAAGCATTTGAGAAGAAAACTGACGTGATGGCAGAGAAACTTAATTCTGCCGGGATTGTTTAAGTAGACCGGGCTAGAGAAAGAAAAATGTCGCATAAAGCTGTTCTTTTACAAGAAGCAATAGACGCACTGAATTTATTCACAGGCGCAATATTTTTGGACGCAACGGTTGGCAGTGGGGGGCACGCGTCGGAGGTCTGCAATAGATTTAGAGGAGTGGTGCGAGTCATTGGGCTTGATGCTGATCCCGAACGTATAGAACACGCCAAGAAAGTTCTTTTGGAAAAAGAGTGTCCAGCGGAACTCGTGAATGAAAACTTTCGCAACCTGGATCAAGTTTTGAAACGACTTGGGGTGGAGAAAGTCAACGCGATACTTTTTGATCTCGGACTTAATTCAGAGCAGTTGGAACAATCGGGGAGAGGATTTTCATTTCAGCATGACGAACCACTCTACATGACTTTCGCAGCCCCCGAAGTTGGCAAGCTCACTGCACAAGAGATAGTCAACCATTACGACGAGGATGAGATTGCCGATACCATCTACGAACTCGGTGAAGAAAAATATTCGCGTCGTATCGCGGCCGCCATCGTTGAAGTGCGGAAAAAGAATCCTATACAGACAACATTCCAGTTAGTAGAAATCCTCAAAGGTGCGCTACCAAAAAATTACGAACGTGGACGACTGCATGTTGCGACGAGAACTTTCCAAGCATTGCGTCTGGCAGTCAATGATGAACTCGGGGCTCTACAAGAAGGATTGGCAAAAGGATTCGGTGCCCTCGCGCCGAAGGGAAGAATGGCGGTCATTTCATTCCATAGCCTTGAGGACCGCATTGTGAAAGTATTTTTTCGCGAAAAGGCTCATACAGACGAAGCAGTTCTTATAACAAAAAAGCCTCTGTATCCGACAGAAGACGAAACCAGAGAAAACCCGCGCGCACGAAGTGCAAAACTAAGAATTATAGAAAAAATTTAAATAAAAAAGTAAAAAATGAAACGAGTAGTTGAAAATGCAATAGAATCTACCGTAGTCCGAGCTCTTCTGGCATGGGCACTGGTAGGAGCGTGTCTATTTTCTGCCTTTTTATATACTGTATTAGTTAATAAAGCTATTTTTCAAACGGTAGAAACGAAGCATGTAAGGAGTAAAATGAGCGAGATGTCGTCGGGGCTCAATAGTCTTGAAGAGAGATATCTGTCTCTCCAGAAAACGGCCACATTACAAAAAGCGCTCGAGCTGGGGTTTGCGGAAACAGAAAACCCAAAATTTGTGTCAAGAAAATCCCTCGGGAAGGGCATCTCTGTGCGTGATGAACTCTAGTCCTCATTGGCGTATCAGAGTTTTGTGGGGGTTGATCGTATTCACGGCTCTCTTTTACACTGCGCGACTTTACTGGCTACAGATTGTTAACGTGCGCGTCTATATCGCGCAGGCAGATCACCAGTATTCCTCCGGGGCTGGGACTTTGTACGATAGAGGGAGTATCTTTTTTTCGGGCAAAGAGGGAGGTCTTATTTCCGCAGCTTCGTTGGAATCCGGGTTTCTTTTTGCTATTAATCCATCTTTGATTAAAGACGCGAGCGCAGCATTTGAAAAAATTTCTCCGTTTGTTTCCATGACGAGAGATGAGTTTCTTGCGAAAGCATCCAAATCTTCAGATACCTATGAGGAAATCGCGCATCGCCTAGATGCTACGGTGGCCGGTAAGATACGCGCGCTTGATGCACCGTGGGTAATCCTTACGCGCGAGCAGTGGCGGTTTTATCCCGGTGGCCGTTTAGGCTCAAATGTTTTAGGTTTAGTGGGGTATCAAGGAGATATATTTTCAGGACGGTATGGGCTTGAGCGTTACTACGATGATATTTTATCTCGGAGCAAGGAAAATCCATATACGAACTTATTTGTGGAGTTGTTCTCTTCTTCAAAAGATGTGTTAGAGGGGGCATCAATCCACGGAGATATTGTTTCAAGCGTGGAACCGAATGTGCAGGCGGCGCTCGAACGAACACTTTTGGATATTAACAATAAGTGGCAACCGGATAGTATAGGTGGGATCGTTATAAATCCTCAAAATGGAGAAATCTATGCGCTTGCCATATGGCCGACCTTTGACCCTAACGCATTTTCAACTGAAAAATCACCGCGCGTGTTCTCTAATCCTATCGTTGAAAATGTGTATGAAATGGGATCTATCATCAAGCCTTTGACGATGGCGATCGGCATTGACACGGCCGTGGTAAGCGCTACCACGACCTATCTTGATCAGGGGACACTGCTTTTAAACGGGTCTCGCATCTCAAATTTTGATAAAAAAGGGAGAGGAGTTGTCAACATGCAGGAGGTGCTCAACCAATCGCTCAACACCGGGGCGGCGTTTGTGGAGCATAAAGTGGGGAACGCACGGTTCGCCGACTATATGCTCAAATTAGGTATTGGGGAAGAAACGGGTATTGATTTGCCGAACGAAACACACGGGCTTGTGAGCAACCTGAAGAGTCCGCGCGATCTTGAATACGCGACCGCCGCCTTCGGGCAGGGGATAGCGATGACACCTATTGAAACGGTGCGTGCGCTTTCGGCAATCGCAAACGGTGGCTGGCTCGTTACACCGCATGTGGTACGCGCGGTACGCTATGAGGTAGGTGTATCGCGCGCCCTTGCGCTGGATGACCGTACACAGATATTGCAGGGCGCTACCTCCGAGGAGATTTCACGGATGTTGGTAAACGTCTATGATCATGCCTTGGCAAATGGCACGGTAAAAATAAAAAATTACAGTATTGCCGCAAAGACCGGAACGGCGCAAATTGCGAACCCTGCGGGTGGAGGGTACTATAATGATAGATACTTGCACTCTTTCTTCGGTTATTTCCCGGCGTATAATTCAAAATTTCTCGTGTTTTTGTATGCCGTCTACCCCAAAGGGGTTCAGTATGCATCCGAGACGCTAACTCTCCCTTTTGTTGATATGGCAAAATTTTTGATCAGTTACTACCAAGTGCCACCAGACCGCTGAGACAAGCTTAACGCTTAGTGCTTTTTGCTTAGAGGGATTGGTTAAATTTCTTTTTCATAAAGTCTTACGCTCCCAGCATCAAGCTCTAAGATTAGTCAGTGGACTGGATTTTCTTTCAGTAAAGCCTTAAGCTCTAAGCATAAAGCCCTAAGCTCGTATGCTTAAATTATTGCTTAAAAAGGTCGTTGTTTTCGTCATCACCCTGCAGGCAAAACTTGTCTTGGCTAAATATAAGCCACGCATTATTGCGGTAACCGGAAGTGTGGGAAAGACTTCAACGAAAGATGCGATTTACGCTGTGTTGTCTGACCATGAATTTGTACGCAAGAGCGAAAAGAGTTTCAATAGCGATATCGGAGTTCCCCTAACTATTCTTGGGCGACCTAACGCGTGGAATAATCCGCTGGGCTGGCTTTCAAATATCGTCGCTGGGCTCGTGCTTCTCTTGACCAAACGCCACTATCCCAAGTGGCTGGTACTTGAAGTTGGCGCAGACAGACCCGGAGATATAAAGAAGATCGCACACTGGCTTACACCAGATGTGGTTGTGGTGACTCGTTTAGCAAACGTGCCCGTGCACGTTGAATATTTCAGTTCTGCAGAAGAAGTGTTTATGGAGAAGGCCGAGTTAATTAAGGCGATGAAAAGCGACGGCTCGCTGGTTCTTTCACATGATGATGCTCATGTGCTCTCGTTGCAAAATATAGTACGAACCGGCGTTTTCACGTTCGGTTTTTCTGAAGGTTCGGATGTGCGTGGTTTTAAAGTAAAGGTTGTCTATCACGGCCGAAAGGTCAAGCGCCCCATAGGAATGAGTTTTTATATTTCTCATAAAGAAAAGAATGCGGAAATTACATTACAGGGTACGGTGGGACGACAAATTCCGTATGCGCTCCTTGCCGCGGCTACAGTTGCCATCCGTCTTGGTATAACGCTGGATGAAATTTCTAAAGCCTTTGCACACTATCAGAGTCAGGTCGGGAGAATGAAATTGATTGAGGGAATAAAAGATACGACGATTATTGATGATTCATATAATTCCTCACCCGTGGCAGTTCGCGAAGCATTAGACGTGCTGGCATCTTTGTCGCTGAAAGGCAGAAAAATCGCAGTGCTTGGAGATATGCTGGAACTGGGGCGTTTTTCGGTGCAAGAACATAAAGAGATTGGTAGCTATGCCGCATCTCAGACAGATATCCTGATAACCGTTGGTCCACGAGGGCGTGATTTTGCACTCGGTGCGCGTCAGGCAGGTATGCAGAAGGAAAATGTGATTGAGTGTAATGATGCGGAAACGGCGGCCAGAATCCTGCTAGAGTGCATAATTCCAGCGGACATAGTTCTTATTAAAGGTTCGCAAGGGGTACGAATGGAACGTACCGTGGAAGCTCTTATGGCGCAACCGAAAGAGAAAGAGAAATTATTGGTACGGCAGGAAGAAGAGTGGCAACGGAGATGACGTTGTACAGTATACACATAAGAAAAAAAGCTGGAGCATTGCTCCAGCTTTAGGTGTATGGCGGTGGCCTTTGATTACTCAAAGGCTGCAAGATACAGTGTCTTGTCACCTCGTGTGATGAGAAAGAGCGGATCCTCAATTCTCTCCGAGCATGGAAACTCCACCTGATAGTGTATGCCGCGGATATCGTTTGCTAGCGCACAGATATAGACTTTGTTAAAGATCTTCCAGACGTCGTCTGGCAGATTTATTTTTGCGTTCCAAGGGGAAATGTCTGTTCGTGCCCAGTAGATAATCGCCATTTCCGAAAGGCCTGCGTAGCAACAAACTAAGCCGTATAAGCCCGCGCCCAAGACGAAACATCCAAAAATAACAATTTCCGCTGTTCTCAGCGATACCAGTAGCAGGGGGTTAAAAACCCACATACATACCGTGATGATGGCCGCAGCGATGCTGGCATATATCATGAGGCAGATGCAAAGACCAAGCAATCCGTAGGAAACTTGGTGACGAGCAAAAAAGCTCACGAGCCAACGCTCAAAGCGATTGCGGGGTTGTTTGATAAGCTCGGTAAGCTTTTCTTGGTGAGCCTCGGCAAATTCTTCGCTGTAATATCCGACCCCCGCTTCGCTCACCAGGCTTTTCAGGGTGGATTCAAATTCTTTTCTGGCGGGCTGGTTTCTCCGATGTTCTCGGACGACGTTGAGTAATGTTGTTGTCATGGTACGATCTTTCGGTTTGGTTGTGCCGGTAAAAAAAACGCACACGCGCTTTCTCTCCAGACGTTGTTCTAAAATTAGGTTACTCTTGGCCGTCTACGATGTCAACTTTTTTGCCAGTTCTCTAAAAAGTGCTATGATTCTGTCTACGAATTTTGCATATTGATTTTTCATTTTGCATTATTTTCGGGCCTATCGTGGATGATAGGCACCTGTCGACGGCCCTATCGTCTATCGGCTAGGACACGGCCTTCTCAAGGCTGGAAGCGGGGTTCGACTCCCCGTAGGGTCAAAATTTCCGAAGGAAATTGATGATTTCAAAACGCAAAAGTATTTGCGTTTTGAAAGAGTCGAAGGCCGGAGCGCGACGGCGCGAGGTGGGGTCGCGGAATTTTTCAGCAGAAAAATATCCGTGACCGACTCCCCGTAGGGTCAAAAAGTGTTATGAAAAAATTGAACAGCTTCAGTTTTTTAACTTTTTGAAAGCGCAGCGTTGTGTGCGAGCACGCATACCACGAGCTGGGGTCGCGAGTACTTATGTCCGATTGTCGGCTTGTGCGACAATTCGGACTTAGTAACTTGCGACCAAGTAGATTATGCATGTGAAGCATTCCAATCAAATCAAATAAAAGGAGTCCCATGGGACTCCTTGGTGCTTCTGTTCCATCAGGTTAGGAATTGCGCCCGACAGACATCTTCTTTATCTGATCGTTTCCGCATAAGAATTCTGAGGTAAGCCCTTGACAAAAAGGGTGGTTAAGTTGTAGACTTACGACAAATGGTTCCTTGACAATTCACCTAATTGGCTTGGAAAAACTCAACAAAATACAGACAAGGAAAGGAAAATCTATGAGTACCACCAGTAGGCAATACTCTGAAACAGAGGTACTGAAGAGAATAACCAAGGAAAAGAACCGCTTATGCGTAATTTTCTTGGCAGTCATCCTTACAGTGGCCGGTGTGGCGTTTTTCACCGTCCGCTTTGCGGATCGGCTCCTCGAAAAACAGGACAAACAAATCAAAGATCTGACGACGACTAATCAGGTTTCCCACCCCAAACAATAGCAAAAAACAGAAAGGCAGAAAATGAAGACTAAAAAAATTAACGCGTGGTTTGCCACGCGCGTCATCACCTTGTTGCTAGTAATAATCGTGTTGTGGATTCCGTTCCACAATGTCCGAGCCCAGCAAGTGAGCACAAACAACCCTATCGGCATTTTGCCGGTTAAGCTCAATCCACCAGAGGTGGAGCAGGGAACAACCGTTCACTTCCTTGACCCTGAACTCCCGTTCTTAAATAAGAGTCAAACTCTGGCTCCTATATATAACCTGGGCCCAGAACCTTCGCAGGAATGGAGCTGGAGTGATGCATTTTGTGATTCATTAATCTCGGCAGGTGTCACTGCAGGGGTTGGGATGTTGTTAGACGATAGCGCACCATCCCCGAATGTAGTCGCCCCGCTAGCATGGTGGCTTATCAGAACCGCAATAGTGATTGCCGTTTCGATAGTTGGCTGGATGTTCTATCATCTCGTTAAGTGGGCGAAAAGATTTTCAAAGCCCGCGCCAAAAAATCCACAGCCGCCACAGCAGCCAACGAATGAAACGCAGAACGCGTATTTTAAGCTTTCTGCAGATTCTAGCGGAACCAGTAGCGGGGATAGCGGTGTCGGTAACTCGGCAAACAATATATATGGCTGGGCACCGGAGGACGGGTTTGTAATAGAGGCATCCTCTCCGTACCTTTGGTCAACGGACCCTGCCTGTACTAATTGTTGGGTCGCGCTTGTGCGTATTGTGCTGACATTTACCAATAGTTGTGTGTTGGCTCAAATGTACATGCAGGATGTTCTTGTGAATACCGAGGCTTGGATTTTGGGGGTAACTAACACCCCCAGCGGTGATTACGCGTACTACGCGAACCTAAGCTTCACCAACGAGGTGGACACGGTGTCCTATCCGCAGGGGTATTACCGGTTCCTGGCTGACTCGGAGGTTACTCCCCTCAAAAAAGACCAGACAGGAGCATGGGTCCCCACGGGCCCACCTCTGACTCTTGTCACTAACATTCCCTAGTCAATTGGTGAATTGAAGAAAGCCTCGGCTTTCACGCAAACCCGCACAGTTATCTGTGCGGGATTTTTTATGCACATTTCTCAAAAATGAACAGTAACAATGCGCTATAATAAAGGTGTCGAAAGCCAAATAGGGAGGCCCTTTTTGTGTTAAACGATTTTTTGATACTTTGTCTATACCATTAAAAGTATTGATGTTCGGGTGGGAGTTTCCGCCATTTAACAGCGGGGGGTTGGGTACGGCCTGTTTTGGGCTCACCCGTGCGCTTTCAGACGAACACATATCGGTGATTTTTGTGTTGCCAAAGAAAGTTTCTATTTCTTCTGAATTTGTCCGTTTAAAATTTGCCGATGAGTTTTTACCCGGCGTTTCAGTGACGGCCATTAATTCGCTTTTGAAACCCTATATCAGCTCAAGCGTGTATAAAAAACTGCGCAAAGGGCAAGACGAACTATATGGTTTGAGTTTGATGGAAGAGGTGGAGCTCTATGCCCTGCGAGCGCTTGAACTTGCTAAATCTTCGGAATTTGATGTCATTCATGCTCATGACTGGCTTTCATTCGGAGCGGGACTTGAAGCAAAACGTGTTTCCGGGAAGCCTTTGGTAGTTCACGTCCATTCCACCGAATTTGATCGCACCGGCGGCAGCGGGGCCAAGAGTGATGTGTACGAGATTGAAAAACGCGGTATAGAAGGAGCCGATAAGGTGATTGCAGTTAGTCATTTCACTAAGCGTTTTGTGGTTAAACAGTATGGTGTGCCGCCGGAAAAAGTTATGGTGGTACACAATGGTATTGCGCCCGTTCGCCTGGAAAAAGAAAAAGCCATACAAACGCACATGCGTCGTCTCCACGCCCTTAAGGGAGCAGGAAAGAAGATCGTGCTTTTTGTGGGCAGAGTAACGCTCCAAAAAGGCCCAGACTATTTTCTCCGCGCCGCCGCTCATGTGTTAGCGTATTCTCGTGATGTTTGTTTTGTGATTGCCGGAAGTGGAGATATGGAACAACAGATCATACAGGAGGCGGCGGCGCTGGGCATTTCTGACAAAGTCATTTTTGCCGGTTTCCTACGGGAAGGTGAGCTTGATGCGATGTATCGCACCGCGGACCTTTTTGTCATGCCATCGGTCTCCGAACCGTTCGGGCTGACGGCTTTAGAGGCTGTGCAAAACGGCACCCCCGTCATTCTCTCAAAGCAATCTGGTGTGTCGGAAGTTGTCGCACACAGTCTCAAGGTTGATTTCTGGGACATAGATGCTATGGCGGACGCGATTATCGCAGTGCTATCGTATCCACCACTCCAAGATACTATGCGTAATAACGCACGGCAGGAACTCCATGCAATCACGTGGCAACATGCCGCCAAGTCGTGTATCAACATTTACCAACAATTAACCCCACGCATGAGGTAGAATGGTATAAGCTTTTAGCTTGGGGCTTAACGCTTAGAGTTTTAAAAAGAGAGAACTATGAAGAAAAGATACCAACTCAAATGGATAGACGAAAAAATCAAAGGTCGCAAAAAGCTCCAAGCCCTAAGCTCTAAGCCCTAAGCTTTCTTTTCATGCCAGCCGTTTGTTTTTATTTCCAAGTTCACCAACCTCGCCGCGTAAAACGCTACCGGATTTTTGATATCGGGCGCGACCCCCTATATTTCAATGACCGCTCTGACGGGAAACTCAATAATAGAAAGATCATTGAAAAAGTGGCGACCAAAGCGTATCTGCCGGCCAATCGCCTCATGCTGGAGTTGTTGAAGCAGTACCCGGAGTTTAAAATAAGTTATTCTCTCTCGGGGGTTTTTATGGAACAGCTGGAAGAATACAGTCCCGAGACACTTGAAACATTCAAACAACTCGCGGAAACTGGGCAGGTGGAGTTTCTGTCAGAGACGTACTATCACTCGCTTTCGTTTCTATATTCAAAGGATGAGTTCAAACGTCAGGTGGAACTGCACGCAGATAAATTGTGGCAATTATTCGGTGCAAAACCGAAAGTCTTTCGTAATACCGAACTCATCTATAATAATGCGCTGGCGAAGGAAGTTGAAGCAATGGGATATAGAGGAATTCTCGCGGAAGGAGCAGACCACATTTTAGGCTGGCGCAGTCCCAATTTTGTGTATACCCCTCCGGGCTCAAAAATCAAAGTACTCTTGAAAAATTACCGCCTTTCAGATGATATCGCATTTCGGTTTTCTTCACGTGACTGGAGCGAATACCCGCTCTCTGCTGATAAATTCGCACAGTGGATTAGTGCCGTCAATGGGAGCGGAGAGGTGGTAAACTTATTCATGGACTACGAGACATTTGGAGAACACCAATGGGCTGACACGGGGATTTTTGAATTTTTAAAGGCTCTCCCTGGCAAATTGTACAAGCATCCTAACAATTCCTTTGTCACTCCTTCAGGAGCCGTTTCAAGTTTTCGGAGCGTTGGTGAGATTGATGTGCCTCATTTTGTTTCGTGGGCGGACGTTGAGCGAGATCTTTCCGCGTGGCTCCATAACTCTATGCAGCAGGACGCCATCGCGAAGTTGTACGGTTTTGAAGGACGAGTGCTCTCATCTGGAGACGACACCATTGTGGAAGATTGGCGGCGCCTCCAGACGAGTGATCACTTCTATTATATGTGTACCAAGTGGTGGAATGATGGCGATGTGCATAAATACTTTAATCCCTACGAGTCGCCCTATGAAGCTTTTATCGCTTTTATGAATGTATTGCACGATTTAGAAATAAGATTAGACAGAGTCGTCCATGCTTAAAGGTATTTTAAAAATTTCTGTTAAAAACGCTGATGGATCTCCTTTGTCTTTGGTGAATGCCTATAATGACAAATGTTTCTGGGTTTACCAAGGCCCTGTTCTTTCAAACCTCGCTGATTTGCTCCGCGCGCTTAAAAGTATGACCGATGCGCAATTCGCCCATCACGCCAGCCCGGAGAAGAATGATTTTGCCGCGTGGGTGGAAGAAGTGCTTCGTGATAGCGAGTGCGCCCGCTTGCTTAAGAAAGGTGCGACATTGAAGAAAGCGACTACCGTCGTTGAAGAAAGATTAAAGGATTATTACAGCGCCTGACAAACAGCTTTTAGCTTTATGCTTGGGGTTTAGAGCTTTAAGAAAAGAAACACATGATCTATGCAAAAATTAATAAGTATAAGGGGTTCCAAGCCCTAAGCTTTAAGCCCTAAGCTTTTTTGAAATGGCCAAATCTATTGTCTTAGGAAACGGGAATATCCTTGTCGGATTTGATTCAAGGGGACAGATTCGTGACCTGTATTTTCCATACGTTGGCCTTGAAAACCATGCCGCAGGGCATCTTCTGCATCGCTTAGGAATCTTTGTTGACGGAAAGATTCATTGGTTTTCTGATCGCGGTTGGAACATCCGTATTGAATGTGGCACGGATTCTCTCTCGAGCCTCATCACCGCCGAGTATCCCAGTCTAGGTCTATCAGTTACGCTTAGTGATGTAGTCTATAACGAAAAGAGTATTCTCATTCGTAAAGTATGCGTCAAAAACTTGCAATCCGAACAGCGAACGATAAAATTCTTTTTCTGCCACGAGTTCCAGATTTATGAATCATACAGGGGAGACACCGCATATTTTGATCCCCAGTCACACACGGTTATCCATTACAAAGGTCGGCGAGTGTTCCTCTTAAATGCGGCCTCAGAGAGCGGGGCGTTTGACGATTACACAACGGGTTTCTTCGGGGCTAGCGGTAAAGAGGGTTCGTTTAAAGACGCGGAGGATGGGGTACTTGCAAAAAATGCTATTGAACACGGACAAACCGATTCGGTGATTGGGATAACCCTCACGATTCCTGCAAATGGTGAGCAAACGGTTTTCTACTGGATGTGTATCGCCGAGACTATTACTGACGTGCACAAACTCAACCAGTATGTGTTGGATCGTTCGCCCGAGTATCTGATGAATACGACTCGCGATTACTGGAAAGCGTGGGTCAATAAATACAATTTTAGTTTTTATGGTCTTTCGGAAAAAGTGATTAGCTTGTTTAAGAAATCGTTGTTCTATATTCGCGCGCATGTGGACCAAGGGGGTTCTATTCTTGCCTCTGGTGACAGTGACATTATTCAGCAAGGAAAAGATACCTACGGATATATGTGGCCGCGTGATGCCGCTTTCGCCGCTATGGCGCTTGATCGCGCCGGGGACCCTAACGTGGCTAAACGGTTTTTTGAATTTTGCAACGCCGTTATCACAGAAGACGGATATTTTATGCATAAGTACCGTCCTGACCGTTCGCTTGGCAGTTCATGGCATCCGTGGCTGTACCGGGGCGAATTCGCCCTTCCAATTCAGGAAGACGAAACAGCCATTGTGCTGATTTCCTTGTGGAAGCATTACCAACTTTCTCGTGATCTGGAGTTCGTAGAGAGTGTTTACAACTCGTTGATTCGCAAAGCCGCCAACTTTCTCATTGAATTTCGCGACGGGGATACGGGACTCCCGAAGCCGAGCTACGACCTTTGGGAAGAGAAATTCGGCGTGCATACCTATACTGCGGCTAGCGTCTATGGCGCTCTGATCGCTGCCTCGCAATTCGCGGGGATTTTAGGAAAGAAAAACAACGAACATCTGTTTGCGGTAGCCGCACGGGAAGTCAGAGATGGTATTTTAAGACACCTCTATGATGAACAGAGTGGTTTGTTTTACAAGATGATCAATCGCACTAAAAACGGAGATGTAGTCATTGACAAGACCGTGGATATTTCAAGTATCTATGGTATCTATGCGTTCGGCGTCTTGCCTGCCGACGACGAGCGCGTGGTGCGTGCGCTGAAGGAGACCGAGGCGCGCCTCATGGTAAAGGCGAAGGCGTCCGGAATGGTCCGCTACGAGGGCGATCAGTATTACACGGTAGACAGAAACTTACCCGGCAACCCGTGGTTCATCACCACTTTTTGGTTGGCCGAATATTATGTCATGCGAGCCGAGCACGAGGCGGATTTGGAGACGGTAAAGCAATGGCTCTCATGGGCGGCTGATCACTGCCTGGTATCGGGCGTGATGTCTGAACAACTTGACCCGCATTCAGGCGAACTCGTCTCTGCAACCCCCTTGGCATGGAGCCATTCTGGGTATGTGCTTTTATTGCTATCATATCTAGATGCGCTGGAGCGGCTTGGCATTTGTCCGACATGCAATCCAGTGAAGTAGAGAAGCTTAAGGCTTAGTGCTTGAAGCTTAGAGCTTAAAAAACAAAAATATGAAAAAAAGATATTGGTTGAGGGGAGGAATCACTGGATTAGTAATAAGTATTATCTTTTTAATATACTTTAATCTAATCTCACAATGTATCGGTGATTGTCCTGATTTTAAATTGGATTTTAAATTTCAGGATATATGGATTGCACTTGCCGTAATGTACGGCGGAACAACTGTAGGAAGCTTCATTGGAGGCTCAATAATCGGCTGGCTTTACGGCAAAATTAAAAATCGCAAGAAGCCCTAAGCTCTAAGCGTTAAGCCCTAAGCTTTTTTATGTACGAATCCATCCTACAATTCACCAATCAGCTTTCATTTGAACCGAAGATTGTAAACGGGTCCGTTGCCCCAGCGCGCACCGAGACAATTATCGTCGGTGGTATGGGAGGTTCGCATCTCTCTGCTGATTTACTCTCGCACGCACTTCCGTCGCTGGACATCCACGTACACGCCGATTATGGATTGCCTGCATGGGAGAGCAAGAAGCTTACTGACAGTCTTTTGATTGCGAGCTCGTATTCAGGCAACACTGAAGAGACCTTGGATTTTACTGAAAGCGCGCTTTCTCGAGGTTTGCGTCCAGCTATTCTCGCATCAGGCGGTAAACTTTTACAATTAGCGATTGATAAAAAACTACCCTATGTCCAAATTCCTAATACCATTATTCAGCCACGTGTGGCGGTTGGGGTAAGTCTTAAGGCACTTGCCGCGCTTGTAGGTAGAGATGATATTACCGCCGAGCTTTCGCGTCTCGCTGGCGTTATACATCCTGCCGAACATGAAGCGGAAGGGAAGAGGATTGCTACTGAAGTGAATGGTGCGGTAGTTCTTGTCTATGCTTCACGAAAAAATGAGACTATTGCGTATAACTGGAAAATCAAAATTAACGAAACGGCCAAAGTTCCAGTATTCGCGAATGTATTTCCCGAACTCAATCACAACGAATTAGCCGGATTTTCGTCACTTGGAGGCAAAGCCTCCAAGTTGGGATTCAAGGCGATTTTAATACGAGACAATAACGATCACCCGCGCGTGGCCAAGCGGATGGATATTACGAAAGAGTTACTTCAAGCTCGCGGTGTTGAAATTATAGAAACGGAGCTTGTCGGTGAATCAGTGCTTCTGCGGGCTTTCAAGTCCTTGATTACCGCCGACTGGACAGCATATCATCTTGCGCTTATGTATAAAGCAAACCCCGATACCAATAAATTGATTGAGGAATTCAAGCAAAAGATTGTCTAGAGTTTAAAGAATGAAAAATCGGCCGAATCCTTTGAATTTGGCCGATTTGCATTTGCCGTTACATTTGCTCAAGCGCTTCAAGGAGTAATTCCTCCGCATTGCTTTTGAATCGGCAGATGAATATCGCGCCGACGTCGCTGGCTTTGTCTGGAGGGTCTGCCATGCTCATCAGAACACAGAGCATGTTGGGATTTTTCGCCTTGATCTCTCGAATCACAACCGCACCAGTCTTTTTTTCCTGCATATCATAGTCAGAGACTACCGCATGTAAATCTGGATTATTATCAAATACCAGAATCCCTTGTTCAGGGTTGACTGCGGAGATGACTTCGTACCCTTTTTCCTCAAGCATCTCGCTTAGTAACATGATATTGTTTGGGCTGTCATCTATGATCAGTATTTTTTTCATATGTGTTATTGGTTTTGTAGCGAACGTGTTGTTTCTGATAATGGTCTAACATAGTAGATAATTAGTGTCAAGTATCTATCGGGAAAGACCTACCTGACTTATACTTATCTTATGTTTTTAGTATTTGATATCGGTGGGACTAAAACACGACTTGCGGTTTCCGATGACAAGCAGACGTTACGTGCTGAGCCGTTGATTATTCCAACACCGCTAGAGTGGGGAGACGCTAAGGAGAAGATTGAAAACGCAATCGCTCAATTAGGAGACAGATACGAGGGTGTGTGCGGAGGATTGCCGGGGATTTTGGATGAAGGGAAAGAAACATTGCTCTGGTCTCCTAATTTGCCCGATTGGGTTGGAAAACCGATACAGCATTTTTTTGCAGATGTCACCGGAGCTCCCGTGTCGCTCTGCCACGACACGGCGCTTGCGGGCATTGCCGAAGCACGACGCGGGGCAGGGGAAGGGCATCGTATCGTTGCCTACATTACCGTGAGCACGGGTGTCGGCGGCACTCGTCTGGTAGATGGCAAACCCGATGTGGCTCGCTACCAAGCAGAGCCCGGTGATCAAATCATTGACCCACAGAGCGGTTTGACTCTTGAGGGGCTTGTTTCGGGCTCCGCATTTGCAGAAAAATATGGTCCGGATTTTGTCACGACAACACCGTCTGCGGCGTGGCAAGAAGCCGGAAGAATACTGGCGCTTGGACTTCATAACACGATCATACATTGGTCGCCCGACATTATGGTGTTGGGCGGTTCTATGATCACTAAACCCATCGGTATTTCTCTGGAGGTGGTTTCCGAGCATCTTTCCAGACTGATGAAAGCGTTTCCTGATATACCGGTACTTGCTAAATCTAAGTTTGCCGATAGGGCAGGTCTTGTGGGTGCGCTGTTGTCGCTTTAGTCTGACAGCGTGAAAACGGAGCTATCAAAATCGTTTTTCAGACGGAGTGCGGTGGTTGTGGCCCGCGAACTTATCGGGTGTATTTTAGTTCGTCGTATAGGGAAGAAATCAATACGTCTTATCATTACCGAGACGGAAGGCTATGAAGGGCCGAAAGATTTAGCCTCGCATGCGGTGCTTCACCGTACTGGCGAGTACAAAGCGGTCAAGACTCCTCGCAATGAGGTAATGTTCGGCGAAGCGGGTCATTTCTATGTTTACTTCACATACGGCATGCATTGGATGCTTAACATAGTAACGGGCAAAAAAGGCCATCCCTCTGCAGTGCTTATTCGTGGAGCGGGGTATATTCAAGGTCCTGCGCGTTTAACAAAAGCCTTGTATATTACAGGTGCTCTTAACAAGAAGGCTGTGGGGAAACGGGGCGGGCTTTGGGTTGAAAACGGAGTTGTTGTTTCTAATAGAAATATTTTACGCACTCCGCGCATTGGAGTCGCGTACGCAGGACCCGTTTGGTCTAAAAAACTATACCGATTCGTTGTAAAAAACGAGCCCTGATTGGATGTACCGACCAGGGTCTAGTTCGTATTGCTTCAATCCCCACGAATTTAGTGTGCGGTGGGGTGCATCCTCTTGACAGGCATTTCCTTTCGGAACACACGGGCTTTTGGTTTGCGCTCGCAGTTTCCGTTAGACGAATGTTCGTTGCTTACAATTCCGGTGTTCCCCCAATGGGTATCGGAGCGGAATTGATTTGCTGTGCTTGTTGTCATGAAGACACCTCTTTGTGCCGTTGCGCTTTGAAGCATATTGGTATTGTGATGTTCGGTTGTTACTGGATGTAATGAACTGTTGGAAGCATTCCAATGCCGCCAAAATACGTCAAAGCACACATTACTATTTCATGAGATATATTGCAAGGTGGCGGTCTGTGAATAAAAAATCATACAATGTTTTTGATAAAAAGCAGGCCACCTTTTTTGAAGGCGGCCGACGATGTGGTGGCTTTAATTGCATGCGAATTTCTCGGACGGAAGGCGAGCTGATGGAGAATTAGGATCTCCGTGAATCTCTTTCCACTTCTCTAGGATGTTTCTCCTTTCTTCGTCGGAAGTGGCTGTATTGAATTTGTTGCGCAACTCCTGCGAAGCCGACAGGAGTTCCCATTCCCGTAGGGTAAGTTTGTGTGGAAATTTACCTTTGAATCCGAACACTTGTAGAATAAATCTATGACTGAATTTACCCATTTGAATTTGTATGAGCGGCAGCGGATTGAAAAATATCTGCGCGCAAAAAGAAGCCGGAGATTCATCG
>Ga0209542_10005540_pt1 | contig 25124 bp, 30 predicted proteins | sample RifCSPhighO2_01_FD_184028 | JGI IMG/M metagenome (GOLD analysis project Ga0209542, IMG submission 184028) | Soil microbial communities from Rifle, Colorado - Rifle CSP2_plank highO2_0.1 (SPAdes) (version 2) | ecosystem: Environmental > Terrestrial > Deep subsurface > Rock core/Sediment ...
CGTCGCGCAATTGCCACAGTTTGTACAGCAGTCACTGGTAACATATGATGTCTCACGACTCCCTACGTATATCGGATTTTTGGTGATTGGACTTTTGGTAATAGCCGGGGTTGTCATGGTTACCGAGGCCACTCGAAATATTCCAGTATCTTACGCTAAAAGAGTTCGCGGAAATAAATTATACGGCGGTGTTTCTTCACATCTACCACTCAAGGTAAACACAGCAGGAGTCATTCCGATAATTTTTGCCATCTCCGTTTTACTATTTCCCGGCATTATTGCTAACTTTTTTATCACAGTCAATAACGTGACAGTAGCGGGATTTGCTCAAAAAGTAGTTGACCTTTTTAATAACCAGACATTCTATGGAATTGCATATTTTGCTTTGGTAGTTGTATTCACTTTTTTCTATACCGCCATAGTTTTCAATCCGGAAGAAGTGGCGGAAAATGTCCAAAGGCAAGGTGGTTTTATCCCCGGGTTACGACCTGGTAGCCAGACCGCGCTTTTTTTGGATAAGGTGCTAAACAGAATTACTTTAGCAGGCGCGATTTTTTTGGGACTGATAGCGGTTCTGCCCTTTCTTTTCCAAGCATTTACAAATTCCGGCAATCTGGTAATTGGCGGTACATCACTTCTCATCGTCGTGGCGGTAGTAATAGAGACAATCAAACAGATTGACTCCCAGTTGGTTGCTCACGATTACGAAGGTTTTTAGCTGATTTTGAACCAGCTCCCCGATTTTTCCTTTGGTGCAATCGCACTTTTTTATTTTAGAAATATTATGCTATAGTTTTGACATTATGGAGTTTTTTGAACTAGAAACTTTTATTAAAACCATCGGTCTTTTGGGAGTGATAGGTGTCATCTTTGCGGAGACTGGACTGTTAATCGGATTTTTTTTACCCGGGGATAGCCTGCTTTTTACAGCTGGTTTTTTGGCTTCCCGGGATTTTTTGAATTTCCCCGGCCTGCTTATCGGTAGCTTTATCGCGGCGGTAGTCGGAGACAGTGTAGGTTATGCTTTTGGCAAACGAGTGGGCCCTGCGATTTTCCGCAAAGAAGAGTCATTTTTTTTTAGTAAAGAAAACATCAATCGTGCCCGAGTTTTTTATGAGCGTCATGGTGGTAAAACAATTATTCTCGCCAGATTTATGCCGGTGGTGCGGACTTTCGCGCCTATCCTTGCCGGAGTCGGTAGGATGAGTTATACTCATTTTTTGGCCTATAATATTGTAGGCGGACTGTTCTGGACAGTTGGCCTCACCACACTCGGGTATTTTCTAGGCAGTATTCTCCCCGATCCAGATAAATATATTTTACCAATCATTGGTTTGATTATAATTTTGTCAATTCTTCCGGCAGTGATACACGCGCTAAGAGATCGCACAGTCAGGCAGAAAATCAGGAGTTTTTTTCACAAATAGATTATAGGACAAAGGGGGAGTTAATGAAATTGTTGAACATCGCACGCTCGCTTACTCGTGGCGTGTTAGCCGTTGTCAATGGCGTCGTGGCATTGGTCGCTTCCATTATCTTGCTTATTGCTTGGATGTTTTTGGGCTACTCGGGCTACGAGCAAGAGGTCCAGCAAGGTTTGCGACAGATTTATCCACGCACGTAAGTATTTCGAGCGGAATTTGTTAAGGCCTTTGAACTACGTTTCATCGGCTTTTTTTATTTGAGTAAAGTTTGTTTTGAATGTAGAATAAGAGCATGAAGATCCAAAGCTCTGTTTTTGAGAATAATCAAAATATACCCAAAAAATTCACTTGTGATGGTGCTGATATTTCACCACCGCTCAAGATTTTTGGAGTTCCCAAAAACGCGCAAAGTCTCGCGCTTATAGTCGACGATCCGGACGCACCGGGAGGCACCTTCGTACATTGGACTATGTGGAATATCCCGGTTGAGATTTTAGAGATTCAGGAAGGCGTGACGCCGGCAGAATCTATTGAGGGGATTACTAGTTTCGGCACCACCGGCTATGGAGGCCCGTGCCCGCCAAGCGGAATACATAGATATTTTTTTAAAATTTATGCTTTAGAAGATAAGCTCAATCTTTCCGACGATGCCGACAAAAGTCAGCTTTTTGAGGCAATGAAAGGAAGGATTCTTGATGAAGCAGAATTAGTTGGGCTATACAAAAGAAACAAATGAAGACGAGAATAAGAAAGGCGAAGAAATCCGACTATCCGAAGATAAAAAAATTAGTGTCGGATTACCCAGGCAAACTAATAGTGGAGCTTTTGCCGGAAGTAAATGATTTTTTCGTGGCGGAAGCAGGCGGAGAAATTGTTGGCTGTTGTGCTCTAGAAGTTTATAGCAAGCGTCTGGCCCAGGTGCGATCTTTGGCCGTAGCTGCTAGTCACCATGGCAAGGGGATAGGAAGCAGCCTGGTCACAAGATGTGTTTTGCTTGCAAGAAAGAAGAAGATAGAGGAATTACTTGCCATCACCAGTGCCGATAAATTTTTCTATAAAAATGGATTTCGGCTTTACAAGAGAGGAAGGATACCAATGTATCTTAAGCCAAACGCAAAAAGGAAATGAAATTTAAAGTAAAAACCAAAGAGCATTATGATTTTCGAAACATCACAGAGCAGGTAGAGCAGGAGGTTTTGTGCAGTGGAAGTCAGCCTTTATGAAGCCGGTCATCTCTATCCCGGTAGAAGAGAGGTAAGCTCGCTTTAGAGGCCTGGCAGCAAGTGGTGTTGATTGATTTTGATGAAAGTCCCAGGCAAAGAGAAATAATAGTAAAAGCTGTAAACTCATGACTAACATAGAAATCGAAGTTAGGTTTTTGGAAATTGATAAGCTTAAACTTATTGAAAAATTACATTCTTTAGGCGCGGTGGACAAAGGAGAAGATTTACTCGAAGAAATCATATTTTATAAACAAAATGGAGATTGGTCCTGCATTCATAAGCATGTCAAAATTAGAAAAACAAAATATAGGATTGTATTGTCTTACAAGCATACAAGAGAAATGACTGCAACCGGAACGGAAGAAATCGAATTTCAGTTTGATAGCATGGAGAAAGGGAAGGAATTTTTGGAAAAAATCGGACTCAAAGCATTTCGCTACCAAGAAAAAAGAAGACATAAGTTTATTTTAGATGACGTAATTATTGATATCGATACCTGGCCGAAGATTCCAACTTATGTAGAGCTGGAAGGACCGTCAGAAGAGGCTTTGATGGCTACGGCGGAGAAACTGGAACTAGTCTGGTCTGATAGCCAGACTACGACGCCGGCAAGTATCATTGAAGATAAATACCATATCAAAGTCAGAGAGCTGAAGTATTTCACGTTTGATCGAATTGAGTAATTCAAAATGACAACATCCTTACATACTTGAGAATGTCAGGATGTAGGATAAGTAAAAAATCATGAAAATAATGACTCTCACAATTGTTCATGATAAGGATAGAATTTTGTTGGGAAGAAAAAAGAGGGGGCTGGGACAAGGGTACTGGAATGGTTTTGGCGGTAAAGTAAAACCGGGAGAGGAAGTCGGCGACGCGGCCCGTCGAGAGTTTACGGAAGAGTCTGGCTTGAAAGCCTTGGATCTTACTTGTCTTGGTGAGTTGGAGTTTATACTTGCGGGAGAGGCACTGCGGGTTTTACTTTACAAAGCAGAATCCTACGATGGCGAGATTACCGAAACTGAAGAAATGGAACCTCGCTGGTTTTCCGTAGCCGGGGTCCCATTCCACCAGATGTGGCCTGATGATCGAATTTGGATGCCATATTTTTTGAAAAATGATAGAATAAAGGCAAGATTCGTAATTGACGAGAATCATAACTTAGTCAGTCATAAAATAAATTTATTGTTATGAAGGATGAGAAGCTCAAAAACGTAGTAAATTTTTTGTTTGAAGTCGGGATTCTTGCGAAGACTCCGCGTAGCGGTTTTTATTTTTTGGGTTCTGGAGAACAGTCGGTCGCGGAGCATACTAACCGAACAGTTTTTATCGGGTACGCTCTCGCCACCATGGAAGGGGATGTAGACGTGGCAAAGGTAATCAAAATGTGTCTTTTTCATGATTTGCCAGAATCTCGTACCTCGGATCTCAACTATGTCCATCAAAAATATGCCAAAGCTATGCCTGGAAAAGTCTTGAAAGATTTTTCAAAAGTCTTGCCTTTTGGAAAGGACATAAAAAAAACCGTTCAAGAGTACGAGGCCAGAGATTCCAGAGAGGCGATAATTGCAAAAGATTCGGATAATCTGGAGTGGGTGTTGTCGATGAAAGAGCAAGTAGATACCGGAAATAGCAGGGCGAAAGTGTGGATGAAAAACTCAATAAAGAGATTGCGTACAGATTCCGCAAAAGCATTGGCAAAACAGTTGCTTAAAATGGATTCAGAAGAATGGTTCACTGATGACGTCTCTGAAGTGGCGAAGAAAAAGAAACGTTAGTATAATGAAGTATAAGCGCGATCTGGTTCACGCATAAAAAGGTCGAGAATTTATACAATTAGGAAATAAAAATAGAATGAAAAAATTGAGTATTCATGGCACGGCAATGGCTCTTGGAATCGCGGAAGCAACAGGTATCTTGGTGTTAGGGCTTTTTAATAGTATGTTCGGTTGGGGAGATGGCCTGGTGGAGTTGACACAAAAAGTCTATACCGGATTCGCGCCTACAGTGGAGGGCGTGGTGGTTGGAATGATTTGGGGTTTTGCCATAGGTTTTGTGACAGGCGCTCTCATCGCGGTTGTTTACAATCATTTTTCTGAAAGATAAGCCTGATAAGCTACTTATAATTAGTCTTGTAAATGTTATGCGACGATCTAATATTTGGTTGTTCTTTGGTTTGGTATCGTTAGTGGAGTTCATTTCTGCTTTAATCTGGGATACTCCTTTGATTACCGAACTGTGGTTTGACATATTTTTGGATGTATCAGTTCCCTTTGCCTCGATTAGCGCCACGTTATTGCGACTTATACTTTTCTGGCTTTGGTTACCGGCATTAATTATTTGGTTTTACCTTCGACGAAAAGAGAAAAAATCAAAAATGCTCTCGCAAGTTTAAAGTGAAGTTTGAAAGTTTTTATTTCCTATCGTTCCGAACCTTCCTGCCGGCAGGCGAGTCGAGGAATCTATTTTGAAGAATCATTTTTTTAAACTATAGATTCCTCCGCTCCGCTCCGGTCGGGGTGACAGTTTAGATTTGATTTATGGCTGTTGAATCCAAAACCAAAAATATTGGCTGGCAGGCGGCAGACTTTGATTTGCCGGCTTCACAAGGCGGGCGGACCAAGCTTTCTGATTTTACAGACAAATTAGGTCTTCTAGTTTTGTTTTCCTGCAACCACTGTCCATACGCCAAAGCTGCTTGGCCGTTGGTTTTGGACTTGCATGAAAAGTTTGGAGGAAAGATTGCGTTTGTAGCTGTCAATCCAAATGACGAAAAAACTTACCCGGAAGACTCTTTTGAAGTGATGAAAGAAAAGGTTAAGGAGTGGAATATCACTTTTCCATACTTGCACGATGAATTTCAAGTCGTGGCAAAAGCGTATAAAGCCCAATGCACGCCGGATCCTTACTTGTTCAAAAATAATTTCGGAAAATTTAAACTCTACTATCACGGTCGGATCAACGACAATTGGCAGGAGCCCGAGAAAGTAAAAGAAAAGAATTTAGAACAGGCGATTGAGGCATTACTGGAAGGCAGTCCAGCTTCGCAATATCAACCGCCCAGTATTGGTTGTTCGATCAAGTGGAAGTAGGATTTATCTGCTACTAATGATACCCCTTGTAGTTGCAAGGGGCATGATTGGATACGTTATTACGGGCGTAATAACGCTTTTTTGAATAAAAAAACCGACTCGGGGTGAACCGGACGGTGATTGGTGTCTTTGATCTAAACTACGCTCGTGTCAGAATCCAGATGAGTACTAAAACCTCGCCTCCGAGAAATGAAAAAAAGCTCGCCAGGAAGTATCCTGAACGCGTTTTCAAATCTACCTCGATCAGCTCCTCTTGCCGGAAAGCGCGCTTCGTCGCAAATCCAGCCGTGAAAGCAGCAGCACCTAAAAAAAACGCCATGATTGCTTGCTCTGGTGTCAAGGAGAGCGCGGTGAGAGCTCTGACAACCGGTGGTCCGACTACATAGGCTACATAGGTTACAAGAGCTCCCAGTATCGCAAGCTCGAGCGCAGAGAAAAAATTGCTGGAGTACTGCTGAATATCATAGACGTTGATCCGACGGCTCATAATTCCTCCATTTGCAGAATTATTATCGCATTGGTCAAAGCATATGTCAATTGGCTAAAACGTGCTAAAATAAATTTTATGAATCTAGGATTTTGGGGGAAATTAAATAAACCGATAATGGCGCTGGCTCCTATGGCGGACGTTACCGATATGGCGTTTCGGGAAATGTTTGCCCGCTATGGCAAGCCAGACGTTATGTTTACCGAATTCGTCTCCGTGGACGGACTGATTTCCGCGGGTCAAAAAAATTTGATGCGTGAACTGGCTTTTTCCGAAGCGCAACGGCCGATTGTCGCCCAAATTTGGGGCCGGGATCCGAAGAAATATTTTTTGTCAGCGCAGATCATCGCAAAACTTGGCTTTGACGGAATTGACATAAATATGGGCTGTCCGCAGAGAAAAGAGATTTCTTTGGGAACCTGCGCCGCGCTTATACGAAACCATGACTTGGCCAAGGAAATTATCCGGCAGACCAAGCTGGGCGCGGGAAAACTACCGGTGTCGGTCAAGACAAGAATCGGTTATAATACCATAGAGACAGAGGATTGGGTGGGCTTTCTTTTGGACCAGGATCTTGCCGCGATCATCCTGCACGCGAGAACAAAGCAGGAAATGTCAAAAGTCCCGGCGCATTGGAATGAGATAACAAAAGCCGTAAACCTGCGAAACCGGCGGGGAAGTGGCACGCTGATTTTGGGCAATGGAGATATAAAGACTCTGGCCGAAGCGCGTGAAAAGTCCAAGCAGACCGGCGCTGACGGAGTGATGATCGGCAGAGGAGCGTTTGGCAAGCCGTGGTTTTTTGATAATAGACTATCAGAAGAAGAAATCCCGATCGAGAAAAGACTAAAAGTGATGACGGAACATTCCGAGCTTTTTGAGAAAGTATTCAATTCCCCCTCTCCTCAGTCCTCTCCCACCAGGGGAGAGGAAATAAAAAGGAAAAATTTTTCTGTAATGAAAAAGCATTTCAAGGCATATGTATCAGGTTTCAGCGGTGCCTCGGAGCTTCGGGCAAAACTGATGAATACAAATTCATCAGAAAATGCCGCAGAGATTGTACGTAGTTTCTTTGTATGAGCAGGGTTTAGACTATGAAAAAGAAAAGTTCAGTCATTATCGCTATTTTGATCCTCTCTGTTTTTTTGATTTTGTTTTTTGCGAATCGTTCAGGACTTATTCCTTCTTTGGCCTCACAGTACAAAAAAACCCAGCTCGCCTATGAAAGCAGACTTGAACAATCGGGGTCCTCTATAATTCATCAGGCACTTTTCAAAAAAACAGATTTTTATATGGAGGCTTTCAAACTTTCTAAAGTCCCGGCTAGCCCCGACGCCAAACTGGTCGCGGCAATTACCAATCACCATTTAATAGCCCCAGAGTTTATTGCGAAAGTCTTTAGTCTGGTTCAAACCAGTGAACCGATAACCGTTGTACTTTTAAGCCCTAATCACTTTTCCGTAGGGAACGGCTATGCTCTTGTGTCGGAGGCAAAATGGGAGACTCCTTATGGCCAGGTTATTCCGGATTTACATATCGTAGAAGAACTGCAGAAAAGAAATTTGGTCCAGGTAGATGAGGGGCCATTCGAGAAAGAGCATGGGATTACAGGTATAGTAGGGTTTATGAAAAAAAGTTTACCAAATGCAAAAATTGTCCCTTTGATATTGAAAGAAAGCATTTCTGTAGCCCAGATCAATGATCTTGCCAAAAGTTTGGATGAAATTTTGGATGCAGATGATTTATTGATCGGTTCGTTTGATTTTTCACACGATTTTGACTTGACAACATCAAACCGAAATGACGAACTAAGCCTATCTATTTTAGAGAAGCAAAGATTAGATCAAATCACACAGATGAATGTGGATTCAAGAAAAGGTGTGGAGTTACTTCTAGGATTTGTCAGCCTTCGCGGAGCCAATAAATTTACCTTACTCGATCATTCAAATTCGGCTTTGATAACAGGTAATCTGGAACAAAAAGATGTCACTAGTTACATAACCGGTTACTTTACTCGTCAAAAATAAAATGATAACATTGAGGTATGAATAATGAAAAAGAAATAAACAGGAGTCAAACAGAGCAACCACCGGATCATGATACGGAAATACAGGCCAAAGGGAACTTGATGCGCTCGCGGATGATGGCGGTAATTTTTGCTTTAATTCTCGCTGTTGTGGTATTAGGTGTAGCGTTTGCGGTTGTGAAGCCTGAATTTTTCCATAAAGAGAATTCCTCTGTATCGACAGACGTTAATGTGGATAATCAGGATAATTCTCAAACTAGCGACACAAGCACTACAACTTCTGATACCACATCAGACCTTTCTTGGAGTGAATGCTCCGAATCCACTGTACAGGTCACCCGGAAGCTGTCAGGTCAGGTTGTATGGAACAATCCGGAAGTTATCGGGCATCTGGATATTTTTTCTCCAGAACAAGAGTACACTAGCGAGAATTCGATTTTCTATAAAGTCGGGACAGTTTCTAATGGTAAATATACAGGTGGTGATATTATTTTAGGTAATATTGCCTATGAAGGCCCGGCTTTTCACTCTTCATATTATAGAATGGTAAAACTTGGCAGTGAATTTATATTACTGCAAAAATATTCCGACTATTATCCCGAGTATTCCGGACCCCCTACTAAGTTTACTATTGACAACGACTTTGTGGTTTCAGATCTAGAGTATCCAGAAGTCATCACCGGGCCGAATGGCGTAATTCTCGAAAAAGAGGCTTATTTACATGAGCCGTTTTGTAACCATGATTTTTCAAAAATCAATCGTTCCTTTACTCATCCGACCCTGGGAGATGCCTATACAGATAGCTTGGATCAGGAAATAGATGTAGAAACGATGCATCTGCCAGGCACGCATGGATTTTATTTCTACGGGCATGACGGGACTGAGACAGTCTACTCACTTAAAATTCCTTTCGCAGAAGATTATAATGTGCCTCAGGTTGTGTGGAATGACGGTACTAAAAATTCACAAGAATACCGATTTACTGACGTAGGCGGTTGTGGAAGCGTAAACTTGATCGCGGTACAATCCCCATCATTCATCAAACCCAGCGATTTGGTAAAGATTGGAGAAACTTCAAATAATGAGGCCGTGTATGGATTAAAGGATGAGAATCATTCTCTCCTGCGTAGGATTTATGATGTAGAATATTATGTATATACACCTGGCGAAGAAAAGATATCGTATGAAGATTTCGTCAAAGCGTACCCAGTATTCTTCTGGTATGATCCTTTCGGAAGACTGATTAAATTCCAAAACAGTAGATTTGTTTATCCTGCTGAATGTGGTAAGCCTGTGATCTATTTGTACCCACAAGTACAGACAGATGTCTCAGTGGAAGTAAGACCTACAGAAGGTATAAGCTACTCTGATCCAGAATACGCTGACGGTTGGCATGTCATTGCCAAACCAAGCGGGGAGCTAACAAACAAGTCCGACGGTCAGATTTATCCGTATTTGTTTTGGGAAGGTAGTGGAGGCTTGTATGATACTCCAAAGAAAGGATTTGTTGTTGCAGTTCAAAATGTTCCTAGTTTTTTGGTAGAAAAACTGTCGCTGTATGGTCTTTCGGAAAAAGAGATAAATGATTTCAAAGAATTTTGGCTGCCCCGTATGCAGTCTTCACCATATTACTTTGTGACATTCTTAGACAACCTTGCCTTGGATATCTTGGCTCCACTTGCGATTTCTCCAAAGCCAGACACTATCATTAGAGTTTTAATGGACTTCAAACCTCTTGAAAAACCTATAGAAGTTGAGGGCTTTCGCATTCCGACTCGCCAAAGAAATGGATTTACAGTAGTAGAATGGGGCGGAGTTTTGAGAGGTGAATAGGATTTATAAGAGGTTTTATTAATACAAATCCAAATATTCCAAACAATGCATTACCGGCTGGTTGCAATCCGACAATACCGCAGTGGGACGACCCGCTGGAGTGTTTTTCCAAGAAGACGGCGCGCTACTGGTTACGGATGATTTAGCCGGTGTGATTTACAGAATTATAGCTAAATAGATTTTTTTGAGGAGGAATGATGAAGGGAATTCTTTTGGTTTTAGCTTTGCTAGTTATTCTTTGCGCGTGGGTATCCTGGCTCGGGAATCGAGTGGGAAAAAAGAGTGTGATTCCGGCAACGAAGACGACGAGCAGGGTCACTCCTAACCAAGTCGAAATACCAAAACCGCTCAAAACCGATTGATGGCCTTGTTTTCCGCTACCCGAATTTCGGGTAGTTTTTTTAGGAAAATTATGATATATTGTAGTAGGTTGTTTTATCTCCAGGAGGATAACATGACGAAAGAAGAGCGGAAGAACTTGCTCAAAGCAATTTGGATGCTGGGGCTCGTTGCTTGGTGTGTTTGGTTTGCTTGGACGAGTCGGGCTGAGAGGAAAGCCTTCCAAGATCGTGTCGAAATGAACGCGGCAGAGTCTGTGGTGCGTTTTGAAGTCGACCATCTCGAGGCCATGCTTCGTAGCTTTAGGTCGTCACTTCCACCACACAGAGAATACGAGACTAGGTTGCTTTTTGACCTTTACAACTCGTCTATTGTTCTGGAAGAATACATTGATGTCAACAAGGACAGACTGGATTTTTCGAAAATTCGCCTGGAATCTGAAAAAGTCTCAGACTTAACCAAAAAGTTTGCGATTGAACTGGGTCTCGCCCTAAACAGAGACCTTTCGATCTCTAGATTTTCTGAAAACGTGTACGGGTACTCCTTTGGGATCGCACCGGTCCACATTGAAAGTACGCTAGATACCACTTCGGCGGACGCAATCCAGAGAGAGATGAGCAAGCTTCGAGAAAAGTTTCCAGAGCTTGTCGCGATCTTCTAGAAGATCTTCGATTCCCTAACGCCCAAACCGCGTATGAACGCAGAATGGGTCTTTTTTTTATTGAGAAACCGTGATAATATTCAAAAGTAACGTACTATTCGCGCAAATAGGAATATATGAAAAAACTTGTAGCTTTTGGAGTGGTCCTGGTTTTCGCGGGGATTTTGGTATACTTTTTCAGCACCAAGAATTCGGATGAGAATCTGCCTGGGAATGACAATGATTCCGAACAGGTTTTTGATGCAACTGAACCGAGCCTGGACTACTCGACTACGCTTGTAGATGTTACAGATGGCGAGAGTATCAGAGGTGTCACTACTTCAGGGAGCGCGTCTGGAGAGGCAATAGCCGGACTGGATTCCGGTAGATATTCACTGGTCGCGAGTTTTTCCGGATTGCCGGATCCTGATGATTCGGATTTTTACGAGGGTTGGGTAATGCGACAGGAACCGCCAAGCATTGTAAGTACGGGCAGAGTAGAAAAAAATGGCGATCAGTTTTTTAATATCTTTTCATCAGATGAAAATTTGCTTGACCATAGCTTGTACGTTTTGACTCTGGAGACGGACGATAATGACCCCTCTCCCAATGATTATATTTTAGAAGGAAAATTCGTTAATCTATATAAATGAAACAAGAAAAAATCGATAAACTTCTTCAAGAAAAAGCTGAAATGTTGAAAAAAGGCGATTTGGTCGGATTTGAAAAACTTGAAGAAGTCTATCATCGCAAAAGAGCTGGAAAGTATATCTCCGACCTGATTCTCGGCGCTAACGACGGAATTATTACCACATTCGTAGTCGTTGCCGGAGCAACTGGCGCCGGTCTTAGCCCGTTGGTCATTGTTATTTTGGGATTTGCCAATATCTTGGGGGACGCCGTCTCTATGGGCTTTGGGAATTATTTGGGACAGAAATCAGAGCAGGACTACAATCGGGGGCAGAGACAAAAGGAGGAGTGGGAGGTAAAAAAATTCCCGGAAGTGGAGCGTTATGAGATAAGAAAAATTTTCGAGAAGTGGGGCTTTGGTGGCAAAGACCTTAATAGGGCGGAAGAGATTGTAACTTCAAACAAAAAAGTTTGGGTGGATGTTATGATGAAAGAAGAGCTGGGGATTATCGAAGAAAGCACCCAGCAACCCATCAAAGGGGGCGCGATGACTTTTTTTGCTTTTGTCGCGGCGGGAATTGTTCCTCTAATTCCCTTTCTGGTACCGCCGTTACTTTCAAACGCCCAATGGTATTCGACCGCGCTCGCGGGTATTGAACTTTTTATCATTGGAGCCATGCGCTCGACTATTTCTCCCCAGAAATGGCTAAAAGGCGGCTTTGAGATGCTTTTGGTGGGAGTACTTGCGGGAGGTATAGCTTATGGTGTAGGATTTGTAGTAGATAGAATAATACAAGGAGTTGTATAATAAAATTAAAATATTTTTAATATATGGAAAACGTACTTAACAATAAATTTGTACAAATATTGCTGGGACTTTTGTCCGTCTTTTTATTGGTTTTGGTTGTTTCTGAAATCGTAGAGATTCAAAACAAAACCTCTGAAGGAGATTTACAAAAAGACACACTGACAATTTCCGCCACCGCGGAGGTGGATGCTATCCCTGATTTAGCAACGGCTGATTTTTCAGTTTTAACAGAAGGCAGGACTCCGGAAGGCGTTCAGTCCGATAACACGAATAAGATTAATAAAATTACGGAATTTTTGGAGAATTCAGGGATAGATAAAAAAGATATTAAAACGCAAAATTATAATCTATACCCAAGCTATCGGTACGACGAAGGAGAGCAAGTGCTGATCGGCTACTCCCTCAATCAATCAGTTACCGTAAAAATGCGAGATTTGGACAAAGTGGGTGAGATTGTGACCGGCGTTGTGGCAAGTGGAGCAAACACCATCAGCTCTTTGAATTTTTCCATAGAGGATCCGGACGAATTACAGCAGGACGCAAGGAAACAAGCTTTGGACAAGGCCAAGGAAAAAGCAAAAGAACTTGCTGATGTCGCCGGTGTCAAACTGGGCAAGGTGGTGACTTTTAACGAAAGTTCCGCCACACCTCCGTATTATCCCGAGCCTTACTATTATGACAAAGCAGCGATTGGTCTCGGAGGTGGCGGAGCCGCGCCAGATTTCCAGCCGGGCAGTAGCACGGTTACAGCCACGGTTTCTGTGACTTTTGAATTGAAATAAGCAGAATAAAAAAAGACCCAAAAGTCTGGGTCGGAAGAGCGCGAGAACTCTCGCGTTCTTTTTTTCTACGGCTTATTGGCATTCGCAAATGCCTGCAGAGCACCTCTTACAAGCCTGTCCATAGGCATTCCTTTTTGTTCGGCGATGCGTTCTAAGTCCATGTACATGTTTGACGGTATACTGCAAGAGAAAGACACATCATGAGCAGGCGCTTGTGCCGGGGCATCTTCCGGAACCGCGGGGTACGGGTTATCTTGCTCGACTTCGGGTGGTGGTGAGAGCTCGGCTATCGGAGTATCTGGAGTTGCGCCGTTTAGACTTCCAAGCAGTCTGGAAAGAGCGGTGTTGATGTCTCTTGTTCCAAAATGAAGCTCATATCCACTGCTTTCTGCTCCGCCGAGAACTTGGCTGGCAAGTTTTTCGATATCGCCTATATCTGTATCACTCGCTCCTTCCTGGTTGATGAGGACATGTATGGTGTTCTGGGGAAAATCGCGAGCCGTAATCCCCTTGAGTGGGACAAGTCTGATTATGGAACGATCGAGTTCTGGATCGAGTTGACGTTCCCTCACATTAATGACGACTATCGTTCCCAATTTTTCATTAGGGTTTCGAGGCGGGTCCGTTGCTTCATTTTTTTTCATTTGTTCCTCCTGTCGGGATATTATAGCATATATCATTACTAATGAATTATTTAAAAAAAACCGCTTGATCCATAGTTCGGATCAGACGGACAGTAAGTCTCAAGGCTTCACACTATGGCGGCGAACCACGAAACGAAAAGCGAAACCGAGCTGAATATCAGGAAGAGAGACATTTGGAGCGTCCCGATGTAAAGGCAGGAGATGGCCGTGCCCAGCACAAAGAGTAAGGCAATTTGAAACAACACTGTTGCGATCGCTGGGTCGTAGTATTTCTCCTCACGGTAAGCCATAATGACAAACGCCATGAAAGTCAGTATCGCTTCACCCAAATACTTTTGAATTAGCCCATCTAATAAGGCGATAGGGCTAATTATCGTAAGTGCTACCATAGCACTTACACCATAAAACCTGACAACGTGCCGACAGGCAATTCCTTGTTGGCTTGATAACATGAGTCCTCCTCCCAGAGATTCTATAGGTATTGTAAAAGTTCGTCAAATAAAATATACCCCCGCGCACGCGTTTAGCGACACGCAGGGGTATAAAAAAAGGGGAAGGTTCGAGGTGTGATCACTCGAACCAAGATGTAAGGAAGATCCCGAAAGCAAGAATGAAAGCGATTACAGTCAGAACTGCGACTGCAACCACTGCGTCCAATCTGCTCTTCTTCGGTTCAGCTTTCGCTGAATCATCCTCCTCCTTCTTCATAACAAAAACAGTAGTCGTTGGCATGGAGCCTCCTTCTGCGGTTTTTGCGGGAATGTGTATAGTATATCATATATAGTATATTTTGTCAAGTGTAAGGTAATCTGTTATTATTAATACAGATAAAATTAATACTTGTCCTCTATGAAGTTGGGGATGAAAAAATAATGAACATAAAAGATTTGCCAATGGGTAAGCCGGAAGAATTCAATGTTGTAATTGAAATTTCAAAAGGATCGCAGGATAAATACGAGTACGATGAAAAATTGGATGTGATCAAGCTCGATCGCGTGCTATACGGGTCGCAGAGGTTTCCTTTTAACTATGGTTTTATTCCCCAAACCAGAGCAGACGATGGTGACCATGCCGATGCCGCTGTCCTCTCTACCAATCCTCTGGTGACTGGCACGGTCGTGGTTTGCCGTCCTATCGGGTTTGTGGAAATGATAGACAGCGGAGAAGGGGACAACAAGATTGTCGCGGTGCCGGTCGCTGATCCAAGATTTGCCGATATCAAATCTTTGGACGATTTACCCGAACATTTTTTGAAAGAAGTCAGGAATTTTCTGGAAACTTACAAAGTGCTACAAGGCAAAAAAGTGGTAGTCAAAGGTTTTTCCGGCAAAGACAGGGCAATAAAAGAGTTGAAACAAACAAAGATTTAATTGACTTTTGGAAAGGAACCCAGCCCTCGCGAGGGGCTGGGTTTCTTTGAAGTAAAAGAGGACGCCCCTCTTATAAGAGGGGCGTCCTCAAGAGTTTTCTCAAATTTATTCGAAGAGGATCGGGATCTCGATAAAGTCATCGTTTTCGGGGAGGCCTGATGGATTGTCCTTTCTTAGAATCAGCGAACCGTTGTCTTTATAAGCGGGCTTGTCAAAAGTCAGAGTTGACTTAAAGGGTACGAAGTCTGTCGTCATCCAGTTGGTATCCGCTTGCGCGTAGCCTTGCGCGATAATAAGCCCGTCCCAGTCCGTAAGCACGACAGGGAAGCTAGCCTCAAAAAACCAAGTGCCACGCGCTTCACCCGTGAGAACCAGGGGAGAGGAAATTTTCTGTCCCGGCGATATGTTTAAATTCCTCAAATTCTCGTTTTCCGTTTCGTTTTGGTCATTGAATTTGAAGATAGTTCGGACAGATGTTTCGTAGCCGATATCATAGCCGAAGTAATATCCTATCGCCCCCCCAAGAACAAACATCAGGATAATGATTACAACGAGCAGGATTTTTTGCAGTTTGGTCATATTTGTTATCTACTGAGATATTTCAGTAGATGTTAATAATTTTATTAATTCAGTTTAATTTAGTTTTCTTTAGGTCCTCACTTAGTCGGAATTTCATGATTTTTCGTATCAGATTTAGCGGTAGAGGCTTGTCTATGGGAAACTGAACCGTGCCTTTCGTGGTTTTGTACGCAGACAATTCTTTTTTGAATTTTCTGATAGCTGAAGGAGTAGGATAAAAACCAATGTGATTTTTATACGCGCCGAAGTGTGCCAAATTTCCCTTGAGAGTGAACGTGGGAATCCCATACTTCATAGCCTCCTCAATTTTAGGCGAGATTTTCTTTATAGTTTTTCTCATCGTCCCTAGCTTTACTCGAACATTTTTTGGATAGCCAGCGATATAGTTATTGATTGTTTTGAAATTTTTCATAAGTGTATGCTCCTGTCATGGATTATCGTCTTTTTCGCGTTTCTCGTCAACGTGATAGAGGATCGCTAGGATGAACCCTGCTCCGTTAGTTATGGTTTTTCAGCCACAATCTGTATCCAATTTCCTTTTCCGGACGAAGTGATATTTTCGTAAACAATTTTTAGTCCAATATCTTGAACATACCTCTTTAATTCATCCAAAGTGAAGTAGCTGAAAAATCTTTCGTAATCATAGCCATAATCATTTTCCTTCACGGTTTCCTCATCTCTATCACCGCGTCGGATCTCCTTAACTGTCGCGTAAAAATAACCTTTTGATTTAAGAGGAGCGGTTATATTTTTCAAAACGCCGGTGACTTCATTCTTTGGAATATGCAGTAAAACAGCTATAGCAATGACACCATCGAAAGTGTTTTTGAAATTCAAAGGGTGTTTAATGTCTTTGACAAAAAAATTACCAGTCGGAACTTGCTCTTTAGCCAATTCAATCATGTTCTCCGAAAAATCTACGCCCGTTACATCAAAACCTTTCTTTACTAAATATTTTGATATTTTTCCGAATCCACAACCGACATCAAGAATAGAGGCGTGCGGTTTGAAAAAAGATAAATATTTATCAATTCCTTCAATCCACCAATTTTCATCGAGATGGTCTTTCTTATAATCTTTAGCTATTCTGTTGTAGGTAGATTTTAGATTCATATTTTAAACTAATATGATGGATCCCGGATAGACCGTCGCTTCTCTTGTTGCTTCCGGGATGACAAAGAGGGATCATGAGCAGAACTGGGGTGCTAGGATTCGAACCTAGGATGACGGGACCAGAACCCGTTGCCTTACCGCTTGGCTACACCCCAATATTTTCTGATGTTACGAAAGATTCAGCTCGACCTCTCCCTTCCGCCAGCTGGCGGATCCCTCCCCACATCCTGGGGAGGGGAGAAACGAACGTAGGAAAATTATATCAGTTTTGTTTAGACCTTGCAATAAGTAAAAAATTGTGTTATAATAGAAGTACAGTTGAGGAATTACCCACTAAATAAAAGGGGATTCCACGCTAACTGGAAACAAAAACAAAATTAAATCGACGCGAATAATCGGGATCAAACGCGAATAACGCGAATTTTTGGTTTCAAAGATGGAATTGCACGTCCTGTCCGCAAAACTCTTTGGTTTCTCATTGCACCGACACGCGCATCGTCACGTGAAGGATCATTTTATTCCTCACGAGGGCAATAATCACACGCCGCATGTTTTGCATCACCGCGCTCTATTTTTATACAGCGTGCTTTTGGTTATGCTGAAACTCTCTATAGTCGCGGTTCCCATACTATATCCTTTTAGTCAGGTTAGCTCTTTGGCTGTAACCCCTCAAAATATTTATGCTCTTACCAATGAATCGCGTAAAGAGTTTGGACTACAATCGCTTGCGCCTTCCGCAAAGCTGGAGGTGGCGGCGTTGAATAAAGCGCGAGACATGATGGAGCAGGGATACTTCGCGCATTTTTCTCCATCTGGAGTGAGCCCATGGTATTGGTTTGCCAAATCAGATTATGATTATAATTTTGCGGGAGAAAATTTGGCCATTCGATATACCACGGCAGAGGGTGTGACTGACGCGTGGCTTCAAAGCCCGGCTCATAAAGCAAATATTGTTTCCAAGGATTTCACGGAAATCGGCGTTGCGGTTATCACAGACACTTTTGGAGAAGAAGGGCAGGCGACTTTGATCGTACAGCTTTTTGGTTCACCAAGATTTGCCGTAGCCACACCGCCCGCACCCGCACCGGTTGTTTCAGTCAATGAGACAATCAGCCTACCTCAAGCGCAAGAAGTTTTATCTTCTACCGCGAGCACAGAATTACCCGCCCCGAAAATTACTTTTCCTCTCAAAGATTCCTTCGTGAAAGATTCCAGCTTCAAAGTGATTGGTGAAGTGGCGGGTGGCGCGACCGTACAAATTTTTGTGGATGACACTTTGTACGGTGAAGTAGCCACTTTCGGCGAGAATGAATTTGAGTTTGTGATTCCCAAAGAGCTGGCCTTGAAGGAAGGCGCGCATTCTCTTTACGCAAATAGCAAAGGCGCGACAGGAGAGCAAAGCGAGATTTCCGAAGCGGTAAAATTTGTGGTAGATACAGCTAGCCCGGAAATATTCAAGGATAAATTTTCTATGATGCCAAAGCTTGGCAGTACAAATACATTTGAAATTAAAGCCGTGGTATCGGAAGACGCGATTAGAACCCTGGCATCGGCGGGTAAAAATTCAACCTCGCTGACCAAGACCAGTACCGCTCAATGGAAAGGAGAATTGGAAATAATAAATGTTGAAGAAAACGAATCCATGATCGTGGAATTGTATTCGCAAGACCTGGCGGGGAATGAGTCCAGGGAAAGAGTGGGACTGATACAAAATGGCAACGTGGCGGGAGTGTATAATTTTGTCAACGACGGCGCTCCGGTGGATGAGGAAATTTCCATGCTTGGAGGCTTATTGACATTCAAAAACTACAGCGAGTCCGCCAATAATTTCTTCCTTCTATTTGTGGTATTTCTCTCTTCGGCTTTGATTCTGAAAATTGGGATCAAACGCCATATTCAGCACCCTAGGACAATCGCGGGCGCGGCTGGTGTAATGATGCTTGCTATGCTGATGTTTGTGATTTAATTAGTTCGATTTCCTTTCCGGCCTGACTGTTACCAGTCAGGCTTTTTGATTGACATAATCGGATAATGAGAGTAAAATGTATCTGTGGTTCTGGGTGAAGACTTCAACATGACCCTCATGGCGAAGGTGAGGAGTGTCTTGGTAAAAAATGCACAAAAAAAGTTCCTCCCGGAGCTTCCACCCTGCACAGCGGGATGTTTGCCCGAGCCAGGCACCCTCACGCCATAAATAAGGAGGAAAGAAACCATCTTTTCGTAAGTCCGGCATTGCGTCTCGACTCGTTTCGAGACAATCTGCTCGGGCTTTTTTTATTTGACCACAAAGTCCGATAAATCTGTTATAATAAATACTCTTATATAAGACGTAGAATATAATGTAATGGATCCCCGATCATTTTCGGGGATGACAAAAATATGCTAATAGACGAAGTAAAAATCAGAATCAGAGGCGGAAACGGCGGTGATGGCATAGCATCCTTCAAAAATCCCATGATGACCTATGGGCCGACTGGTGGCGATGGCGGAAACGGCGGTGATGTATTTGTTATCGGCGTTACCGATTTGGGGGCGCTACGGGCTTTTCGTCACAAAAAAAGCTTTAGAGGAGAGAACGGCGGAACTGGGGGAAACAACAAAAAAGACGGCGCTAACGGTGAAGATTTGATTCTTCAAGTTCCGGTTGGCACCGTCATACACAATTTGGATCTAAAAGAAGATGTGGAGATCACAAAGATAAATCAAAAGGTTTTAATCGCGCATGGCGCTCATGGAGGCTATGGTAATTTTCATTTTCGGTCATCTACAAATATTTATCCTCAAGAATTTACGACCGGTCACAAGGCCAAAGAGTTTGAATTTCTTTTTGAATTAAAGCTCATTGCCGACGTGGGTCTGGTCGGATTGCCAAACGTTGGGAAGTCTGCTTTATTAAATCAGCTAACAGCAGCCAAAAGCCGAGTAGCGAATTATCATTTTACGACGCTTGAGCCACATTTGGGCACTTATTATGGACTGATCCTCGCTGATATCCCAGGACTAATTGAAGGAGCGTCTGATGGCAAGGGTTTGGGTCAAAAATTTTTGCGACATATTGCCCGTTGTCAGTCTATCTTTCATTTAATCTCAAGTGAATCCCAAGACGTGGAAAAAGATTATAGGGTGATTAGAGAGGAGTTGAGGAGTTTTGACAAATCATTGATCGAGAAACAAGAATACTTATTTTTGAGTAAAGGTGATCTTGATGATGTTAATTCTGTAAAAGATAAATTAAAAAAAATGAAGAATTTGAATAAGAATGCGAGGGTTATTTCGATACATGACCCAAAAAGCATGAAGGAAGTTGAGAAGATTTTAAGAGAAATCATCAGTAAAAAAACTGATCAAAAACAAGACCGCACTTAAGACAGGATGTATTTTTTTTGCTCTCATGAAAAGCCTCGAAAAAATTTGCCTAGAAGCGCGAAAATATCATAGAATGAATTAGTATTTTTTAGGCCAAATTTTGGTTGTTGGTATGACAAAAAAACAAAAGAAAATGAATAGAATGACGGATATGAGTGTTCTCACCAAACGCCACAGTGAGGATTATTTTGAACGTCTACAAAAAAGCCGGATTTTTAGAATGGCGAGCCCGCAAAAACTTAAAACGCGGGTCAGCGCGTCGCTTCAACCAGTCATTGAAAAAATAAGCGAGCAGGTAAAAAAAATAGAGCAGGTTAATCTTCTGCCAGCTAATTTCCAAAGTAAAAAATGGTTTTCAGAGAGGCTCACTATTAAATCAGTTAATCCCATAATAATTTTTGTGATCGTAAGTCTGGTAATGTTGTCTGCTTTTCCTTTGCTCCATAGAGCGGAAAAAGACAGGAAGTCACAAGCTGCCGTTTTGGGAGCCGCAACCTCCGCTTACGAAGAATTGATGGGAGCAAAATCAGCGCTTTTTTCATTCGATTTTGATGCCGCAAACATCGGACTTGCGTCGGCCTATGGGGGATTTGAAGTGGCGATAAAAAATTTAAACAATTTAAGCCTACTCGCCGCCTCCGTCCCCGCAGTGGAATCCGGAGGACAGCTCTTGATGGCCGCTCAAGACGCAACCCTCGGCATCCAATATTTGACTAGTGGATTACAAAGTTTTTCCGAGCTGAAAATTTCAAGTTTTGGATTTGAGTCAGGATCGCAAGCGACACTCGATGAATCGTTCCAAAAAATCGGAAATGATTTTGACATCGCGTCGAGATATATAGACAACTCGCTTGCGTTAATAAGCAATCTGGATGTCGATTCGCTACCGCAAGATTTAGCGCAACAGGCGACAGTTACTCATGAACAACTCTTGTTATTATCTAGAAGCCTGGAAAGCATAGACGCTTTTCAAGAGTTATTTTTTGCGCTTTTAGTTACCAGCCAACCAAAGAAATATTTAGTTTTATTCCAGAATAACAGGGAATTGCGGGCAACCGGAGGGTTTATTGGAACCGTAGGACTTTTAGCGCTTCATAATGGAAAAATTGATGATTTCAATATCGAAACTGTTTACAATCCCGATGGACAGCTTCGTGAGCACATCGCGCCTCCAGGTCCTTTGACTCGCAACCTCACAGACAACTGGGGTTTGCGGGACAGTAATTGGTTTTTTGATTTCCCCAAATCAGCGCAAAAAGCTGTGGATTTTTATGAACTGGAAACCGGAACGAAAGTTGATGGGGTGTTTGCCTTTACTCCGGAAATTTTTGTGAAGCTTTTGGCTTTGACAGGACCTGTCGCGGTTCCCGGATATGATGTGGTGCTGACGAGTGAAAATTTTGTGGACGAAGTGCAATACCAGACCTCTGTCGCCTACGACAGAAAATTAAACCAGCCAAAGAGATTTCTTGCTGACTTCACGCCGATCTTTTTGGATCGGCTTGGCGCTATTGGACAAGAAGACTGGTTTGACATGTTTGGCATTTTAATCCAATCCTTGTCGGGAAAAGATATTCAGCTTTTCAGTTTTGATGAGAATCTACAGAGCAGATTTCAAGATTTTTCATGGGACGGCGGTGTAAAACAAACCGCGGGGGATTATTTGTCTGTGGTTAATACCAATGTAGGCGCGGGGAAGACCGATCAGAATATCAGCCAGAGTATCAGTTTAGAAACGGAAATGCTAAAAGACGGCACGCATAAAAACAAGTTAACCATATCTCGTTCCCATACTCCCGGAAACGAAACAGAATTCCCGATCAATGTGGATTTTGTAAGGATTTTTGTACCGGAAAAAAGCGTGCTTATCTCGTCTACAGGTTTCGACAACTTTGAATTCTACCCATCGATAGTTTCCGGCGCTAGACAAGATTCAGACCTTTCAGAGATCGATTCTGGCACCAAAGTGGATGCTGTGACAAATACTTTGATATACAACGAGTCCGGCAAGACGGTTTTTGCCAACTGGCTAAGTCTTCCTCCGGGAGAAACCAGAACTGTAACCCTGGAATACATAACTCCCGATTTTGCCAATCCTGACCAGAATGGGTTAGAATTATATAGTCTTTTGGTACAAAAGCAATCTGGGGCGCCCAAGACCGAGCTGAATATTACCTTAAAGTTTACCGACGATAAAAAGCCTGTCATTGTGAAACCCGAAGAGTCGGCGGTTTACGATGATAAAGTAGAAATGGTGTCGGGACTTGTAACTGATGAAATTTTTGGAGTAATTTTTGAGAAAGATTGATTTTTACTCACTCACGTGGGAGGACATAACGATTTTGATTAACACGAAGTCACAAACAGGCATACTTACTCGCGCGACCATAATAATCGCGTTTTTTTCTTTGTTATCGAAGCTGACCGGGCTTTTGCGAATGAATGTTTTGACAAGCAAATTTGAGGCTCATGACACACTCGATATATTTTTCGCGGCGTTTCGAGTGCCGGATTTTCTTTTTAACCTGCTGATTCTTGGTACGCTTTCCGCGGCTTTTATTCCCGTCTTTTCGGAATATCTTTTGAAAAATAAGGAGCAAGCCTGGCGACTGGCAAGTAGCATCTTGAATTTAACTTTCATTATTATAGGTACGCTTGCCCTGATAATGGTAATCTTCGCGCCGATTTTTATCTCGCTAGTCGTTCCGGGGTTTGATGATGCAAAACAAACCAGCACGGTAATATTGACGAGAATTATGTCATTGTCAGTTTTATTTTTTAGTTTGTCATCTGTTTTTTCAAGTATTCTGAATTCCCATAAAAAATTTACTTTAGTGGCGGCCGTACCGGTTGTTTACAATTTAGCCATAATTTTTGGCGCAATATTTTTATATCCGATTTTCGGCATTAATGCATTGGCTTACGGAGTAGTGCTTGGAGCGTTTTTACACATGGCTTTACAAATTCCGCGCGCCTTCTCTCTAGGATTCCGAGTTCGTCCGGTGCTGGAACTAAATACTCCTGGTCTGAAAAAAGTCGCGAAGCTTTTCATTCCCAGAATATTTGGCATGGACTCAAGTCAGATTAGTCTTTTGATCAGCACGATCATCGGTTCAGGACTTGCGTCCGGTAGTGTGACTTTTTATTCACTAGCTTATGATTTACAATCATTGCCTTTGGGTGTGGTTGCCGTGTCCTTTGCGATTGTTGCGTTTCCTTTGCTTTCGGAATCATTCGCAAAAAAGAATAAAAATGATTTTCGTCTGATTTTCAATTCCGCCTTAAGCCAGATACTATATTTTATCATTCCGCTTTCTGCCTTAATGTTAGTCTTGAGAGCGCAAATTGTGAGATTGGTGCTGGGCCGGGGACAGTTTGGCTGGGAAGAAACAGTAATGACAATTTCAGTTTTTGGATTTTTTGTAGTTTCATTATTTGCTCAAAGCCTAATTCCACTTTTTGCGCGAGCCTTCTACGCGATGCATAATACAGTAATTCCGGTTGTAACCAGTTTTGTCACCGCAATCGTGAATATTACGCTAGCCGTAATTTTTACCAAAGTTTATGATCTAGGTGTGACTGGATTGGCAATGGCTTTTTCTTTGGCTGTTATCGTGAACTTGATGATTCTTTTTACCTTCTTGGAAATAAAATTTGGCAATTTGGTGGATATCGGATTGATTTATAAGATTTTAACGATATTAGTATCGACAGTGATCGCGGGTTCTGTGGCATATGGATCGCTGTTTGTTTCTGTAACGTTTTTGGATACCCATACTGTTATTGGATTATTTATTCAGGCGGTGATCGCGACTGTTTTGTTTGGGGCAGTGTATTTGGGAGCAGGGTCTATTTTGGGAATCGCGGAAAGCCGGCATATTGTCACAACCTCGAAATCGTGGTTAAATAAGATACGGTCCGCGTTCGCCAGGATTCCGGGACTTTGAGGAAGGCTTATACATCAGGTATCAGAAAATAGCCGTCAGGCAAAAAAAACCCAAGCTGTGAGGCTTGAGGGATGAGAAAATCGCTTGGACCAGTCGTCTTCAGTCTTTGGATGATTGGTGGCGAAGGGCAAAGTCTGCTTCAATGTCCTCTTCTGCAGTGTCGTTTTCGAAGAAAGCATGAAGGTTCGTTTCATTCTCCACGAATATGGTGTTGGGAGGGCATACTAAATCGATTGTCCACGCGAGCTTGGGCCGACTCGTCACTCTCATAAGTATCAGCGTTTTTTCGGGAAACCGCTCTACGGCATCAACCCGTACCGTGTCCTTTTTGAGAATATAGCAGTGATCGCCGAAATGGAAGAAATACGACTCGCCTTGAATGCCGTCCTTGTTACGAACAGTCACAGTCGTAGAACTTCTTGGAACGACGAAATAATCTCCAATCTGGAAAGCTGTTTCCTCGTTCATGCTGGCAACGACAGGATCAGGATTCGGATTTGTGAAAAAACCACTGCCGAACACTAACCATATCATCAGAACTGAAAAAACGAGCTTACCGACCCATGATGGTACATTTATCATTCTAACTCCTCCTTGCCAATTGGCAAGATTATTCTAGCAGAACAATCATTATGGATCAATCACATATTAGAAATTTTTGCATCATCGCTCATATTGACCATGGGAAAAGCACCTTGGCCGATCGGTTTTTGGAATTGACCGGAACGGTGGAGAAAAGACAGATGCACGAGCAGTACCTCGATACGATGGAGCTGGAGCAGGAAAGGGGAATCACTATCAAGCTCCAGCCCGTTCGCATG
>Ga0209542_10005541_pt1 | contig 25123 bp, 40 predicted proteins | sample RifCSPhighO2_01_FD_184028 | JGI IMG/M metagenome (GOLD analysis project Ga0209542, IMG submission 184028) | Soil microbial communities from Rifle, Colorado - Rifle CSP2_plank highO2_0.1 (SPAdes) (version 2) | ecosystem: Environmental > Terrestrial > Deep subsurface > Rock core/Sediment ...
CATCACTTCATTTCTTGGCCATCTTTTTCTTTTAGTCATACGAATATAATGCCTAATAAGTAGATATTTTTTATTAAAGACAAATGCATAAAGTTTATATATAATAATGCCTAACAAATATTTATAACTTTGAGATGTTATATTGTAATATGGTTTTCATAAGAAAAAAGAAGGTCAGAGGTAAAACTTACTATTATGTCGTTGAAAGTAATTTGATAAATGGAAAGATTAAGCAAAAAGTTATTTACTATATCGGCACAGCCGATACACTTCTTAAAAAACTGAAAGTTAAGCACTAATATTTACACATAGCTTATTCCTCGTAATGAAAGATTTCATCTCGCTATTCGACAGCTTTCAAATAATCAACAGCAGCTCGGGCTTCCGAAGGCCATTCAAAACCTCTGTTATCAAAACTTACATAAATCATCCTAGTAGGCAAATTTCCTCCAATGTTAATTGCTCTTTCATGAAACTGATGAGAACTTACATTTCCATTAAACAAGACATCTCCTAAGATATATTCTCTTCCAGCTAGCATAATCTCTCTGTCATTAGGAACTTCTTTCTCTGCTCCTTCCCTATTGATTGGTTTTGAATAAATATATTTGAAATCTGCTTTAGCCACGTAGAGATATGTCGGCCCATCACCGTCTAATCTCATTCCAATTTTTACTTGACTAATATCTTCATGACTAAACTTTACTATAAACCGCCCAGTATCTCCAAATCTTGTAAAAGCATTGTCTGGTTCTCCCAAGAGATAAGCTTCATGATTTCCCGGTTCATCGAGCACACCTTCAGCCACAACCCAGTACGCATAATCGCTCCCCCAGCTAAGCGGATCATCAGAACCGTCATCTGGATAATCAATGGGGCTCGGAACTGAAAGACAGCCCTCTCCGGCAACAAACGGCGAAATAGCTGCAACTAATCCACCAACAATCGCTTGTCTAAGCCCTCTTCTTTTCATGCCAAAATAAAAAATCGAAACTTTATATAACTTTCCAATCTCAGCAGCGGCAGAAGAAATAATTATCTCGGCAAAATCAAGCTTATAGTTGAAGGCACTAATCTTTCATATCACAACCAATCCTAATCAATTGAAGATACCTTAGGTAATCTAACAACCGTATCGAATTTATATTAATCATTCCCTGCTAAAAATTATCTAATCCTCAACAGCGGATGCGCAGAAATCCAAACTTCAACTCTTTCCCCATTGCGAAGTTTAAACTCCCTGATAGAATCAACAGCCAGAACAGAGTCGCTCTCACAAACAACCTCAACTTTTTCTCCTTCCTTAACAGCTCCGTCGACGACAGAAAACTTTCCCAGCCTCCCAAAATATGGCTCCCTCACAACAAACTTAATAAATTTCTCGTCAGCTCTGAAAGGCTTCCCGCCCGCACTTCGAAACCACGCCGTGCTTCCCGTCCCAGTTGAAAAAATAATTCCCGACGACCTCTGCTCTTCTTCTTTCCCGCCAAATTTTAATTTATATTTGCTTACAAGATAAGCCTTCTCACTAGCGACAAAAACTTCATTCAACGCCAGAATGTTTTTCTTTTTTCCGTCAACTTTTATTTCTATTCTCTCAAGTTTCTCAGTTTCATAATTCCCTTTCTTTATTTCTTCAAGTTTTCTCTCCAAGTCCTCAACATTAATAGTCGTCAATGCCCCTTCGCTCTTTCCAGGAGAAGAATTAACAGCCAAAATAGGCTTGTCAACCAAATAATGTGATGCTGATAAAACCGTCCCGTCGCCGCCAATTGAGATAACTAAATCAATGTCATTCAACTCGCGCGAAGTCAAAGAATTTTTCCAAGAATAAATAACCCTGAACCCATCGTGATTAATCAGCCTGCACACTTCTGCCTCATGCGAACCGCGCGGATGCTTGCACACAACCAAAACTTTCATTAGCTCTTTCATGATAAATTATAATAACAACGCCTTATATTTTTATCCTTGTTTGAAAAATAAACAGCACACAGTTAAGGACATTATAGTTGAAGACATTAATCTTTCATATCACAACCAATCCTAATAAATTGAAAACATCGTCGGTAATATACAATCGTATCGAATTTACATTAATTTTATTTTTATGCTGAAGAATTATTTACATCTCGTGTTATAGTTTTCACCAGCGCTGTTCATTTATACCATATTCAATTCTAATCAATTAGAAATACCTCGGCAATATAACGCTCAGTCGAGTTTAGCATTAATTTTATTTCTACCCATGTAAGCCCTATATGATTTCACCCCATTATTTATTATTCAATAAAATATTTCGCATTAATCATTCCTCCCTTAATCTCAATGCCTTCTCTCCTCAACAATTTTATCTTCTCCTTAACTCCCCTATTAAATCCCCCAATCCCTCCGTCGCTTCTAATAACACGATGGCACGGAACTCCTCCAGAAATTCCCGGCGATAATTTCATCGCCTGCCCAACCGCGCGAGCAGAAACTCCCAGCTTTCGCGCAATTTCTCCATAAGAAATAACTTTCCCAGCAGGAATCTTCACACATTCCGCCCAGACTTTTTCTTTAAATTCCATCCTCCAATCAATCAGTTCAGATATAAATTATTTTGTGTAATCATCTCGGTAAAATCATATCCCAAGCGTTCCGATTTTATATTAATCTTTGACACAAAACAAACATGTTTTTTACTAAATTTTTAATAACTTTTATGAACTTTTAATTATGATTAGTTAAATTTTTAAGAGAGCAAAGAGTGATAAATATATTATGAAAGAAAACAATAGCATAATTTGGACTGATAAATCCGCCAACGTTATTCCTTAGATTGTTATCTGTGGATTTATTCTTTTTGGGGCAGTAGCATTATGGAAGAAACCAGGAATTATTATTTTGGTTATTGTTACAGCAACTATCCTTGGCAGCGTTATTTACTTCGGGTTTTTCTCTCCAGAAACAAAACCTCTTCAGATTACTAAAAACGGGTTAATTGTTACGGAAGATAAAAACTTCCCTAGAAAGAAGAAATTAGTTGAATTTAAGAGTATTAAATCAATAAAAATAGGTGGAGACAAAAGAGGAAGTAGAATGGAATTTATTTATCTCTCAGACAAAAATGGAAAGAAATACTTTAATGTCATTTTTGAAGTAGCTAAGTTTAAAGAGGAACTTGGAAAATTTTTAAAATCCAATATATCTGACTTTGGACCGTACAGATTTTTATCTAAAAAGTTTAGATAATCTGATTTATATTCCCTTTCAAAGTATAACTCATAAAGAAATTACAGATGTTATTAATTTTCTTCATTACTCATTTTCCTTTTAATTGTTCTATAAAAATCTACATCCTCTCCAGCTTCCTAATCCTCTCATCAATCGGCGGATGCGTCGAAAACAGCCCCTGAACTTTTTTCTTGAAAGGATCCGAAATAAACAAAGGAGCAACAGCCTTAGGATATTTCTTCATCTCTGCAGAATCAACATGCTCGCTCTTAATTTTCCTTAAAGCTCTAGACAATCCGGGAGGATACCTTGTAAATTTAACAGCCGTCGCATCGGCGCCATATTCTCTTCGTCTTGAAATAGCCAGAGAAACAAGTTGCGCAACAATTGGCGCAAGAATCGCAGCAATCATAGCAGCAAAGAACAGCCATGCATTTCCTTTCCTGTCCTGCCCATTGGAAAACCACAGGTTCCTCAAAAAAATCTGCGCTATAATTGAAATCATTCCAACCAAAACCGCAGTCAGAGTCATAAACCTGATATCATAATTTGCAATATGCGACATCTCATGCCCAATTACTCCTTCCAGTTCCTGCTTGTCAAGTTTTTCAATCGCCCCGGTTGTAGCGCAAATAACAGCATGTGAAGGATCCCTGCCGGAAGCAAACGCGTTTATCTCTTTCGAATCCATTACATAAAGTCTAGGCATCGGCAAGCCGGACGCAATTGACATGTTCTCTGCAGCATTCCAGAATTTGCCATCGCCGGCTTTAGTAGCTTTTCTGGCTTTTACCGAAGCAATAGCAATCTCAGCAGATTTGTAATATCCAAAAACCGTGTAAATTAAAGAGAAAATAGTCGCAAAAATCATAATCACAAAAAAATATCCAGGGTCAACAGCCATAGAAATCAAAAACCCAACAGCAATAAAAAAAGCAAATATAACTACAATTAATAGAAACGATTTTATTTTATTTTTCTGAATCTGCTCGTGAAAGCTCAGCCTCTCTGCCATTTTCAGGTTAGGCAAAAGCCCTATAAAAAGATTTATGTCTGTTCATTTCAACTAAAAATTAAACAGTTATATTCTCTTCTTCTTAACAGATTCCGCATTTCGCTTCTCCATCGTCGCAATCAGATAAATCAAAGGTAGAATCCCAAGCGTGTTAAAAACGAGCAAAACCCAAAACCATACTTTAGAATTTCTTCCAGCAGCACGCCACATTGCAAAACCTTTCAATATGACATCAATGATTACAAGTATTATCAAAATCCAGAAAAATACCCCAAGGTTCGCGATTAAAGTTGCACCATACGCCATCTTTCACCTCCTTTTCAATTTCCATTTCACTTCATTGTTATAAACAAATGGGTTTTTATTTCTTGCTAAGTTATCCGCACCTCTTGGAATTAATTAAAACGCCGTCGGTAATACAAGTCACGTCGAATTTACATTAATCATATTTTCATGTTAAGAACTATAGTAAGAAACATTAATAATTGACAAAACTTTCCATTTAAGCCGCAGCGAACCACGATTAATTGAAAACGCCGTCGGTAGTATAAAATCGCATCGAATTTATGTTAATTAACTCTTTAGTTATCTATCTAAAATTTAAATTCACCTTTCTCTTCTGCTGAAATTTCTATTTCCCGAACTTTTCCACCTGCCTGAATTTCCTCTTCTTGAAAATCCGCCGCCCCTGTTAGAATCATTGCGCGTCCTGCCGCCGCCATCACTCGAGCCTCTTCTCTCCCCTCCAGACCCTCCGCCGCTTCTCCTAAAGCCACTGCGCCCCTCGCCGCCAAATCCCCCGCCAGAACTGCCCCGCCCCTTGCCTCCAAATCCTCCGCCCCTTGAACCACTGCCAAATCCTCCGCCCCTTGAACTCCCCCTAAATCCCCCGCCAGAACTTCCCCGCCTTTCAGAGAATCCGCCGCGCCCTCCGGAAGATCTCCCTCTAAAACCTCTTCCACCAAATCTGCCGCTTTCACGCCCAGAATCAAACGTCACATAAACTTTCTCAAATTCCGGAAGTTCTTTATGTTCAATTTTGATTCTCTCTTCCATCTGAATATCAGAGAAACTTTTATAATCCCTGCTTGAAACAAGACTTATTGCGTCCCCGCTTTCCCCAGCCCTCGCAGTTCTCCCTATTCTGTGAATGTAATCATTACTCGTCTTTGGTATGTCATAATTGTAGACGTGCGAAACATTTTCTATATGCAGCCCCCTCGCAGCAACATCCGTGCAAACCAAGATAGTCAGTTTTCCGGAATGAAACTTTTTCATTATTTGCTCCCTTCGCGCCTGCGTCAGCCCTCCATGAATTGCAACAGCGTCATGTCCAAACTTAGTTAAATTTCTGGCGACGCTGTCAGCAGTCCTGCGCGAATTGCAAAATACCATCACAAGTTTTGTTCCTTCCTTTTTTAGCAGATATGCAAGCAAAGAAAACTTCTCGCCGGAGTCTACGTCATAATAATGCTGGTTAAGTTTCGCAGGATCAACAATCGATTCAACTCCAACATGCTCAGGATTTCTCATGTATTTCTTCTCAATATAATCTATGTCTCCTGTAATCGTAGCTGAAAACAAAAGCATCTGTTTATTTTTTGGATTAAGTTTTATTATTTGCTCAACGTCAGGAAGAAAACCCATATCAACCATTCTGTCTGCTTCATCTAACACAAGAATTTTTATTTTTGACAAGTTTAAAGTTCCTCTTCTCAAATGATCCAATGTTCTGCCTGGAGTTCCGACGACAATTTCAGATTCCTCAATTCCGGAAACCTGTCCGCCCATCCCAACCCCGCCGTAAATTTCTTGGATTCTAAGCCCCTTGTATTTCGAAAATTCTCTCAGGTTTTCAGCAACCTGAACTGCAAGCTCTCTTGTCGGAGTCAAAACAAGTGTCTGAAGTCCTTTCCCTTTCTCACATCTTTCAATAATCACAGAACCAAAAGCCAGAGTTTTCCCGCTGCCAGTCGCGCTGTTTCCGACAACATCCTTTCCAGCAAGAACAAGAGGAATTGCCTTTTCCTGAATTTCACTAGGCTTTTCAAACCCCTGCTCCTCTATAACTTTCATTAGTTCTTTTCCAATTCCGAGTTTTCTAAACCTTTCCATTTCAGAAATAGTCTCCTAATCTCTGGCAATAAAACAAAAACAGCATATTTAAAGTTACGCCTTATGCTAATTCAATAATACGGCATAACCTTTTGTGTAGAACAGACTGATAGTTTATTTACATGAATTAAATTTCCGTCAGATATAAATTATTTTTCATCTATAATAACTTTCAATAATTAGAATTTTTATAGTTTAAGTTGCGCCTCGCGTTTTCACTTATAATATTTTCGTTCTAAAAATTCACCGAAGTGGAATCATCACATCAACAAGCGCAATGCCCCCGCCGCCAGTCGCATCCACCAAATGCCTGATTCCGTCTTTCTCGTAAATCCTATAAGTCCCCGAACAGCCGTCACTATCTGGAGCCCAGTCTTCTGATATGTAAAAACGATTCATAGAATCTATAATATTATCCCTCTTGTACCCAGCAGGCACGCCTCTCAACCTGAGATGCACTCTGCGTTCAGTGCGGGAAAGCTCCTCAACTCTCTCGCACGGAAGATTTTTCGCTAAATACCTCACCAGTCTGCCAGCATTCTCAAGCTTGTCCTTTTTATCAGCCATGGACTCCAGACAAAATTAAAATTAATAAATCTATCCAAAACCTATTAAACTCTCTTAGCTTGGAAATAAAATGATTAAAAAAATAATCTTTCTCGCAATAGGAACAGTCTGCGCAATTCTAGGAGTAGCCGGGATTATTCTCCCGCTAATTCCAGCAATTCCTCTTCTCCTTCTTGCAGCAATCTTTTACGCAAAAGGCTCAGAAACCGCGCGCAATTGGCTCCACGGTCATAAATTTTTCGGGAAGTATATGAAGAAGACATAGGAATAAAATATGAGAACTACGGCAAGGACATTAAATTCTAACCCGTATTCTTTTTTATGTTCTGCCAATCCAAATTAACTGAAAATATCGTCGGTAATACAGAATCATATCGAGTTCATGTTAATAATTTTTTGTATTGGACAAACATTAGGTTTTGTGTTTTAATCATTTCATCTTCCATCGCACCACTCACAACTTTTATCAGGACACTCCCCATCTAAAACCCTCAATGCTCTCTTCCAAACCTTTTCCGCAGAAGAAACATCAACCTTCATCTTGACCAATTCAGTATCAAATATAACTTCGCCGGTAAACAAAACCTCCTTAGGGTAATAGAACAGCAGGAAAAAGTAATCCTCTGTTTCATATCCGTTTTTCCTAAGAAGAAAATTGTAAATATTCTGCTGTAATCTGTAATGTTCTGCTGTGTCGTCTTTTACTGCATAACCTCTTGTCTTGTAATCCAAAACAATTAACTTCTTCCCCTTTACTAAAATATTGTCAACAGCCCCGTGCAGTTCATTCCCCATCTTGTCTTTCCAAGAAACACCCTTAAAGTTGCTCTGCCAGACCTTCATCTTCTCCACGTCGTCAAATAACTTCATGTTTTTGCATTCTTTATTATTAGCAATTTCAGGTGGAAGCTCGCCTTTGTCTCTGAATTTGTCAAAGTGCTCTTTTAGTATTCTATCCATCCCTGAAGGCAAAGAAGGAAATGGTCCAGAAGGACGCTTCCATTTTTTGTGCTTCTCTAACCAGAAACAGCGCGGGCATTCGTTGAATAAGTTCAGCGATGATGGGGAGAGTTTGTAGGATGTCATTTTAGTATCTCCTTTAGTTTAAAATATATTTTCTCAGTGAGCTTTAAGGCTTTTTCGGCATACTCTTTATCCAGTCTTGTTCCATAATAAAGAATACCGTTTCTAAAGTATCTCATTTGATTAACAAACTGCACATCTTCCTCGCTAAATCCCAGGACTCTCAAATAAGAAACCTCTGCTTCGTGCGCGCCCAATCCTCCGGTTGAGTATCCATTCAAAAATAATTTTGCCCTTACCAAATTCATTAAAATATCATAACAATCTTCCACATAATCATTGGCATTTTCATCTTCAACTTTTATTTTTTCCAGATTTTTCTTTAGATTTCTTCTTTTTCTCTCTGATTCCAGAACGAGATTGTCTGCCCGACTTTTGTTTATCATTGATTTCTTTGCGATTCCTTCCCTGACGAATTCTTCGAAAGGCTTGAGATAAATCATATTTCAATACTCCCGTGAATCAATATGCCGTTGAGTATATTGTTTTTTAGATGAACGTGGATTTTTTTCCATGAACTGTAGAAGTTGATATTTATTTTTCTGTTTAATGTTTTTTCATATTCCCTGAGTCTGAGAATTTTTTCCTTTCTTCCGATAACCGCTATGTCTATGTCTGAAGTATTTGTGTCTTCTCCGTTTGAGTAGCTTCCAAATAAAATTATAGTTCCGCCTGCCAGAGCCACTTCCAGATAATCAGACAAACCTGAGAGATAGATATTCTTTAAATTTTCAACTCTCTTTAGCTCGATTGCCCTTTTTTCATCTCTGTTAAATGAGACGAAATTTATGGTTTTTGTTTTCTCAATTTTTATGAGGTTATTCTCTTTCAGATTTTTCAGGGATTTCGCGACTGCCGTGGGGGAAACCTCCAGCATAATTGCTATTTCTCTCTGGCTTAGTTTTTCTCCGGCTCTTGAACAAATCAGGGAAAATATTTCCCTTTCAAGTGCAGTAAATCTTAGTTTATGTGTGTCCATATTAGTTTATACGTGTAAACTAAAGTTTATAAGGTTTTTGTTTGGGGATGGGCGGTTGTGTGGTTCTTGGAATTTTTCAAAAAGATTCAGCGATGATGGGGAGAGTTTGTAGGATGTCATACTAAATAAAAAAGAAGATAGTTTTTAATGGTTTTGATAAATAATCTAAGTTTATTAAAAATCAGAAGATCTTTAAGATCCAAATTTCTCTATTAATCATGAAAGAAGAAAAATTGAACTTGAAAAGTGATGTGCCTGCAAAGGACGCCTTTCTAAGACTATTAGAATCAAGAAATTATTACGACTCTATAAAAAAGACTTCTTCTCCTGCAGATATTACTGCAATAAAAGGTGGCACTAAACACTATTTTGAGATAAAGTTTACGAGACAAAAAGAGACTTATTTTGGGGCGGCCACTTTAACAGAGTGGGTTGCAGCAATAAAGAACCCCGGTTGTTTTTGGTTCGTTGTTGCTCTAGAAAAAGATAATAAATGGAAATTCATCGAGTTTACACCAAAAGAATTTATGACATATCAGACTATTCCTCCATTTAAAACCTATTTTAATATACCTCTAAATAAGATGAAGGAACGCCCAAAAAAATTAGATTCTAATAGTCTAGATAAAAATAAAATACTTAGAATGCAGAGACTACATAAAGAACTAACTAAAAAATAATCTAATCATAAACTTTCCTTCTCTATTTGGAACCATCCTCCAAAAAAGCATAATTCTAAAACTCAAACTCCGGCACAGCCCTCGCCTCTTGAGGAATCTTCAGAAACTCTTTCTCTTTCTTTCCGTAGATAGAAGCAAACATCATACCTGGGAAGCGCTCAACAGAATTATTAAACGACAAAATAGAGTCGTTATAATACTGCCTTGAATAAGCAATCTTCTCTTCAATCGCGCTCAATTCCTGTTGAAGCTGCAAAAAGTTTTCGTTAGCACGTAGCTGAGGATAATTCTCAGCCAAAGCAAATATACTCTTCAAAGCATTCTGCAATTCCCCGCCCGCCTTAATTCTGCCCGTCAAATCCTTCGCGCCCAAAAGAGCTTTTCGCGCGTTCGTCACAGAATTCATAATTTTCTCTTCGTGTTTCGCATAACCCTTGACTGTCTTCACCAAAGAAGGAACCAAATCAGCCCTTTTCCTCAGCTGAACATCAATTTGCGAAAGGGAGTTGTCAATCCTGTTTTCAAGAACAACGAATTTGTTGTAGTAATAAATAAATGCAATTACAACGATAACTGCAGTCGCAATCAAAAGCCATATTACCCACAACATAATTTTCTAAGTCAAGTTTATTTTATAAATCTTGCCCTGCCTTCCAACCAAGCCCAAAAATAAAAAATCACTCGCCCCCACCAAAAGCGAGCAGCAGTTCGCTTCGCTTTTTCCCTGCTCGCCCTGGAAAATAATTAATATAAAATCCAATCACACTCGTTAAGTATGATTTTACCAAGATAATAATTTTTGCCTTTTGATGTAGGGGCAAACTATTTTTTCCACCAGCTTCTGAGAACTTTTGTCAGATAATATCCTGAGCCGAAGACGACGATTCCGGGCAGAAGCGCGATGCCTAAAGTCGGTGCGAGGATTGAAGTTCCGATTGCGCCAATTGTTCCGGCTCCGACCGACTCCAAGACATTTACTGCCTGTGAAACGGATTTCTCAACATTTTTCTGCAGGGCATCAATCTGCATTATCATTTTTCCTTCTTTCAGGATTTTTACTTTTTTGTCTTCTTCTGAAACCATCACAACTAAGTCTGCTGTCTTAGAAGCTGAGATTGCTGCCGAGTGCCTCGTGCCGAAGTTCTTTATTGTCCGCGTTGATTTTATCATAACTCCATAGGCTTTCATGTTTCCGTTTGAATCAAGAATAACCGCTCCGTCCATAATTGCAAGAGACTCAAGAAGCTTCGGATTTTTTCTTACGTTAAATGATTTTACCTGTTGGGCGACAAGAGGCTTGTATTTTACGTTTCCTCCGACGGCAAAAATTGCGCCCTCGTTTCGCTTCGCAATCTTCAATCCAACGTTAATAAGAATCTCTTCAAGCTGTTTGTTTTTGTCATGTTTTTTCTTCGGCATCTTTGTCTCAGTAAAGGTAGATTTAAATATTTTTGTAAGTTGATTGTTATATGAAACTACATATGAAGTACAAAACAAAAAGAAGGGTGACGATTGGAATCGCGCTCGTCATACTCGCTTCACTTTACGCTTTTAAGAATTTTTCTTATCTGATAAGGGCGTTTTCCGCTGTTGCCCTGCTTCTGGTTTTTTATTTGGCTGACCATATCTTTGACCTTGAATTCAAGAACAGACATTATATCTTTATTTTTCTCGTCGCCCTTTCCAGTTTTATTCTTAGTCCACTTTATTACGTTTATGCTAATTATGATAAGATTCAGCACTTTATTCAGCCGATGTTTTTTGCGTCGATTGTTTTCCACATGATGAAGAGATTAAAACTTGAGACAAAGTGGAAACTTGTGTTTACCTTCTTTGTGGTTGCCGGCGGAATTGGAATCTTTGAGATTGGAGAGTATTCGCTTGATTATTTCTTGGGCTGGAAAATGCAGGGAGTTTATATCAGAGATATAAGCGGTGTAGAAAAGTTAAATCTTTTGATGGATAGAATAGACGATACAATGGTAGACATGGTTTTGGGAATGATTGGAAGTGCTATGTATTGTGTTTGCACTTATTTTGTGATAAGGGCTAGGAAGAAATGACATTACATCCGGAGATTTTATCCAGCTGCGTGAGGTTGAGAAATCCATAATTGATTGATTTGTTCATGTAAAACGCGGGGAAAGATTTTATGTTTGGGCAGAGTTCTCCACTGCTGCCGCAGTTTTTTGTGCTGAGCAATTTCATTGAATCGCCGAGGACTTGCTTTTGTTTTTCGCAGTCTGGGCATTGGATTGTATAGTAAAATTCTGCGCCTTGCTCTGAAAGGCATTGCGCGAGTTTTTCTTTTTCACTTTCTCCCGAGAAATAGCCTGTAACTTTTGAGAACCAGTCGGTAAATAAGTAAAGCCCCGTTACTAGCAAAACCGCGACTAAAAACGTTGCGAAGACCTTCACTCTTTTTTCCATTTTTTATTTAGTGAGTGAGAGTTTAAAGAATTTGTTGTTTGGAGGGTTTTATGGAGAGGAATTTGGTAATGAGGTAAAATCACACCTGGTTCATCTATAAATCATTTGATGAGCATGTTCGTTTTTACATTAATTATTTTTCGGGGCGAGCAGGGAAAGTGAGCGAAGCGAATGGCTGCTCGCGGGGTGGCATGTTATTATCTCAACCAACAAACACAGTATCTCCGCACAGACTTGAAAACAGCTAAAATAGAGTATTAACAATCATATTCTTTCAGTTTCATAATTTCATTATCCTCGATAAGCAGTTCGTTTAAGTAATATCTGATTAATGGAGACCTTGAAAAAACAGGCAAGAAAATTCCTATGCGGAGATACTGAAACAGCCAAAACTTTTAAAAACCATCTTTCTCATTCCATGGTATGATAATTCCAGTAAGATGCATGGGCTGCGGAAAACCCGTTGGGCACTTGTGGGAGCAATACAAGAAACGTGTAGACTCAGGCGAAGACGCGGGAAAAGTCCTCGATGAATTAGGACTGGAAAGATATTGCTGTCGCGCAACATTCATAGGACATGCCGACATGCTTCCAGAAATTACGAAGTTCAAGAAAGCTTAGTTATATTCTCGATATTATAGTTAAAACATTAATCTTCATCGATACTATTCATTCATGCTATAATCACCCAAATTAATCAAAGATACTATGGGCAGCACAAGAATATACAAATTTACATTAATCATATTTGTTTTGCTGATAAATTATTTATGTCTTGTGCTGTAATCAAATTTAAATATCTAAATTTCTAGAGGCAGTAATTATGAAAAGGGTAGTTAATTACACAGATTTAAAGCAAGGAGACATTTTAAGATTCTCCAGTAGCGAATCAGAACTTAGGGTTGAGAAAATGCTCGGGGACAAAATAAGAATCTCTTACAAAGGCAATTTATACGACTTAGAGAAAAAACAGGTTTTCTCTCCTCTAAATAATCTTAAGTTTGTAAATCTCGGCAGCAGGCAGGGGCGTTTTGGCGGAAGAGTTTTCATCAAGATAGAAAGGGATGAAAACCAGTATTACGAAAGAGTCCGCGCGCAATCGCCGTTAGAAGCAAGAGCCTAATCATCTAATTCAATCTCTCATTATACTCAATCAATCTCTTCTTCTTGACAGACAAAATAACACCCTGCCCAATCGTCTCAATGAACTCATAAGGCGCCTCAAGCTCCTTCTTCAGCATGCCTCTCTTTATGTAAATCTTCTTTATTTTATTTTTCTCCCCCCAAAGTTCAATATTAGAGACAACTCCGACTTTCGCGCCTATTTTATCAAAAACACTCATGCCTCTTATTTCATAAACAACTTTTATCTTAAGAAAAACAGCCGCGTCGGAAATCCTGGCAATATAACTCTTTCCGATAGACAGCCCTTTTTTGAGAAATCCTTTGTCAACTTCTATTCCGATAAAATTTAATTCAATCGGGTCAATAAGAACTTTCTCCACAACTCCGATAAACCTCCCGTCTAAGTCAATAACCTCTTTTCCAAGTATGTCCTCCGACGTAATTCCATTACTTAGACTTTTCCCAGAAATACTTTTTTTTGACATGATAATGTGGATTAAGAATTATTGATTCGCCTATGGATTTTATATTAGACGCCTCGATTGCAAGATTTTTCCTGAACGGCGAGCCCACAACAATTTCCTTTATGTCGTTGGAATATTCTTTTCTTATAGTCTCTTTTACTTTCCCGACTATCCTTCCATTGGAATCAAGAACTTTTTTATCCTTAAGCAAAACAAACGGATTAATTTTCAATATAAAAGATTCATGCGACAATCGTTTAATATAAGACGCCCCAATGTAAATCGGCTTCTTGAAAATCCCCATTGAAACAACTATTCCTTCAAGAAACATCTTTGTTGGATGAATCCTAATTTGGGAAACCTTTCCTATAACGAAGCCATCGTTAGATATCACCCGAACATTCAAAGAATCTTTAAGGTTCAGAGTATCCTCCAAAGCCCGCTCCCTTTTTGTTATCCTGTGGTATTCCTTCATTAGTTATCTAGCAGTTTCAGATATATAAATTAATTCACTGCAATAAAGAACAAGACTATGACTGTATATTTCAGAGCAGTCCCAAGCAAGAGATAGAAAAATAATCTATAGACATTGTATTTTGCTATTCCTAAAGCAAACGTCAGCAGCGGAGCCGGCAAAGGAAGAAGGTTAAACAGGAACACGCCTTTCCCTCCGTGCCTGTTGATGAATCTTCTCGCTTTGTATAATTTTCTTTTCGAAACCAGCTGTAAAAAATATTTATTTAATTTCGAACCTACAAAATAATTGACTCCTTGAGCTAACAAGAAACCAGCATTAACTGTTAAAAGAGATATCACAATTGGATTGCCTTTCAACAGCCCATAATAGAAAAAGGCTTCTTGCGGAAAAGGAACAAAAAACAGCCCTCCGCCGAAACCCATGTAGAACAAACCTGTAGGTGAAAAACTCCAGATTTCATCTGTCACAACCCGCTTTATCAGATTTAAAGAAGAGAAGTCCAGCACCAATTTGTCGAATGTATTTATCAGGGCAAACACAGAACCCGCAAGTATTATCAAAAATACCGCAGTGGCTATGAACGTTCTTATTTTCGACCGGTTGGACGTTTCACTTATATAATAAAATTCCTTTTTCACAACTTAGTTTATCTGAAGTTTTATTTAAACTTTTATCAGATAAGCAAAAAAGAAGATTGGCTGGTAAAATCAGCAGTGCTAAAATTCTGTCATTCTTTTCACATCTTCAAAAGATAAAACCAGCTCTTAACAGCCTGCAAAAAATTAAATATCAATGTTGTAAAAATCATTTTTATTCCTATATAGGTTTAGTTTTTTAGATTTATTTCCTGCAAGCAGGAGCATAATGAGTAGTTGCAGATTCATCAACTATTCCAATATCATATCTTTCGTTTTCAGGTTTAAGGTCATCATCAACTCTTGGAAGTTCAACTTTGTCACTCAACATAGCTATACTTAAAACACCCAATCTTGCAACAACAGGGGTTATTGATTTATTTTTCATGTTAGTTAGATTTTATTTATTTAGAATCAATTCTTTGCTTTAGTAATCTCAATGCAAACGCCGGCTGCAACTGTAGACCCAGCGTCTCTTATAGCAAAGCGTGACATGTGCGGATTAACTGCCTGTGTTTCCAAAACAAGATTTCCAATAGGTTTGATTCTTACTTTAGCAACATCACCATTCTTCAAAAAGTCAGGGTTAGCTGCTTTCTTTCCGTCAGGGTGTGTAACTTCCAAAAGCTCAACAAACTGGCACGGAACCTGCGCTGTGTGAACGTGGAATACCGGAGTGTAACCTTTAGCAATAACTGTTGGGTGTGAAATAACTGCAACCTGCGCAATGAATTCCTCAACTACCTTTGGAGGATTAGCAGCGTCGCAAATAACATCTCCCCTCGCAACATCTTTCTTCCCAATTCCTCTAACGTTGATTCCTACGTTGTCCCCAGGAGTTCCTTCTGTGAGCTGCTCATGGTGCATTTCAATAGTCTTAATTTCTCCCTGAATTCCTGTTCCTGTTCTTCCAGGCAAAACAATAATCTTCTGTCCTACTTTCATAACGCCAGTCTCAATCTTTCCAACCGGAACTGTTCCGATTCCTGTAATTTCGTAAGCGTCCTGAATTGGCATTCTTAATGGAAGCTGTGTCGGCTTTTCAGGCATCTTGAACAAGTCAAACTGTTCAAGCAATGTAGGCCCCTTATACCAAGTCATCAATGCAGATTTCTTAATAAGGTTCTCACCCTTAAATCCAGAGATTGGAATGAATGCAGTCTGGTCCGGTTTGTATCCAGCCTGTTTCATCAAGTCAGAAACGTCCTTCTTGATTTTGTCGAATTCTTCTTCCTTGTATCCGACTGTGTCCATCTTGTTTACAAGAACCGCGATTTCTCCGACGCCCATTGTTCTCAAAAGCCAAAGGTGTTCCTTTGTTTGAGGCTGAACTCCTGCTCCCTGTCCTGCAGCAACAACTAAGAACGCGGCGTCTGCCTGCGATGCTCCAGTAATCATGTTCTTTACAAAGTCTCTGTGTCCAGGCGCGTCAATTATTGTGACTTCATATTTCTGCGTCGGTAATTTTTCATAAGATAAATCAATTGTAACTCCCCTTTCCCTCTCTTCCTTAAACCTGTCCATGTAATATGCAAACTCAAAACCAACCTTTCCATACTTCTGCGCTTCTGCTTTCAGCTTGTCCAGCGTCTGCTGAGGAAGCTTTCCTGACTGGAACATAAGGTGTCCTATAGTCGTGCTCTTTCCGTGGTCAACGTGCCCAACAAACGCGACGTTGATTATCGGTTTTTCTTTCGCCATGGTTACCTTTATTTTTTTGGGTATTTAAAGTTTTCGTAATCTGAAAATTAAGAAAATTCAACGTCGGGAAAAACTACCGATTATCCTTAGGTTTATCGACCTCAATAACAGAAAATAATCCCGGTTCATTAACAACGCCCAATTCTTCAAACGCATCCGGCTTTTCTTCAAGATATAACTCAACAGCTTCTTTAATCATCTTCATAGCCTCTTCAACACTCTCGCCCTGACTCGCCACTCCAAGGTTCGTGCACTGCACAACATAAACTTCTTTGTTATCATCTAATTTCTCTTTGTGCATTGCAATATTTGCATATCGTTTTTCTGTCATATAATCTTTACATGAAACGAAATTATAAGGTTTTCCGTTAGGAAATAAGTAAGAAAAACGTACAAATCCGAAAAGTTTATTAATCCTAAGGTACATAGAAAAACATGACAAACGTAGAAACAGCAAAAATGTCTGAAAGAGGACAAATAATAATTCCCAAGGGCATTCGTGATTATATCAATGCAAAAGAAAACACTTTATTCACCCTAATGCCGATAGATAGTGATACAATAATAATGAAACGGCTTGACAGAAAGAAGTTAGTCGAAGAGTTTAAAAAAATAAGAGAAAGTGTCAAGAAAAAGCTATCAACCGAAGAAATCAACGAACTTATCGGAGAGGTAAGACGAGATAAAAAAAATGTTGCTAAATGAAACGCCTGAAGTAGTTTTAGATACTAACATCATTGTTTCAACTGCATTAAACTCAGAGGGCGTTCCAGCAAAAATCTTTGTAATGTTGCTGGAAGGAGAAATAAAAAATTACACATCAGACGAAATAATAAGCGAAATTGTGGGAACATTTAATAAAGAAAAAATAACAAAGATGCTAAAATCAGATTACAGGCAGTTCATAATTCATAACTTTGAAGAATCTTCAGAAAAGATCTATCCAGATTTAAAATTAAATGTAATCCAGGAAGACCCAGACGATAACAAATTCCTTGAATGTGCCGTCTCAGCCAATGCAAAATACATAATTTCCGGAGACAGACATCTTCTCAATCTCAAAGAATTTCACGGGATTAGGATTCTTTCACCGAAGGAGTTTGTTGACTTATCAAACGGTTACTGATTCTCCGCCAATCCCTTCCTATCCCTAATCTGTCTAATCACTTCGTGCTGCAATTCCGCCGGAAGTTTCTGGAACTGCTGATCCGCCAAAGAACTAACTCCGCGCCCTTCAGTAGCTGAACGTAAATCATTGCTCCATCCAATCATTTCATTAACCGGAATCTTCGCCTTAATCGCAACCGTCGCGCTGTCCTGCGTCACATCTAAAATCACTCCGCGTTTGCTCCCAACCAACTGCGTAATCGCTCCCATAAAATCAATCGGCACTTCAATCAAATGCGTCTGCACCGGCTCAAGCATCGCAGCCCCTGCTTTTTTCATTGCGTCAAACATTCCCAAGCGAACAGCCGGATAAATCTGAGCAGGCCCTCTGTGCATGTGGTCAACGTGCAATTTAGCGTCGAGCAAAACCAGCTTTGACTTCATCAACGGCTCCTTGGATAAGGGCCCGGCGTCAACAACAAGTTTCCATCCATCCAGAATTGAATCAATAACTTCTGGCAGCAAAACAATTCCTCTTGTCCTGTCTTCAAAAATATTTCCCTTGTAAATTTCTCTCACTTGTCTTGCTTCATCATTGCTATAGCCCAATTTAGACAGCTTGTCCCAAGTCTGCTCAGCTCTCTTCTTCAATCTTTCCTCAACAATTTCCCCAGATTCAATCGCGTTATAAATTTCATCTTCCAAAGGTTCAATTGAAAAGAACAAAATGTTGTGCCCATTCGGAGTTCTTGATTCAACTTTAGGGCTTTCCTTAGAAACCGTCTCCCTGTAGACGACAATCGGCGAGCCAGTCTTAACCTCGAGCCCCTTTTCCGTCTTGATTCTTCCTTCTATAATTTCCAAATGCAGTTCTCCCATTCCAGAAATAAGATTCTCTCCAGTTTCTTCATTGATTTCAATTTTTATAGACGGATCTTCTTTCGAAACCTTTCTAAGAACTTCAATCAGCTTCGGCAAATCAGCAGAATACACGACTTCAATAGACTTTGTAATAACCGGCTGGAAAATGTGCCTTATCTCTTCAAACGGCGTCTGCTCATTGACTGTTATTGTGTCTCCGACGTCGCAGTTCAATCCAGAAATTGCCAGAACATTTCCCGACGGAACTTGCTCAACCTGCTCCGGCTTGATTCCGTTGTAAACCAAAACCTGCTGAACTCGATATTTTCTTTTAACATTGTTTGCATAAACGTCCATTCCGTTTACTATCGTCCCAGAATACAATCTTCCTGCAGAAACTTCTTTTCCTGAACGCGGATCAATAACAATCTTAGTAATGACAAACGCAACTTCTCCGTCTTTATTGCACGCCAGCAAATCCTGCCCGAACTTGCTTTCAATATCTCCTCTCCAGATTTTCGGAATTCTGTATCTCTGTGCTTCAAGCGGGTTCGGCAGATGTTTTACAGTCATGTCCAGAAGAACTTCATAAAGCGGCGCGTTTTCCCAAACCCATTTTTTTCTTTCCTCTTCCGACCTGCTTTCATCGTAAATTCCGTAAATATCTTTGAAGCTTATTTTCTTTTTCTGCATGAAAGGAAAAGACATCGCCCAGTTTTCACGAGCCGAGCCAAACGCAACACTTCCATCCGCAACGTTGACTTTCCATTTCTCCTTGAATTCCTGCTCTGCAATCTGCATTATCAGATTATTGAAAGAAGAAATTATCTTCATGAATCTTTCCTGCATCTGCTCCGGCGTAACTTTAAGTTCCTTTATCAGTCTGTCAACTTTATTGATAAACAAAATCGGCTTGACTCTTTCTTTCAGCGCCTGTCTCAAAACAGTTTCTGTCTGAGGCATGATTCCTTCAACTGCGCACACTAAAACAATTGTCCCGTCGATAGCTCTCATCGCTCTCGTAACATTTCCTCCAAAGTCAACGTGCCCCGGAGTGTCAATCAAATTAATCAGATATTCCTCGCCATGAAAAGAGTGAACCATAGAAACATTTGCAGAGTCAACAGTCATCAGTCTTTCCTGCTCGTCCGCGTGCTGCCACGTCGCCATTCCTTCTTCCAAGTCGCCGGCGTTTTTAGCAGCCATCAATCCAGCAGCCGCTAAAAGATTGTCAGTCAAAGCCGTCTTCCCGTGGTGAATGTGCGCAGACGTTGCTATGTTTCTGATGTTCGTCCGACTTGAAATCAGTCTTTTAATCTTGTGCAAGCTTGTTTCTTTTTCTGCCATGTTATTTTCTCAATGAAATACCGAGAATAATTGTTGATAAGAAAGTGGGTTTTTAAGTTTTTGCCCTGCAGAATTTATTTGAGAAATTATCTAATAAAAAAGTCGAAAGCATAACAAAAGACATTAGTTTTTAATCTGCGCCGTTCATTTATACCGAAGTCAATTCTAATTAACATGCCACTAGTTTTTGACCAGTGGTTCTTGACGATGTTGTTGGTAATATCGTAATCATATCGAATTTATACTAACCATATTTTTGTGTTATAGGAAATATTTACGTTTTGTGTTATAATTAATAATAAACAATTTATTGTTCTATGAATTCGTTATAGCGTCTTAAAAATTCTCTCTCTGTTATTTCCTCAAAAATTCCCGCATATTCCCCAACTCTGGCAGCAACATCCATATAATTAATACCATCTTCCGAGTCAGCATTTTCTCCAGCTTCAACCAAGCTGGAATTAACTTTATCAAACAAATCTCCGCCGCCTTCAAGACAAACAATTACTATCTTTTTTCCTTCATAACTCGAGGGACCAACTAGTCTAATAGTCAATCCATGACTTTCCAAGCGCGGCTTCACATTCTTAAGAAATCCGGTAAATGAAAGCCCAAGTCCCATCATGAAATGTTTTCTTCCCATGAAATTCCCACTAACAGCCAGTATATAAAACTTTCTCGTAAATAATTAATAAAAAATAAATCATATCAAATAACTTATCGTAGTTTTCCTATCATAATAGTTTTCTGGGCGAGCAATAATCAAGCAACACAAATAGGTCCTCTTTCAGGACTTTGTCTTTTCAATTCTCCAAAAAGTTCATCTGCAAATTTCATTGCGCTCTGATATTGTCTATAAAAATTTTCTCTTTGCTTCCTTTCTGGAGCAAGAGCCATTGTTGCCAAGCACAATTTATCTTTATCATAATAAAATGAAATTCTCTCGCCCAAACTAATCTCTTGACCAGACAGCCATCGGTTTAATGTGCGTTCAGCAGACTTCAAAGAGCTATTTCCAGAATTCGCCCATTCTCGCGCATAATTAATCATAGCTTTATGAGTGACACTTTCAGCAACACCCAATTGTCTCCGCATATTTATGCACCGAAGGTGTTTCACCATTAGTCAACTAATAATTAACAGAATATAAATATTTGTATACTCTCTTGCAGAATCTCCCATTTCAACCAAAATATTAATAATCCTCTTTATCTAATAATTTAGTTAGAGGACAAAATGAAAATATCAGATATTTTAATAGAAGATAAAATAAAGGAAAAGGTTCTTTACAAGCATAATATCAGGTCCTCAGAAGTTAAGAGAAATTAAGGACACTCTGTTAAACAATCCATTAGTTTTGAAAACAAAAAATAACAGATTTATGGCAATCGGGAAGTCGCAAAGAACAATAACAATAATCTTTGAATTAGCGAAGACAACTGCTTTTATAATCACCGCATACCCTTCTTCAGAGTCTCAAAGAAAGTTATATAAACTTGGGAAAGAATAAAATATAATGGAAGAAAAAGAAGATTTGGACTTAGGAGAACTTGAAAACTTGGAAGAAGAGAGTTTAGAATTAGATGAAAGTGCATTTGAAGTAAACGGGGGCGTCTGCAAGGATTGTGGTGAAAAGCTTGAAAAAATTGTTGAAAACAAAAGCCTTCTTAACGGAATGATGACTTTTCATATAATAAAATTAAGGTGTCCAAATTGCGGAAAGGAATACCTTGATTTAGAGCAGGCTGAGAAATATGATTTTTTCCTTTTGCTCGAGCGGGAATTAAAGAAAAAATACGCTCTTCAGACACTTTCTAGGAAGTTGCAAATGAGTTCCTAGTATGATTTTAAACAAAAATAGATTTTTACCAATATTCTTTATCTATGCCCAAGTCAATTCAGATTTATGAAAATACCCTCGGTAATATAGAACCGTATCTAGTTTATGCTAATTATGTTTTTGCAATGGCAGACATTTTGTCTTGTATTATAGTTACCTTGCAGAATCCGCCTGTTTCTCTAGGCTGGCGCTCCTGCGGCAGTCTCAAGCTATTTATCTCGCGCTATCAGCTTGCTTCTCAGCATCATTCGCCTTGTTCCTCGCAAAGCTTTCCATATTCCCTTCCGATGCCTTGATTATTTCGTCAGCCAGCGACTCAGCCATTTTCTTTTTCTTCCCAAAGCATCTTTGATAGCTTCCCTGAACAATCCACCTGACAGCCAAGTCAACACGTCGGTAAGGCGAGCAGTCAACCGCTTGAGGATAACGGGCGCCGCCCTGTTCAATAACTGTAATCTCATCCCGAGGCGAGCCGTTTTCAACCGCAGAAACCAAAACCTGCACAGGATTCTTTTTTGTTTTCCTCTCAATAATATCTAAAGCCTCCATAACTGTCTTCATATTCTTTGAATATTTCCCACTGCTCCACGACGTGATTATCCTGTGTTTCTTTCCAATATGCCCAGAAGTTGCAATCCTGTTCGCGATTCTCTCAACGATGCTGACTTTAGCCTTAGAAAACTTTCCGGTGTTCCTGCCTTGAGATTTCAAAAGTAAACGCGGAAACAAATTGATGTACGGAACAAGCGCTCTGTCTTTTATCTCAATTCCCGAGACATCATACTTGTCCATCAATTTGAATTGTTGTTCTGCCATCCTATGCTGCCCTCCCCTTATATTCCTCTCTAATTATTTCATTTCGTTTTTTAATAATGCCAGACAATTCTTCAACTATTCTGCCATCAACTCTATCAGAGAAAGTAACTGTCCAAATTCCTGAAGAAGTCCTTCCTTCTGGAAGAGACTGCTCGAGACTAATCCTGCCACCATGATTTTTTAAAACATAAACAGCCTTTCTATCTTTAACTAAACTTGTACAAAGTAAATTATTAGCACTGAGATAAGACTGAATAGTCATCAGACTAAGTCTCTCGTCATAAATTGGAATTTTTCTTTCAGTCATCCTATGCCACACTCCTTGACTTAGGAAAAGTCCTCATAAAATCAATCCTTATTCTAGGAACTTCTTCACGCTGTCCCAAAGGATTCGTTTCTTCATGCCATCCCAAATGACTTAAAACAGCAACATCTCGCGGATCAGATTGGTTTGTATAAATAACGCTTTCACCTTCAACTCTAGGGAACTCTCGGTATCCAGATTCGTCCAAGATGCGCACAACATCCAAGATTCTTAATCTTCTCAAGTCAACTTCATAACTATAAAAATTATTTCTATTTATCATCTTCTCCCCTTCTCAATCTTCCCGCTCACTAATCTGTGCAAAGGTTGGTCATTTACTTTTATAACTTGAAATCTAATTCCACGAATATCTCCCTTAGACCTTCCCTGCTTTCCGCCAATTCTTTCAATGATAACTTCATCATGCTCATCAATAAACTTCTGCGCCAAATTTCCGGGAATGAAAGCTCCGACAGAAACTCCGCTTTTTATCAGCTGAACCTTGCAGCACTTTCTCATCGCAGAGTTAGGCTGCGCCGCTTCTTTCTGAAACTTCTCAATTACAATTCCCTTTGCCTGGCTGCTTCTGCCAAGAGGATCAGACTTAATCTTAAGATTTCCCATTCTTACAACATACGGCCTGTCAGACCATCTAAATTTCTTGCGCTTCTTCACAAGTTTCCTTGCATTCATTAATCCCATGTTACTAACTTGAAATTTAGGTTTTTAAACTTTTACGTTAAAGAGCTTCCTATTTTAATATCTATAACGAGCAGAATAGAAGTTATCAACCTTCATTCTTTCTTTTAATAATCTCTTTAAATCACTAATTGGAGTAAAACTATAGTCTATCCTCAGATCAATCCATCTGTCTCCAATGCCAAGTGGGCCTTTATTATTTTTAACAATAAACAATGAAGCAGAACCATAAGGCTTGTCTCTCTTGTCACCACCAATTTTATCACCGGCGATTAAAGAGTTTATCAATCTGCCTGCAAGGCTTCCTTTTGACTTGAGAAAACTTCTTGAGACTGCATCTAAAACATTCCTGCTCGCGAGCATATTACCTGCGCAAATAAAACCTTTCCCGGAGATGTGCCCTGCAAAATCAACATTGCCCTCACCAGTAAAACCTGCAGATTCTCCAGCTGAATTCATAACAATAACTTGTCTCATTTCTTTTCTATTATCGTTTTTTACAAGCAGCTTGATTACGCTCGTAGGTTTCATTCTTTTTTCTAATAATGAGATAGCCTTCTCCTTGTAAAGTACGTTCGGATAAGACTGTGTTGCCACGCCGCCAACTCCGGACTTCGCAAAAGGAACTATTGCTCCGCACGCAATTGCCTTGGTAGCAGTAGCAATTCCTATCTCGCCGGCTTTCCTGTCAATGCCAATAATGCTAAATGTCATTATAAATAATTAATCAACATAACTTATAACTCTTTCCTATCTCAAATCAAACAATCTTCAAATCCTTCCCAAAATAATCCTGCACAATCTTCCTCAATTCTTCATATCTTCTTTTATCCCTGCCAATCAAAGACGCCTTGCTCTGATTATTCCCAGAAGTCACAACCAAAACTTCGCCGTCAATATCAACCGACTTTATCCTGACGGGAGCGACGATATCCTCGATAAATCTTTTTGCGTCGCTTATTCCTTCTTCCTCTCTGATTATCCTTATTCTCTTTCCGATGTTATCCTGCAGTCTCTTTACATTCGACGCTGCAGGCCCGATTGCCCTGACAACCTGCCCGCGCGCCACTGCGAAAAAAACAGCGTTGTTATGAATAAAACACTTGCTTGTCTTGACGCGGGAAAATTTGTCGAGGAGATTTATGTATCTCATCCGCTGCATATCTATTACTGTCATGTTAAATTATAATCTCCTCAGCAACTTAGTTTATAAATTTTTAGTTTCCATGTCTCCCGACGGCATTTGCATTTTAAATCGGCATTGTCAACTTATCATTAGTTAGTTTGAAATCTTCAGATTAATTGTATCCAGATAATCAATGATGTGTAATTTATTTTTATCATAGTAATTTTTGACTAATTTGATAATCACAAAATAATGTTAATCAATAAATTTAGCATATGAAGTTAGCTTGGCATTACCCTTTAAACAAAATGATTAAATAATAACAAACCTAATGAATAACAATGAAAAGAGGAACCATTATAATTATCTTAACCTTTGTTGTCTTGATAATTGCAATCAGCGCAGGCCTTTCTTCTGCCTTATTATACAAAGGAGCAAAGGGACAATCTTGCAATCAAGTTTGCTCTTCAAAAAATCTAACCTGCGTTCAGGAAGACTGGAACGACGACAACTGCGAATTCTGCAAATCATTTTA
>Ga0209542_10005542_pt1 | contig 25120 bp, 22 predicted proteins | sample RifCSPhighO2_01_FD_184028 | JGI IMG/M metagenome (GOLD analysis project Ga0209542, IMG submission 184028) | Soil microbial communities from Rifle, Colorado - Rifle CSP2_plank highO2_0.1 (SPAdes) (version 2) | ecosystem: Environmental > Terrestrial > Deep subsurface > Rock core/Sediment ...
TTGGAGCTTCACAGGTCAAAGCCGTAAATTGCCAATCTTTATTTGTGTCCGGATCTGCTAATTTTTCAACATGAATTTTGGGATTTATAATTGGTTTTATTCCCTGAGTTTTTACGGCTTGCGTATATGCAATCGGTAAAAGTTTTTTTAAAACTTCTTCTCTGATTTTTTCTTTATCAGCTTTTTCTTCAACTAATTTTCTCGGAGCTTTGCCTTTCCTAAAACCTTGAACTTCCGCATTATTTACAACTTCCAGCATCATTTCTTCCCATGTTTTTTTTACATCCGCTGACGGAATTGTAATTGTCAGCCGGATTGTTCCATTCGGTTCTTTTTGTAGAGCAGTAGTTATATTTTTATTCATAATTTAGTGCGGATGAGAGGACTCGAATCCCTAAGACCTTGCGGTCAATAGGTCCTAAACCTATCGCGCCCGCCTGCCAAAGACTGTGCCAGGGAGAGGACTCGAACCTCCAAAGGTTTCCCCACATGGTCCTAAACCATGCGCGTCTACCATTTCGCCACCCTGGCTTTGGCACTGTCGGGCAGGTCTACCATTTCGCCACATCCGCTCATTTCGCCACGTCCGCAAGCGATTGAATTATTATACACGAATTATAGTGAAATAGGTAGGCTGGCTAAATTTAAATTTTGATACTCATCAATTTTATTCATGAAATATTCAACTCTTTGCGCCCATGTGAGAGAAGATGCATAAAACCTTCCGATCTCATAGACGTCTCTTGCTCCCCACTTATTAATATAATTCGTTCTCAAGCCTTCGGAAACAGTTTCAATTCCCTGATTCCAGGAGGAAAATCTGATCATGTTGTCTCCATATATTCCCCATCCCCATCCGTTAAAAGATTCATATGGAATTTCGCGGCCAAAAGTGGATTCAACTCCTGAAATTGCAGCCACTAATTTCCAGTCCAAATTATATTCGTCAGCAGTTTCCACAAAAGTTCCGGCAAATAAGGACAGGGGAGAATTATATTTTTCCAAAAATTCCCTCAGAATTCTCACACGACTATCGGTTGTCTCCTGAGCAGCTGGTTTTAAAAGCGCAGCAGAAGAACCGGCGGCCAATTCCTGCGCATAGGATTTCGAAACGAGCGACAAAAAAAGTACAAAAAACAATATTAAAGAATAAAATTTTTTCATAGCAAAGTGATTGTTTTCATTGTCATGCTGAATTTATTTCAGCATCTCATTTTTTAAGAGAGATCCCGAAACAAGTTCGGGATGACATTAATGAAGGCAACAAAAAAATCCTAACGTATGCATTTGGAAAGGCATACCTTAGGATCTACCTAGCATTATATCAAGTAACTATAGGTTTGTCAAGCCCCGCGGTTTATTGGAGTAGTTCCATGAAGTAATTAACGCTGTAAGCCCATGAGCCATTGTTGGATGGGGTATATTTTTTCATAATTTCTTCAGGAGTATTTAAGCCCCCGGCGATATAGTTGGTAGCGAGCGTTTTGGTTACGGTACCAATAGCTTCGGGATAGCTATCGAATCTGGTTACTTTATTGCCGTATATCCCAAATCCCCAGCAGTTGTAAGAATCAGTTATGATTTTTTGACACAGGTTAGATTCCTGCATTGCAATAGCGGGAAGCAAGCGAAAATCAAGTCCGTATTTGTCTGCATCTTTCACAACGTTTGAAGCAAAAGGTTCAAGCGGAGATTTATACCTGGCAAAAAATTGCCTTACTATCTCTATTCTTGCGTCCTTGGAGATGATGCTATCTCCAAGCACATTTTCCGCAGACGGAAGAGCGGCGAATGCCACACCGCGATTAGAACTATGACTAATTAGTCCCTTGTGGAGTCTGGAGTTGTAGGATAAAAAAAGGAAGTAGACAATACTTATTGAGAGTAAAATGGGTGTAAAAGTAAAGAAAGAAATAGACAGAATAATCTTTCTCATCAATAATAATAGTTGCATATTCTGCTATGGTTGTCAAGCTTACGAGGCTGGTTTGTGGGTGGACGGTAAGGGATTTGAACCCCTGACATCTTCGATGTAAACGAAGCGCTCTACCGCTGAGCTAACCGTCCAAAGTGGGCCTGAGAGGACTTGAACCTCCACTCCTTTCGGAATACGCACCTCAAGCGTACGCGTATACCAATTCCGCCACAAGCCCAAATCTTGTTTATTTTATCATAAATGTATCGCGTCAAACGCGACTTTAACCACGTTTTACGTGGTGCCCAGGGGGAGACTCGAACTCCCAAGCCCTTGCGAGCACAGCGTTCTGAACACTGCATGTCTACCATTTCATCACCTGGGCATTGAATTATTTGTTATCTACGAACTTTGTTTAACTTTGATATTCTTGCGCTTCGCGTGTCTACTCCGCCTAAACTTAGCATTCGGCTTTAGATTCTATTCGAATACGCCTCATGCTGCGTTTTTTGGCGGACTTCGCATTTCATCACCTGGGCGCATGTTGATTTTACCAGAAGCGCAAAAACTTGACAAGGAAGCTACTTTTTGAGGTATTTTTTACCCCAGGTAGCGATGCTTTCCAGCATTAAAAAGTATATAAAATTTGCCAAAATGCCAATTCCTAAAGAAAGTATTAATAATTCCTGAGAATAGATGACATTAAGGGTGTCTTCCAAAACCCTTGATGGGTTGGTAAAAATGTACCATGAATTGGTTCTGCGTATGCCTCCAAGCACAACTCCAAAACCCACTATAAAATTTAGTATGCATATGGCAATGATAGTTGTCGTCTTTATTCCTTTTTTCCTTTTTCCCTCGAGCAGTCTTTGGAAAAAATAAGTAGAGATAACAAAGGTAATAATTCCGAAAATCGCAAAAAGTGAATATTGAAATATTAGAATGAGTTTGAATAAATTGCCAACTTTGGGCCAATCTTCAAATAGGTGCGAGATGTCAGTTAATATATAAATAGTGTTAGGGAGAAATATAAGCCAAAGGAAGCCTGTCCAAAGCTTTGCGAAAGTTGAATTTGCCTTACTCATTAGCCATCCAAATAAAATAGCCACTAAAGCCAAGACAGAATTAATCCAGATAAAAATAAAATTGCTTAAAAAAATCTCCACAATATTTATTGTATACTAGAATTGTGAAATATCAAAACCAAGTCAAACTCGGTCAAAACCGAGTCAAACTCGGTCAAAACAAAATATCGCATCTTTTTCTTGCGGAATCAGACCTTGGAAGCCGTGAGCAGAAAGTTCTAAAAGATGTTTCAGAAAAACTTGGTTTTATTCCAGAAAAACTTTTAGACAGAAGTCCCTGGTGGACTTCAAAAGAAATAGGAGCATTTCGATATCTAGGAAAATTTGACGGTAAAAAGGTAATTCTGAAAATTCAGGGAGTAAAACCGACAACGAGCGAAATTTATATGATTCAGGCTTTTTCCAAAGCCAACCAAAGTAAAATTTTAAGACCTCCCCTTCTCTATTCTTATTTGCCATGGAATGATGAAAAAAGATACGAAGCCTTAATTTTGGAATTTATTGACGGAAAACCGATTGTAAATAGTCCGACCAATGAAAAAGAATTAACAGAATTTTTCACATTAAGGGAAGAATATAAAAAGAATTGTGTGGCTTTTCCTTGGATCGAAAAGCCAAAAGAAACACTTTCGGAAGAGATAAAGAACAACTTTGATAAATGGAAACAAGCTTCATTCAAACTTTATCCAACTCATATCTTTAGGAAAGAGGAGGACGCGGGTTTAATAGATAATGCAATAAGCGTTTTGAGTGAAAATTGCAAAGACGTTAAGCGCGAATTTCAGCATGGACACTTTGGGCCTTCTGATTTAATCAAAACCATAGACGGCCAAGCAGTTATTCTTTCCAATTTGTATTGGTCGTGGAAACCGCCTTTTTACGATGCGGTTTTCGGCTATCATTGGTTTATTTATAACTTGTCTAAACTGAAAAACGTGACTCCCGGATTTGTTAAGGAACAAAAAAGCCTGTGGCTTGCGAAAATAAATAATCTGGCAAAAACCGATTCGGAGAAAAAGTTTTTGAATTTAGCGTTCTTGGAGCGCGCCGCAGCCGGTTTAAACTTAGACGCTTTAAGCGTTGATCCAAAAAGTCCGACTGCGAAATATTTAGTTGAATCAACAAGAAGCGAAATTAAAAGATTAATTAAACTATTACCCTAATATGTTTTATGTATATGTTTTGAAAGGTAGATCTAGAAGCTATTTCTATACAGGGTGCACTAATGATTTGAAGAAAAGATTTGCAGAACACAATGGAAAAATGGTTAGATCTACCATTCCATATGTTCCATTTGATATAATATATTACGAGGCGTGTCTAAATGGGGTTGATGCTTATCGTAGAGAAAAGTATCTTAAGACTCGATTGGGAAAAAGTTATTTACGGAAGAGATTGAAAAACTGGGAAGATAAACTTGCCTAGGCATGTATAAATGATTTTTGTTAAAAGTACATGCTTTAGTAAGAGATAAGACATTGAGTGGTTAATGATACTTTAGTAACAGCATTTATACATGCCGAGGTAGCCAAGTTGGTCAAGGCACCTGTCTGAAGAACAGGCTATTTCAGTTCGATTCTGAACCTCGGCACTTCTTACTTGCTTAGGGCAAGCCTTGTTATGATTATTGTGACTGGGACAATCGCGTATGATTACATCATGGATTTTCCCGGAAAATTCGGTGATCATATTCTTCCCGATAAAATCCACAAAATAAATTTATCTTTCAATGTCAGTAAATTTGCCAAACGGCGTGGAGGAACTGCCGGAAATGTTTCTTACTCTCTGGGGCTTTTACAAACTCCCCACATCCTATTTGCTACAGCTGGAAAAGATCTTCAAGATTACGAAAAACATTTTTTAAAACTTGGCATAAATGTCAATTACATTAAGATAGAAAAAACAAACTATACCTCTACCGGATTTACCATGGGAGACAAATCCCACAATCAAATTTGGGGATATTTTCTTGGAGCATCGGAAAAAAATTATTTATTAAAACTTAATAAAATTGCCAAAAAATCAGATTTAGTTTTGGTGGGGCCTACCGGCGCAAAAGGATCAATGTCTTTTGTCCGTCAATGCGTAAAGCTTGACATTGATTATATGTTTGATCCGGGATTTATTCTTACAGAATTGAATAGCAATCAATTGGAATTTGGAATAAAGAACGCGAAATATATTATCGGAAATGATTACGAAATTGAATTAATGAAAAAAAGTGTTAAAAACTTTAGAACAATAGTAAGGAATAAAATACTTATTACAACACTTGGAGAAAATGGAGCTCTCATACAAACTTCAAAAAAAACATATAGGATACCGACCGCAGAACCTTTGAAAATTGTTGACCCGACTGGTTGTGGAGACGCATGGCGCAGCGGTTTCCTAGCAGGGCTTCAAAGAAAATTCGATTTACAAGCTTGCGGGCAAATGGGCGCGGTTGCCTCAGCTTATGTTATAGAAAAATACGGATCTCAAGAGCACAGATATACAAAAAAGGGTTTTGAAAATAGATATAGACAAAACTTTGATAGTTTGATAAAGTTGTAAGAATGAAAACTTACGACATTAAAGATCTCTCTTTGGCTCCAATCGGAAAACTCAAAATAGAATGGGCTGGACAACAAATGCCGGTTCTGAAAAAAATCCAGAAAAGATTACAAGAGAAAAAATTATTTAAGGGATTAACTATTGCAGCTTGTCTTCATGTTACTTCTGAAACAGCGAATTTAATGATTGCATTAAAGGCGGGTGGAGCGGAAGTTGTTATCTGCGCATCTAATCCCCTATCGACTCAGGATGTGGTTGCTGCGTCATTGGTTAAAGATTACGGAATTCCGACTTTCGCAATTCATGGAGAGAATAATGATCTTTACAATAAGCATTTGGAACAAGCTTTGGATTTCAAGCCCCAAGTAACTCTTGATGACGGTGGAGATTTAATTCATCTTCTTCACACAAAAAGAAAAGATTTAATGAAGAATATTATTGGTTCAGCTGAAGAAACGACAACCGGAGTTATCAGACTTAAGGCAATGGAAAAAGATAAAGCATTGAAAGTTCCGGTTATTGCAGTTAATGATTCGGACACAAAACATTTATTCGATAACCGTTATGGAACAGGACAATCAACAATTGACGGGATAATTAGGGCAACCAATATTCTTTTGGCCGGCAAAAATTTTGTTATTGCGGGATATGGATGGTGCTCCAGAGGAATTGCATCCAGAGCCAAGGGCATGGGCGCAAACGTGATTGTTACGGAAGTGGACAATGTAAGAGCTTTGGAAGCGGCAATGGACGGATTTAGAGTTATGAAGATGGTGAGTGCTGCGAAAATAGGAGACATAATTGTTTCCGCAACCGGAGATAAAGGCGTAATCTCCATGGACATAATAAGAATTCTCAAAGATGGCGCGATTTTGGCTAATTCAGGACATTTTGATGTAGAAATTGATATGGCAGGTCTTAAAAAAGCTGCGAAATCAAAAAGAACTTTAAGAAATTCTTTGGAAGAATATGTTTTGAAAAACGGAAAGAAAGTTTATATTTTGGGCGAAGGACGCCTGGTTAATTTGGCAGCTGCAGAAGGTCATCCCGCAGAAGTTATGGACATGTCTTTTGCGAATCAAGCTTTGGCGATTAAATATTTCTTGGAAAATCGTGGAAAATTGGAAAATAAGGTTTATGTTTTGCCGAAGAAATTAGACCAGGAGGTTGCCTCATTAAAACTTCAGGCAATGGGAATTTCAATTGATAGATTAACCAAAGAGCAGAAAAAATATCTCTCCTCCTGGGACGAAGGAACGAAGTAAATCCTTAAATTTTAGCTAGCCAAGAGAAGTTGGCGCCGGAAGATCCTGGATCGACATTAACGTTAATCCTAAAAGTGCTTGCTCCCACATTGGAGATCCAAAATTTTGAAGCATTGCCGAGATTACTGATTGGAGTCACCTGAATACTACTTAAGGAAGGAGTCATGGCGAGTCCGTGTGCGACATCAACATAAGTTGAGTCGCTGTTTACGGTAGCTGTGCCTAAATTTTCAGTTGCAAAACCATAATTATTTCTTATGACTCCGGTAAATCCGTCAGCCAAAGAAATGCCTGACAAGGAACTGCCCTTTATGTAATTCTCTGAAATATATCCGCCGGAAGTATTACTGTAATAAATACCATACTGCATAGTGGCAGAGTTCTGATCGTCTATTATTTGATTGTTGGTAATAGTTATGTTTCGGCCATTGGTGTTGTCTATGCTAATGCCGGATCTTCGCGTATTTCCTGCACCACTGTCTTGGCCGGGATTGATAATTTGGTTGTCAATTATCTGCAGATTGTCAGAATTGTCAACAATAATGCCCTCTTTACTGCCAGAAATTATCTTGTTGCCGATGATCTGAATGTATTTATTTTTATCTTCTGGCATCGCTTCAAGGCGGATGCCGGCATCTTTAGGAAAAGCAATCAGATTATTGGTAATAGTTAAATTATCCACCCCCCCTTCATTACGCACTTGACCTGCTATTATTCCACTATTAGGCCGATAAATCGCATTGTCCTTCACCAAAACATTTCTGGTTATACCTCTGATTCTAATCCCTTGGCCATGGTGGTTTAAATCAGCAACCACTCCCGTAATAACCAGTTCTTCAAGAGTGCCTTGGGTATCAAAAATTCCATCAAATAGGTCGTTTGCCATAATATTGCTGAAAACAGACCGCTTGCTGCCTCCCAAACTAAAACCGATGCCGGTATTGGTAATGCTAATGTCGGTAGCAACAGAACTGTGAAAAGAATAAAGTAAAAAGGCAGACTGAAGATGATAAGCGTTACCCAAAAAATTTACCCCTTCAATCCTGCTGTCAAAAATGCCGGAGTCAGGGCCAAAAACTATGCCGTCGCCGTTTCCCCAGTTCCGAATCCAAAAATCTTCTAAGCTTATGCCAGCTTGAACTACCCTCCCTATATCATTGACGGTTATTACAGAATTGGGTCGATCAATTGAAGTCTCAAAATAAGTTCCCGGGGCTTTGCTTCCTCCCTGGCCTGCTTGGCCTTTCAAGGTCAAACCATCACTACTAATCACTATGCCCGAAGAAAGATTAAATGTTCCTTCCGATAACTGAACTGTTCCTCCTGAAGACGACAAAGCATCAATGGCCGCTTGTATCTCGACCTGATCGTCTCTTCCGTCAGCAATAAAATCGGCCTGATCTTTTGAGCTTTGGGCGCCATTGGAGGCGGCTACAACCAAAGTAGCGGCTCTGCCTGTTTTCGCCTGCAAACTGCCAGAAATAATCACGCTGGCAGCGCCAGTATTGTCTCCAGCATTAATAAGAGTGTTGGAAGAAAATACCCAAACCAAAAAAGCTATTCCAAAAATAGCGATTAAAGCAGAAAGAACGATAGTTGAATTATGTGACAAAAAACGTTTTGACATTGTCTGTTTAGAGCCTACCATGCATTGTTTTTTAAGCAATAGCTTTGCGCGGAGCGAGTAACGGGAATCGAACCCGTGTATCTTGCTTGGGAAGCAAGCGCACTGCCATTGTGCTACACCCGCCTTACCAAAATTTTATCTTATCTATGATTTTTTGGAAAAAGCTTTCTTTTTTCTGCGAACTCTCATTGTTTTCGGCCGGTAAGATAATCACCACCTCCTCGCCCGGCTTTTTTAGATTAAAAGTGTCTCTGGCCTCTTTTTCCAGATATTCGTCATCAGCCGCTTCAGAAACCTGAGCCTGCAATTGCACCTTTTTCACCTCCAAAGCATTAAGTTCGACTTTTAATTTAATCAACTGGGAGTTCAACTCCGTCCTTCTCGCATTAATTTTTAAATTAGACACGACCAAATACCCTACCACCATAAAAAGCATAATTCCCAAAAGTGCTGAAAAAAAGATCGCCTGCTTTGATTCATTTTGCTTTTTTTTATTTTTTGCTATCATAGAAGAATGAAATCAATAAAATTGATTAAAATAATCTGGATTATCGTAGCGACTCTAGTTGTTCTAAGCATGATCGTCTTTACCGTAGCTCCCGGTTTTTAGATTTTAAACACCTCCAAAAAGGTCTTCGAAGGAATCTTGATCCTGCCCTTTTCTTTCAAGTCTTTTTTACCTTTTTTTTGCTTTTCCAGCAACTTTTTTTTGCGAGTATAATCTCCCCCATAAAGCGGAGCGATGACGTCCCTGCGGCGCGCTGAAATGGTGGCCCGGGCTATAATTTTCCCTCCGACTGCAGCCTGCAAGGGCACGGCAAACAGCTGGGACGGCAAAACTTCCTTCAATTTTTCCACCGTCTTTCTGCCTTCAATAAACGCTTCTTTTTCGGGAACGATCCGGGAAAAAGCCTCGTCGCTTTTCCCTAAAATTAGAATATCGAGCTTGACCAGGTGAGCCTGCCGCCAACCTAAGATTTCATAATTCATGGAGGCGAATCCCTGGGATACGCCCTTCAATTTGTCATAAAAGCTTTTCGTGATGATTTCTCTCAAAGGAACTTCGTATAAGAGCTCAACCTTGCCCTGGCTTAAAGAATCGGTTTTGAGCTGTTTTGACTCAATACTTTCTAAAAGCTGTAAAACAGAACCAAGATATTCTACGGGCGTTAAAACTTGTAACTTAATCCAAAGCTCCTGGCTTTGAACGATCTTCGTCGGATCGGGCCAATCGGCTGAAGTATAAACAAAAATCTCCTTGCCGCCAGCTAGCGTCAGCTTATAAATTACTGACGGCGTAGAAAGAATCAGGTTCAAGTCGAATTCCCTTTTTAATCTTTCGGCGATGATTTCGGTATGTAAAAGACCTAGAAAGCCGCACTGAAATCCCCGGCCCAAGCCCTCTTTGAAATCAGGCTTGAAGCTCAAGGCCGCATCGTTCAATTTTAACCTTTCCAAAGAATCTTTCAAGAGTTCGAAGTCATCAGGGTTTTCGGGATAAACGCTTAAAAAAACCATGGGATTTGGTTCTTGATAACCGGGCAACACCTCGGGAGTTTGGCCCACAAGAGTAATCGTCTCGCCTACCCTCACCTGGCCGGGTATTTTAATGCCGGTAGCAATGTAGCCGATATCTCCCGGACCCAATCTTTCTGTCGGAAAAAATTCCGGATTAAAAATACCGACTTCTTTGACTTCGCCCGCGGCCTTGCTTTGCATTAAATAAATCTTGTCGTTTTTTTTAACCTCCCCGTCAAAAATCCTGACATAAGCTAAGACTCCTTTAAAAGCATCGTATTTAGAATCAAAGACTAAGGCCTTTAAGGGCTTCTGCGCCTCGCCCTGGGGGGCCGGCACCTTAGCTAAAACCGCTGCTATGACTTTATCGATATTGACGCCGTCTTTCGCCGAGATCCTGATAATATCCGAGGCCTGGACGTCCAGAAGACTCATCATTTCTTTTTCGGTTTCCTCGATTTTCGCCTGGGGAGAATCGATTTTATTGATGGCCGGAATAATAACGAGCTTCTGGTGTTTAGCCAGCTCCAAATTACCGATGGTTTGCGCCTGGATACCCTTAGTGGCATCGACTAATAAAATCGCGCCTTCCACAGCCGCCAAAGACCGGGAAACTTCGTAGCCGAAATCAACATGGCCGGGCGTGTCGATCAAGTTCAAAGTGTAGTCGTTAAACTTCATGCGCACCGGCGTCATCTTAATAGTGATGCCTTTTTCTCTTTCCAAATCCATCGCATTTAAATACTGGGGCCTCATCTTGTCCATAGGAATAGTGTTTGTCATTTCCAAAAACCTGTCGGCAAGCGTGGACTTCCCGTGGTTCACATGGCTGATGATGCAAAAATTGCGTATTTGGTTTAACATCAAAATTTTTTATTAATTTTCCTGTTTAAAAAATAAACCAAAAACAACAACTGCAGAATGCTGTCAATCGAAAAGGCTAAAGGAAGCCCGATAACGGAATTAAAAATACGGACGAATATCAGGCATAAGATAATATTCAAAAACATGGCGAAGATGGCAATAATCGTCGGGGTTTTCGTATCTTGAAGCGCAAAAAATGCTCTAAGCACCAGGGGAATAAGGCAAGTAGCAAATATCCCCAGGGAGAATAAGCCAAGACTCGTGCTAATCAGCTGCAACGCGGAGGACTCGCCAATCTTGCCGTAATGATAAATAATGTTGACGATCTGGCTCCTAAAAATGAAAATCAGAAAACTTAACGGCACGACGAGATAAAGAATCCGTTTAAAAGTTTGCCAAAATTTGCCGAGAAATTCCTCTCTTTGCAGCGCCGCCGAAGATTTGGCTAAAGCCGGGAAAACAGCGACAGCAAACGGAATGCCCAGAAGCCCCAGAGGAAATTGCTGAAGATTACTGGCAAAAGTAAAAACGCTCAAAGCGCCTGCGGACAAGCCAGAAGCAATCGCCGTCACCACTATTAAATTGATTTGAGGGGCGGCTACGCCCAAAGTTCTGGACAGCATTAAAGAAAAGACTTTTTTAAGGCCCGGATCTCTAAAATTTAAAACGGGTAAGTATCTAAAACCGCTCGCCCAGGCCGCAGGCACCTGCACCAGAAAATGCATGAACGCCCCCAAGATCACGCCTGCCGTCACTCCCCAGATACCGGAAACCGGAGCTAAAAAAATAATTCCCAAAATTATCCCGAGATTATAAAGAATCGGCGATAAGCTGTAAACCAAAAATTTGTTAAAATATTGTAAAATCCCGGAAAAAAGAGAAGACAAGCCAAGCAATATCGGGCTTAAAAAAAGAATCCGGCTCAAAAGAACAACTAAAGCGAGCTGCTCGGAGTCAAAACCGGGAGTGATGAGTTTGACGAAGAAAGGCGCAAAAACAGCAAAAATCAAAGAAATTGAAACCAGAAAAAGCAAAAAAACATTCAAAACATTATTAGCAAACCGCCAGGCCTCTTCTTTGCTTTTTAAAAAATATTCGGAGAACAGAGGCAAAAAAGCAACCACCACACCGCCGGCAATTAAAATATTGTAAACAAGGTCCGGAACACGAAAAGCGGCAAAATAAGCGTCAAGTTCCCGCCCGGCTCCAAAAGTACGATAAAGCAGGCTGTCTCGAAGAACACCCAAAAGACGACTAAACATAGCCGAAGCGGCTAAAATCAAGGCTGCTCGATTGATAGTTTTTGCTTCTGAATTAAAAAAGTCGTTGAACATTGACGCTCTTATTCTATCTTTTTTTCTCCTGCTTTACAAATTTCGAACTTACAGTTATTATCTTGACAGGAGAAACTAGAACCTTAAAAAGGAGACGATATGCTTTGTGCGGTAGTCGGTAAAAAATATCTTTGGTTCTTTTGCGCTCCCAATAAAACCGAGGGCATAAAAAGAGCAAATATTATTCTGTCTTTCGATGAAATCGGTACCGGTAACGTCATCTCTAATTTTGATCTTCGTGATGGCTACTGGGAAGCTGTAGCTAGAAAACCAGATGATGTGAAAGATTTAATAGAAAAAATAGACAAGGCTAAAATTATTGAGATTAAAAGAAGAAGAATTCTAAGAATTGATGTTCTTTATGTCACCAGATTGCAAAAGGAGAGATGGTGAAACAACAAAAATACCGTACGGAAAACCGTACGGTATTTTTCTTGCTCAAGCAGGCAATAAGCCGAATTCTGTCGTGGGCAATCATCTATCTAGCCCCTCGATTGCTCTCGGGGTCATGCGAGCTACTTTTAACAGAAATTCTATGATAAAACACAGCTTTCTGCTTTGCTCTTGCTCCCGGGTAAGAATTTTGCCGTTTCACCCTTCGACAAGCTCGGGGCAAGCCCCAAACCTATCAAAGACTCGTCTCTGTTCGCATCTCTCGGCTCGCGCCGGGCGGGAATTACCCGCTACCTTTCTCCGCCGATGAGGCGGAAAGGAGTTCGGACTTTCCTCCCTTCGACAAGCTCAGGGTAAACCCCAAACCCACCGAAGGGTAATTGCCTCGCCTACTTGAGCAATTATATTATAACAATTCCAAAGACCCCTGTCAACAACCAAAAATGAGTGAGGCCGGGCCTCACTCATTTTTATAATCATAAACTCAGAAGGTGAAGAAAAGATTTATTTCCTCGATTTTGCTTCAAGCATACCGACTCTTTTCTCGAGAATAACGAATTCTTCACGGGAAACCTTCTGCTTTAAGTCATTCTTGATCGTTTCGATATCAAGTTTTATTATTGCAACATCGTCTTTAACTTGGCCGAGGTCGCTTTCGATCTTATCAAATCTTTGGTCATGTTCTTCCAGTTTTTCAGTATTGGTTGCCACTTGTTCAGAGACAGTTTCTATCTTGCTTTTAATATCTTCAGCCACAACGTCAAAATGCCGGTTGGTTTCTTCAAACTTTTTGTCAAAATCCTTCTTATGTTCTTCTAAAATTATTTTGATGTCTTCGACCATGTTTATATTATTATTTTAACAATTCAAGAAATCGTGTCAACTATCAGCTTACGATGCCTGGATGTCCGATTTCTCTGTCTGCCGACAGGCAGGCAGATACATATTCGGAAATCGGATATCACCCCGCCACAGCGGGTCTTGCCAGACAAGTCAGTCACCTGAATTAGCATGTGTTTGTGCCCCCAGCAGGACTCGAACCTGCAACTTTTTCCTTAAAAGGGAACTACTCTACCATTGAGTTATGGGGGCGAAATTTAATTCTTAAATTTCGCCGGGTAATTTACCGAAAGTAAATTACCCTGGGTTGCTACATTTTATACTCCTTCTTTTTTCAACTCTTCCAGTAATTCTTTTTGTTTTTTAGTTACTTTCTGAGGCGTTCTAACTATCAGTTTAACATATAAACTTCCTTGGCCGAAACTCTGAAAATGCGGGATGCCTTTGCCCGACAGCCGTAAAACCTTGCCCGACTCTGTACCGGCCGGCACTTTCAATAAAATATTCTTCCCGCCCAGGGTGGCGACTTCAATTTCCCCGCCCAAGGCCACCTGCGAAAAAGACACCGGGACATTGGTCAATAAATCATCTCCCTTCCGCTGGAAGGTCGAGTGCTTTTTAATAAAGATTCTGACGTACAGGTCGCCGGGTTTGCCACCCTTGCGGCCGGCTTCTCCTTTGCCCTCAACCTTGATAACCTGATTTGTATCAACACCCGCTGGAATGAAAATCTTGATTTTCTCTTCGCTCTTAATCCGGCCTTCGCCCTTGCAAACATTACACGGCTTTGACGGTCTTTGCCCTTCACCGCCGCATTCCGGACAAACGGCCAAACGGGTGACTGAACCAAAAATCGTTTTAGCAATCTGTTGGACCTCGCCGGCTCCCCGGCAAGTAAAACATTCGTTTAAAGAAGTATTAGGCTCCGCTCCTTTGCCGTGGCAACGGGCGCAAACAACTTCTTTGTAAAGAGAAAATTCTTTTTCTTGAGTTTTGAGGGTAGCCTCCAAGGGAATTTCCAGATCAACCTCGATATCCTTACCATTTTTAATATTCTGTTTTTTGGTGCGGCCGCCGAATCCAAACATCTCTCCGAAAAGATCGCCCAAATCCTCGGGGTCAAATCCCTGCTGGCCAAACCCTCCAGGGTTTCCCTGGCCGAAGCCAAAGTCCCACCCCGGTTGGCCGTCCTCCCCGCCATAGGCTGGTCCGCCTTGGGCGGAAAAAACACGGCCGAATTGGTCGTACTGCGCTCGCTTATCTTTATTCGAAAGAGTCTGATAGGCCTCGTTAACTTCCTTAAACTTCTTTTCATCGCCACCTTTATCGGGATGGTGCACGTGCGCTAATTTATGATAAGCTCTTCTAATATCTTCCGGCGAGGCAGTTTTTCCGACTCCTAAAATTTGGTAGTAATCTTTAGCCATTAATTAATTCTGTTTTTCTTTATACTCGCCTTCTTCGGGGCCGCCAGCTGGCGGATTATTCTCTTCGGGTTTTGACTGTTGCTTATCTTGTGGTGAGCCTGTCGAACCATACAATTCGGCGCCGATCTGCTGAATCACTCCAGAAAGTTCCGCAGTCTTCTGTCTAATTTCCTCTATATTATCACCGTCTTTGACCTTTTTCAACGAATCTACGCTCTCTACTATTTTCTTTTTTGTATCATCAGAAACCTTATCTCCGGCATCTTTCACGGCTTTTTCAGTAGTATAAACCAAGTTATCGGCTAAGTTTCTTGCTTCAATCAATTCCTGTTTTTTCTTGTCTTCTTCGGCGTGCACTTCGGCTTCTTTTTTCATTTTTTCAATTTCTTCTTTAGACAAACCGACCGAACCCTCGATTCTAACTGATTGGGTTTTACCGGTAGCTTTATCTTTAGCTGTCACGGTGACAATGCCGTTAGCGTCAACGTCGAAGGCTACCTCGACTTGCGGCAAGCCCCTCGGAGCTGGCGGAAGACCGTCTAAAACAAATTTGCCAATGGTCCGGTTGTCTTTGGCCATCGGCCTTTCTCCCTGCAAAACAATGATTTCTACAGCCGGTTGATTATCAGCCGCCGTAGAAAAAACCTGAGTTTTCGCTGTCGGAATAGTGGTATTTTTGGCAATCATCACGGTATTGATGCCGCCTAAAGTTTCAATGCCTAAAGAGAGCGGTAAAACATCCAGCAACAGAACGCTTTTAATATCTCCTTCCGGAGCCCGGCCTTCGGTCTTGGCTCTCAAAATTTCTGCCTCAATAGAGGCACCAATAGCCACCACCTCTTCAGGATTAATAGATTTATTAGGCTCTTTGCCGAATAATTTTTTAACCGCTTCTCTGACCGCAGGCACTAGAGTTATGCCGCCGACCAAAACCACTTCTTCAATATCTTTCGTGGCCAAATTTATTTCGGCTAAAGTTTTCTTGACTCTTTCGATCGATCTTTCAACCAAATCAGCGGTAAGCTTGTCGAATTGGGCTCGCGATAATCTGTAAAGCAAATGTTTGGGGCCCGCGGCATCGGAAGTAATAAAGGGCAGATTAATCTCGGTTTCTTGAGCCGAAGAAAGCTCGATTTTAGCTTTTTCGGCCGCTTCCTTCAACCGCTGCAAAGCCAAAGTGTCTTTGGATAAATCAATGCCGTTGTCTTTCTTAAATTCGTCAATGAGCCAGCTAATAATCCGCTGATCAAAGTCGCGTCCCCCAAGATGAGACTCGCCGCCCGTCGCCATTACTTCTACGGTCTCGGGCGTCGTATTTAAAATCGAAACGTCAAAAGTTCCGCCGCCAAAATCATAAACAGCAATTTGCTGATTGGCTTTTTTGGTCAAACCGTAAGACAAAGCGGCCGCGGTCGGCTCGTTGATGATTCTTAAAACGTTAAAACCCGCGATTTCTCCGGCAGCTTTGGTCGCCTTTCTTTGAGAATCGTCAAAGTTAGCCGGACACGTAATGACGACGTTCGTGACTTTTTCTCCCAACTTTTCTTCGGCATCAGCTTTCAATTTCTGTAAAATCATGGCCGAAATTTCAATCGGGCTCAACCATTTATCGCCCAATTTAACTTCAACTTCGCCGTCCTTTCTTTCCCTGGTTTCGTAAGTTAAAAGCTTCAGTTCTTTTTGGACTTCGGCATCAGAATACCTTCGTCCGATAAATCTTTTGACCGAATGGATGGTATTTTTGGGATTGGTAATGGCTTGCCTTTCAGCTAAAATCCCGACGATCCGCTCGCCGGTTTTTGAAACAGCGACAACCGACGGCATTAAAACCGAACCCTCCCTATTTTCCAAGCATTTCGGCTCGCCATTAACAATGGAGGCCATTTTTGAAATTGACGTGCCTAAATCGATACCTAATATTTTTGACATATGTTTTTTATAATTTATTTAATTAATTATTTAACTATTCTCACTTTCGCTGGTCTTAACAACCGACCATTAATTTTGTAACCCTTGCGCTCTTCCTCCGCTTTCTCCACTGCTTCCATAAAATTTGGATCAAACTTTTCCCCCGCTGTCTTGACTTCTTCCACCCCCTGGCTTTTCAAAAAATCCTGAAGCTGATTTTTTATCATCAGCAAGCCTTTAACATTTTTATCTTTTTCGGGATCGCACGTTATGCCCTTCTCGCAAACTTCAAAATTATCCAAAATCGGCAAAATCTTCAAAATAAACTCTTCGTTGGCGTATTTCAGGAAATCGCCCACCCTCTCCATCTCTTCTTTTTTATAATTCAATAAATCGGCCCTCGCTCTTTGCCAACCCGCCAAATATTCGTTCTTCTGCTTATCTAATTCTGCGATTTTTTTATTTAATTCTTCACTCATTTTATTGTAATAATTTAATCAATGAATTCATAATACCGACGTTTTTATCGTAAGCCATGCGCTTCGGCCCTAAAATAACGACCACTCCTTCCTTTTTCTTAGGCAAATGAATTTTAGAAACAATCGTGCTGAATTCGGGGGCTAAAACCACCTTGTTCTCCTTGCCGATAAAAACCTGGGGATCGTTGAAATCGGACATCTCGTCAATATGTTTTTCGAAGCTCTGAACAGTTTCCATAAATTTGGCGATAAAACTTGCATCCTCGAATTCCGGCTCTTTGAAAACCTCGTCCCAGCCCTCTTTGAAGACGACGTCTTCCTCGGGGAAATAAGTAATAGCTAAATTGGAAGTCAGTTCCGCGATTCTCCTTGTCATGGTTTGGAAAAAACCGAGGGAGTCCTCCATTTCTTTTTCGATTGAATCAAAACCACGATTAAAAAGGCCGGAATGTAAATTATCAACATAAAACCTATATCCTTTATCGGTCGGGATCCTGCCGGCCGAAGTATGAGGCTGAGCCAGATAACCCAGATCGGTCAGCTTCTGGAACTCAATTCTCATAGTCGGTGGTTTTATATCAAAGCCGTACTTTCGAGTAAGCGCTTTAGAACTGACGGGAATTTTGGAAGCGATATACTCTTCCGCAATGCAATTCAAGATTTTCTCCTGTCGAATGGTTAGCGTTTTTACCATATATCCCATTATAGAAAACAATCACTCCTTTGTCAAGAGTGATAACGTCACAACAACAAAAATACTATCGTTACTTATAGTAAACTCGGCTGAAGCGCAAATCGATGTATTCCAAATTCTTCCTTTTTTCAGGGGAGATTTGTTTTTCAAGAGTAAGCTTCAGCTCTATCACCTGCCAATCCAAATCACCTTTTAAGTTAAAACGGATCGTCCAACCCTCCGAAGTTTCAACATCCAATCGTCCGTCGGAAAACACAACCTTATCAATGGCAATCTTAGCTTCGGCAAGTTTTGATTTAATCTCTAAAATTTGGGCAATCTTGTCTTGCGCTACCGCCGTTTGGCCCAAAAATAATCCATCGGGTGATTGAGTAGTCTCAACCAAGATCAACCCGAAGTCGAGAGGCGCCTCCTCAAAGATTACGCCTTCTGCGTCAAGTAGAAAACAATCATCGTTTTCGCACCATAAAGCTGCGGCTATTCTTTCGGTAATTTTTACGCTGATGGCGTCAAAAAAGCTCTTTTTCACTTCGGCCGAAGCTATTTGAGGAAACGCATTCAAAATATCAGTTTTAATCTGTCCCGCATCAATCTTTAAAATGCTCTTTGTTTTTAAAAAAAGCACTTTGTTTTCCAGGTTTTTTTCAACCAAAGAACTTATCTCCTCTTTGGCGATTTTTTGCTCTCCACTAATAGTAATTTTTTCAACCCAAAAGACCTGCCAGAAAAACAAACCGTAGAAAGCAGCTCCAGCTACAGCCAGCGTCAAAAATCCTAAAGCCAAGAATTTCTTACTTAAAAGCGGCTTTCTTTTCTTGTACCTGTGCGGTTTTCGATAATATTTTTTCATTCGTTATCAGAGGTCGAACCTCTCTCAAAATTCAGAGGGAGGTTCGACCTCCTAATATCATAATCCTCTTTTTATTTTTCTTAATGTTTCAAAAAGATATATTAGCCAGTATTTCCAAGACAAGGGCAGGTCCTGGGTCTTCAAATATTCGTAAGCTTTACCGCCAAAACCCATCTTGAACAAAGTCGGGCCAGCCCAAGGGTGACGTGATTTAGGATCGACATACCCCCAAAAATCATATAATTTACAGCCTCGCCTCTTGGCTTCTTTAATGGCCTCCCACTGCAACAGATAAGCTATGGGGATTTTATGATGTTTCGGGTCAAGCGCCGCCTGGTGATAAAACCCGATGCCTGACCAAAAAATAACCAAGGCCGAGGCAATGACTTCTCCTTTATATTTACCGAAAAACAGTAATGTTTGATTATTTGCAAAAACCTCAAACTCATTTCTAACAAATTCTGAAGAAAAGGGAGTAAACCTTTGACGCTTGGCTACCTTCGAATTAAGTTTCTGATAAATATCTACGTCTGATAATTGATTACTTTTAGTAATTGCTATGTCAGAATTTTTCTCGGCTTGATGAATAAGATAACGCGTCGTCTTGCGCATATTCGCAAGCAACTCTTCCTCTGACGGCGTGATATCAAGCTTCCAAGTAGCTTCGTAAGCATTAGCATGCATTGGAGACGCCCTGAACCCCATTTTTTTGAAAAGTTTTTTGTTCTCTTCGGTCCTCGGCAAAAGCGGCGCTATTCTAATAAAAGAACAACCTTCTTCTTGGGCGATTTCCTTCAGCTTGTTTACTAATACTTCTGAAATTCCGAGGGCATGTTGAATCAATAAAAAAGTTCCCCTTTTAGCTTGTATCTTCACCGCTAAAATGATGGATATCGGATATCCATCATTATATACTCCGAGCCACCAAATTTTATGGCCCATCTTTTCTTGAAATTCACCCCAGTTCCAAGACTGCAAAAAGGTTTTTTCTTGATTACCAGCAAAAAACCTCTCCCAAACTTCTTTACTAGTTATCTCTTGACAAATTATCATAAATATGTTAAACTCTGTTATGGAAACAAAATAAAAATAGGAGGTTAAAAATGTCCTGGGAAGCTATCATAGCGGTAACTATAGTAAGTGCAGTTGTAGGTTTTGCGGTGGAAAAAGGGAGCAAGAATGGTTGGTACGGGTTTGCTGCCTTCGCTGCCCTAGCAATGATTCTGAGCATTCTCGGAGCCATCTTCCGGGCTATCTCAACACTAACCCCGTAAACCCCTCAAGAAAAGCGCTAACTAATATCAAAGTTGGCGCTTTCTATTTTATTAATAAGCTAATTACTCGACTTGGCACCCGGCTTTCTAAAAGAACGACGTCGCCCGGTTTAGCAAAGCTTTTTATTTTCTCCGCAATTTCGTCTGCCTTTTCCATAAACAAGGCGTCAGGAGCCCCCTCTCTTATCTCTTTAAGTCTGTCCTTGGTAGTAATAATAGCCAAATCGCAAACCTCCCCAATTTTTTTACCGATCCTTCGGTGAACTTCCCGGTACGACTGGCCAAGTTCAATAAGGCAGGGCATCACTAAAATCTTTTTACCGGACCACTTTTTAAGATAATCTAGGTCGGCGATAACGCCGCTGGGATTGGCCGAATAAGTAGAATCGATAATCTCTATGCCGTTAGCTCCTTTTTTCACGCGGCTGGCTTGCGACAATTTAATCTTTTGGGCACCTTGCTCGATTGCTTCCGGATTCATGCCTAAAAATTCCGCCACCGCCACAGCTCCAGCTAAATTTTCTTCGTGGGCGGAACTTGCTCCCTCGCCATAAAGCATGGCTTGCCCTGAGCCGCGTCTAAGGGTTTTTTGAAAAAGATCCTGGCAATATTGATTATTCCCGTTAAAAAAAGCCGCGCCATCGTTAGGTAAGCTCTCGATTAATTCGTATTTCGCTTTAATGATATTTTCTTGCGAACCAAAAGTCGCCATGTGCTGTTCGTTAATGCCGGTTAAGACTCCGATTTTTGGTTGAACAATGTCGCATAAAAGCTTGATTCCCCCGCGATTGTAAGCGCCCATCTCCACCACAAAAATTTCGTGCCGATCATTTAATTCATTTAAAATACATTCAGAAATACCTACTTCTGAATTCTGGTGTTCCCTGGTCTTTAAAACATTGAACTTCTCTGATAAGATGGCGGCTAAATACTCCTTAGTTGAAGTTTTGCCATAAGAACCCGTTACTCCGATCACCAATAATTTTTTACAACTAGTCCTTGTCCGTTTAGCCGCTTTAATCAAACGATTCCGTAAAATAACGGCTAAAGGCTGATAAGCTAAAACCAGAGCCGAAAAGAAAATCATAGCCAAAGCGTCCAAGAATAAAAGCGGGAAAACAAATTTCGTCAAAGAAAATTCTAAAATAAAGAGGCTGAAAATCACCAAGACGCCCAGAGAAACCCCGGTGGTCAAAATAACCGCTGTTTTTCTGGTGATAATAGGTCTTTTATAAATTCCCTGATGAACACTTTTTAAAAAAAGCGCTCCCTCAAGAAAGAAAACAAAAACTGCCAAATAAACTAAATTTATTTTTACTTCGGTCCAAATCAATTCGGCCGAAAAATATATGCCGAAAAGAATCAAAACCTTTAACAATAGCCACCAATTTAAAATCAACCTCTTGCCTTTATAGGTGCGGAAGTGATCAATAAACCTGCCGATATGATATTCTTTCAGCTGCCAAAGATATGTCCAAAACAAAAGTTTTTTGGCAAAAATAACAGCCCAAAAAATAATAGCGAAAATTAAAAATGAATTAATCATAAATAATTAATATTAAGAGGTCCGATCTCCTAATATTGCGCCGCTAATTTCGGGAGATCGGATCTCCAAAAATTGAATAATCTTCTCGACCAAAATCTCGGGTGCCTCTTTGTGGGGATTATGCTTAATGCCAGGAATAATTTCTAATTTTGATCCTTGAATGCTTTTGTTGACAAAATAGGCGTGACGCAATGGAGTTATGCCGTCTTTCTCGCCCCATATAATTAAAGTAGGAATAGTAATCTGGGAAAAAATATCGGAAATATCCTCGTCGATGACATTAAGATAAGTTTGCTTCATCGCGCCCTCGGTTAAAAGATAATCGCTCGTTCTGAACAGAGTGCGATAGGCAACTTTTCTAAAAAATCCGTAAAAAGGCAGAAAACAAAATCTGCTCAAAAGATGGGCAATGGCTTTCTGGATTTCTTTTTTTAATCTTCTTTTCCTGATACCGGCGCTGTCTATCAAAATCAGTTTTTCTACCATGGCTGGGTATTTAGAGGAGAATTTCGCGGCTATTGAACCGCCGAAAGAATGACCCGCCAAAATAATCCGTGAAAGGTTGTTTTTCTGTAAAATACCATGCGCCCATTCCACATAATCGTTGATGGTCCACGGCCTTTGAATGATTTGATTTTCGCCGAATCCGGGCAAATCTGGCACAAAAACCTGAAAACTCTGTTTTCTTAACGAATCCCTGACTTTTATCCACTGCGGTGAAGAGATCGGCCAACCCCAGCCGTGAAGAATAAGAATAGTATTCATAATATTTCGGAACGACGGATGTCTGGATTTCCGATATCCCCCTTAATTTTGGGGGATATCGGAAATCTTTTATCGTCAACCGATTTTTTTAAACCAAGTGTATTTTTGAAGAGCTTTCGGCACTTTAACGCTCCCGTCTTTCTGCTGATAATTTTCAATAATTGCGATCAGCATTCTACCTATGGCAAAAGCCGTGCCGTTCAAGGTATGAACGAATTCCACTCCTCGCTTGCTGCGATAACGGATATTAAGGCGCCTAGCCTGGAAATCAGTGCAATTGGAGGCAGAATGCGTTTCCCGGTACTGACCCTGCCCGGGCAACCAGGTTTCGATATCAAAAGTCGAGGCCGAAGGCCGAGAGATGTCGCCACTACTCAAATGAACCACCCTGTAGGGCAATTTTAGAAGCTGCATCAGCCTTTCTTCCATCTTCAATAAAAACAGATGCTCCTCTTTTGATTTTTCCGGCCGGCAGATGCTGAACATTTCCACCTTATCAAACTGATGCACTCTTAAAATGCCCTTCGTATCTTTGCCGTAAGCGCCCGCTTCTTCCCTAAAACAGGTTGAAAAAGCCGCATACCTTTTGGGCAACTCCTTTTCCGCCAAAACTTCGTCCTGATGCATGGGACCTATCGACTGCTCCGATGTCCCCACCAGAACGAGCTCACCATTTTTCAAAAAATATCTTTCCGCCTTATCTGCTTCAGTATCAATGTAGCCCATTTTCTCCATCATCTCCGTTTTGATGACGACCGGCGGGATAACCGGCATAAACCCTTCCTTAATCAGCGTGTCGAAAGCCAAATTGATCAGGGCAATTTCCAACATAGCCGCCTCTCCCTTCAAATAACCGAAACGCGTGCCGGAAACTTTAGCCGCTCTTTTAACATCGATTAGGTCAAGTTTTTCGGCGATGGTCATATAGTCTTTCGGTTCAAAATCGAATTTCGGCTTCTCCCCTTCTTCTCTTAAAACTACGTTGTCATTGCCGTCTTGACCGACCGGCACATCATCTAGGGGCAGATTAGGAAGTTGCCTCATCAAGGAGTTTAACTCCTTCTCAGTGTCTGCTAATGCCGGCTCCAGATTTTTAATTTCCGCCTTAATTCCTTGCGCCTTAACAATATCTTCCTTGCCCGCCGTAGCTTTAGCGAAGGCGGGTTTGCCTAATTTGTTTTGTTCGGCTCTTAAAGATTCTATTTTCTGAAGGGATCCCCTTCTTGCTTCGTCCAGAGCCAAAAGCCGGTCAATATCAACTTTGACCTGCTTTTTTGCGATGCCTTCCTTGACTTTCTCCGGATTATCCCTGATAAATTTAATGTCTAACATAGATTTTATTTTTTGCTTTGCGGTCGCATTGTCGGGAACAAAATCGCTTCTCTTAAACTGTGGCAATCCGTCAAAAGAATAATCAGGCGGTCGATGCCGATGCCGATTCCTGCCGCCGGCGGCATGCCGTACTCCAAAGCTTCGAGAAAATCCTTATCCTTTCTTTCGATGGCTATTTTTTGTTCGGCAAATCTTTCTCTTTGTTTTTGAGGATCGTTTAATTCCGAAAAACCGTTGATCATCTCGATCCCTCCGACAATCAACTGAAACCTGTCGGCGTATCTGGGGTCTCCTTCTTTCGCTTTGGCCAAAACCGCCATTTCCACCGGATGATCAATAACAAAAGTCGGTTGAATTAATTTTGGCCGGCAAGTTTCTTTATAGAGTTCGTCAAGCAGCTTGCACCGATCCGCGCCTTTGGCTGCTTTAATTTTTTTTCTAAGGACGGCGTCGGACGCTTTTTCAATATCGATACCGGCGTATTTTAAAATCAAATCGCGGAAACTAATTCTCGCCCAGGGAGTCTTAAAATCAATTCGGCTCCCCTGATATTCGATTTGAGCGCCGCCTTTCACTTTCTTTAATAACTCTAAAATCGTTTTTTCAACGAAATCCATTAAGCCGTCCCTGTCTTGATAAGCCCAGTAAAGCTCGACCATGGTAAAGTCCGGATTATGGAAAGCATCCATGCCTTCGTTGCGGAAGCATCTCCCGATTTCATAGATTTTTTCGAACCCGCCCACCAACAATCTTTTTAAATAAAGCTCGGGGGCCACCCGCAAATATAAATCGAGTTTCAAGGCGTTCAAATGAGTTTTAAACGGCTTAGCCAAAGCTCCTCCGGGAATGGGCTGTAAAATGGGCGTTTCTACTTCCAAAAAGCCGCTTGCCCATAAAACCTTGCGCAATTCTTCTAAAATCTTGCTGCGCATTCTGAACTTCGTTTTCACTTCGGGATTCATAATCAAATCAAGATATCTTTTTCTGAATCTTTCCTCAACGTCCTGAAGCCCGTGCCATTTTTCCGGCAAAGGCAAGAGCGACTTGGCTAAAATTTTAAAATCGGCCACCTCAACGGTTTTTTCCCCTCTTTTGGTGGTAAACAGAACGCCCGCTACTTCAATAAAATCGCCGATATCAAAACTGTCCACGAAAAATTGATATTTCTTTTCGCCGATCTTGTCGCGATTAAGAAGAGCCTGCAACGAGCCGGTTTCGTCTTCAAAATTAAAAAAAGTCAGACCGCCATGTTCCCGAATTGAACGAAGCCGGCCGCACAAAACTATTCTAGTTTTATCGGCAACAAGCTTATCAAAATCGGCTAACGCATCCTTAACGGCGTGCGTTTTGGCTGATTTCGTCGGATAAGGATTAATGCCGGCTTTTCTGATAGCTTCCAGCTTCTTTAATCTGTTTTTTTGGATATTTGATATCGGCATAACTAATTTCAG
>Ga0209542_10005544_pt1 | contig 25118 bp, 35 predicted proteins | sample RifCSPhighO2_01_FD_184028 | JGI IMG/M metagenome (GOLD analysis project Ga0209542, IMG submission 184028) | Soil microbial communities from Rifle, Colorado - Rifle CSP2_plank highO2_0.1 (SPAdes) (version 2) | ecosystem: Environmental > Terrestrial > Deep subsurface > Rock core/Sediment ...
CGCTCCCCGAAGCGCGCATCGTTCAGCTGCTTGAGCAGTATCGGCCCGCCTACGCTCAAGCTCCCAATTTCGCCAAGGCTTCACTGGGCGAGTCGGCGGACAAGCCGGCGGGCATGTCTGCCAGTACGCTTGACTCGGCTGAGCGTTACCTGCTGGGGTTGTTGTATGAGCACCTAGCTGTGCGGGAGCGCTTGTTGTCAGATGTGCACGAGGACTTGTTTAACGAAGCGCCGGCGCGGGCGCTGTATCGGGCCTTGCTGCAAGGCGCGGTGCCGCCGGAGCTGGCATCGTATGCCGAGGGAGTGCGCCAGCTCAGTGCGCAGCACGTGGCGCAGGCAGGACTCGATCCTTTCACGGAGGCCACGGCGCTGCTCGTGCGCCTGCGCCGGGCGCGGCTAAAAAACCGGCTGCACGACTTGCAAGCGGAGCTGCTTCGTGGCAATGATAAACAGCGTACTGATGCGTTACATGAATTTCAGACGGTGGTGGCTGAACTCTCTCGCCTCCGGGCGTGATACAGTGTAGGCTATGGCAGTGACAAAAAAGCGGAAACCTAAAGCATCTGTGCGCAGCAAGCGCGCGGCGGCCTCGCGGCGTAAGCCTACCGCGCGGCGTACGTCGGCGCGCAGCACTAAGCGCGCGACTCGCAGTAAGCCGCGCTCACGCTCGCGCGCGCCACGCACAACCCGGCGGCGGACGCGGCCGGCCGCACGCCGGCGCGCGTCGCTGGATGAAATTATTACCGGCAAAGTGGTGCAAGGGCTCTTGACCAAAGGCGGGCAGACGGGCTTCGTGACGGAAGAAGAGATTTTATATGCGCTCCCTGAGGTGGAGGAAAACATCGAGGCGCTGGAGGTTGTGTATGCGGAGCTGGAACAGCGTGGCATTCGGGTGGAAGAGCCAGCGGGTAACTTAATTGGGTATTCGCTGCCCGAGAACTTACCGACGCGGCCGAAAGAAGAGATTCGCCGCGAGAGTGTTAAGGATAATGTGGTGGATGTGAGCAACATTTCCAGCGACTCGGTGCAAATGTATTTGCGCGAAATTGGCAAGGTGCCGTTGCTCAAGGCTGAAGAGGAAGTGGAGCTCGCCAAGCGGATTGAACAAGGCGATGCTGAGGCCCGCAAGCGACTGGCTGAGGCGAATTTGCGCTTAGTCGTTTCGATTGCCAAGAAGTACACTGGGCGCAAGAACTTATCGCTGCTGGATTTAATTCAAGAGGGCAACATGGGTCTGTTTCGAGCGGTAGAAAAATTTGATTACCGCCGCGGCTACAAGTTTTCGACGTACGGCACCTGGTGGATTCGCCAGGCGATTACCCGGGCGCTGGCTGATCAGTCCCGAACGATTAGAATTCCGGTCCATATGGTGGAGACGATCAATAAGTTTACGCAGGTGCAGCGGCGCCTGTTGCAGGATTTAGGGCGGGATCCGCTGCCAGAGGAGATCGGGGCGGAGATGGACTTACCGGTGGAAAAAGTGCGGCACATTATGAAAATTTCCCAGGAGACCGTGTCGATTGACGCTTCGGTGGGAGATGACGAAGAGGATTCGGCGCTGAAGAACTTTATTGAAGATGAGGAGGCGGTGACGCCGCAGCAGGCGGCTGGGCGGGAGATTCTGCAGGAGCACGTGTTGGAGATTTTGGCTGATTTAACGCCGCGGGAGCAGAAAATTTTGGAGATGCGGTTTGGCCTGAAGGACGGCATGAACCACACGCTGGAAGAAGTGGGACGGGAGTTTGATGTGACGCGCGAGCGGATTCGGCAAATTGAAGCAAAAGCGTTAGAAAAAATCCGCGAGCACCACAAGGTGCGCAAGTTGAAAGACTACTAGATGAGTCACCAGTCTTGATTCGTGACCTACAACCATGAAATCCACACAAGTTCTCATCGCTGTTCTGGCCATCGTTGTGGCCGCGGGGGGTGTGTACTTGTTCCGTGCTCTGCCGGAGCCGGATATTGATGCACTGATGCGGCAGCCAGTAGATGAACCTAAGGAAACCCCTGTTGATAACACAGTGGCTTGGCCGCCGGTGACCGATGCGGAGGGTAAACCGCTGCCCTTTACGCCCGTACGAGAAGTGGTGCGGGTGACGCTGAAGACATCAATGGGCGATATTCAGCTGGCGCTCGATGGCACGCGAGCACCACTGACGGTTGGTAACTTTGTGTTTCTAGCCGAAAATAATTTTTACGATAGAACGACATGGCATCGCGTTATCCCCGATTTTATGATTCAAGGTGGAGATCCCATCTCGAAAGATCAAACTAAGCGAGAGCAGCATGGCACCGGCGGGCCGGATTACAAGTTTGCCGATGAGATTAACGCGGCTAGCTATGGCCTGGATAAGAGGTTGTTGAAAGAGGCGGTGGCACCGGCGCAAGTCTCGCAGCTGTCGCCGGAAGCGCAAGAGCTCACGGTGCAGCAGTTTTATGAAGCGCAGGGGTATCGGTACACGACGGCGGTTGAGTCTTTGCCGCTGCGGCGCAGCGTGGTGGCGATGGCAAATTCGGGGCCGGGTACCAATGGCAGCCAGTTTTTCATTATTACTGCCGAGGCAGTGCCGCACTTAGAGGGTAAGCACACGCCGTTTGGGATCGTCGAGGCCGGCATGGACATAGTTAATAAAATTTCTCAGGTTGAGCGGGATGAGCAGGACAACCCCCTAACGCCGGTCATTATTCAAGATATTGTTGTACAGCGCGGTGATTTGCTGCCGGGGCTGAAGACAGTGGAGTAAACTTGCTAAAATCGCCTTTTTTGGCCACAATCGAGAGGCACTAATACTCATACTAGTGCTTGTACCTTGATGTATTACCAGCTCTAGCTGAACTCAACATTCAGATCTGGGTCTGGTATTACATAGTCTGGCATGGGTAGTAGGCATCGCTTCACTTCTCATTGCGGGACGTGCGTTCGAAGCTTGATACCGAAACCTGTGCCAGACACTTTTTATTCCCGGGTAGCTCTCCGCCGGCCGGCGGAGGCAGAGCCCGGATGAATAGCATTCCCGGGTAGCTCCCCGCACTCCGCCAGCTGGCGGATGGCGGGGGCAGAGCAAGCGATTAATAAGTCAATTGATATGTACTTTGTTTATGTAGTTTATAACCGCAAACATGGTAAAACCTATATTGGTGAAACCAATGACGTGGACGAGCGGTTGCGGGCGCACAATGATCACCGCTTTGCAACGAGTTATACTGCGCGCTTTGATGGTTCTTGGGAGTTAGTGTATTCAGAACAATGCGCTAATCGCCAAGAGGCACGAAAGCGAGAGAAGCAACTCAAAAGCTATCGTGGCCGCCAGTTCGTTAAACAGTTTATTCCCGGGTAGCTCAACGGCAGAGCAAGTGGCTGTTTACTCTGAGCTTGTCGAAGAGTCGACGAGCAACAGGTTGGCAGCTTCCGCGAGTAATCGCGGTCGAATAACTGGGTGAATTCGGGGAAACCTTAAATGGCAATCCCGAGCCAAGCCGAGGCGGATGAAAATTTCCTCGGAAGGTGTAGAGACTAGTGCGTGAGTTCCAACAATAATCGCACCACGAGCGCCCAGCCCCGAACCCAACGTGGTTCGGGGATGAGATAGTCCATGCCGCTGCGAAAGCAGGGGGTTACATGTAACCACTAGGTTGTCAGTTCGAATCTGACCCCGGGAGCTCTGAAGTAGAGAATTCATCAAAACCGCCAAAAGGCGGTTTTGTTTATGAGCGCTACGGCGCTCATATGAATTCACACTTCAGAGCTGTACCCCCAAAGTGTGTTTCGCCACGGGCGAAACTCTACTTCGGGGGAGCCCGCCATGTCGCATCACACTTCGGGGCTAACCCCTGAAGCGTGTTGCCGCAGGCAACTCTGCTTCAGGGGAGCTCTCCGCAAACTTTCAGGGCGTACCCATGAAGTGTGTTGCGAAGCAACTCTACTTCATGGGAGCTTAAGAACGTGTACTACACCTACGTTCTCATGTGTGCCGATGAGAAAATGTACATCGGTTACACGACTGATCTGAAAAAGCGCATTGCGCGGCACAAAGGCGGCGAAGTGTTTGCGACCAAAGGGCGTTTGCCGGTGAAGCTGATCTTTTACGAAGCATTTCTCAACCGCCTAGACGCCAAGCGCCGTGAGCAGTACTTTAAAACGACCGCTGGTAAGAGAGCACTTAGACTAATCCTCCAGCGGCACTTTAGCAGCAAAGCCATTTCTTGATGGTTCGAAAATCAAGCACTGGTTTTGTAAGATTTATTGGTTTTCGAACCGCACATGAACAAATTTAACTATTTAAATGAGATGCTGGTACAAATGGCTCGTGTAGGTGACGGAGTTAATTCACCATGGGCTATGTTTTCGGCATTAGCTACTCTTCTCGCTGTTATTGCTGCTGTGATCGGAATAGAAGAGATAAGAAGCTTGATTTTTAGACCGAAAATTCGTCCCAATGAACTCAAGCTTGTCAGAACCGTACACTCCAGAAAAAACAAGAACTCGCTGACGTATCACCGACTCATTGTCAAAAATATATGGAGATGGCTAGGAGGGTCTGCCAAAGATGTACGCGTTTTTCTTTCTTACGATAGGGATGGGAAACCTCCTTCCACTGATTTTATTCCAATTCCTCTTAGATGGACGTACTGGAACAGAGCCAAGCGTGACATCTCTCGCGGTGAACCCGCATATCTAGATGTGTTTGAGGAAAAACAAGGAAATATAGGAAAGCAATACGAGTTTTGCTGGGCAGATGATATGGCGGGGTCGGGTTCGGCGGAAGATAATTTGAAAATCTTCAATCCTCATTCTGGAAACATCCGTCTACAATTTTACGAACGCAATGGGGGTCCGGTCGGAGATATGACTTTAAAATATGACAAAGGTAATGATTACTTTGAGGTTATTGATTGGAAATGATTGGCGCAGTGCCTGAGAAAATTGTGCAATTTCCATTGGTTTTCCCAGTCAAAAGTTCGATAATCGTTCCAAATTGCGAGCCAAGTATTGATTATTTCCCAGTTGAGTGTTTAATTGTATGGATCGTACAGTAAGGCTCTTTCCCCAATAAGAGAGGAGTGTCAAATGCGATCGTATGCAGAAGTGCGCGAGTTTTGTATCAGAAAACTTGCACAAATTCTCTATGAATGTGTGGGCTGTTCTCACACTGATAGAGAAAGGCTTGATTGGCTGACTGCTGAGCAGTTTGTTGATGTCAACAAAGCAACCGTGGATGGCATCTACGATTGTTTTCAAGCGGCAACAGCAATTCAAGCTGACCAAGTTCAAGATTTTGAAACTTTCAACAGGCTGTGCGGCAGGGCTGTGTGGGATAGTCTCTATCACCCACTACAAAAAGTGTTGCGATTACCGTACCAGCCGAAGCCGCACTACACCCACGTCATCTTTTCTTGACGAGAGTTTGCATCCCCGACTGGCTACATGCCGGCCGGGGTCTTTTCTTGATCGGGGTGGTAAATCGGCACTTTATGGTGGACTATTTGGGTTCGAACTTGGTATGATCTGCGGAGCCAAGTCGATTTTATTGCAGCGACAGTGGCCTGATTGCCATCTACGAGGCAGAACTCGCCAAAATTCGCTGGTTCGAAGCTCGGAAATTCGAGCTTGATAGCATTGAGCGTATTTTCTATTTCTACGAACACTGCATCAAGGTCTAATTCCAGCGTTTTATTGATAATTACACCCTCTGCGCTCAACGTGGGAAGTATCATCATGGCTTATTTCATGTTACCGGAAATATTCTGTCGGGATTCTCAAATAGTAATTTTTTTGCGCGCCATCCTCATACATTTTGCTGTCAGCTGCAAGCAGCAGTACATCAATATTTTTTCCCTCGTGCAATCCGCTATGCACCTTTGCAATATAGGGATACATGCCTCTTGCATCAGATGGTATGTCAAGCTTCGACAATTCATTCTTACTTACTTTTGCCCAGTAGTAGCTGTCAAAGGTGTTTGCGAAATAGTGTAGCTCGCCCTGCACTTCAAAGAGCCGAATCCAATTAATATCGTCTCTGCCAAGATTAATTGTTGTCTCCTGCTTGCCCTTGCTATTGATTTGTACGTGTCGATGAGCCGTGACTTTATAGGAATACTGAGGATCAAGAAACTCTTTGTAGATAACATGGAGTGTGCCTTGTGCATCCATAAATAGATCTTCCTGCTCCAAAAGCCGAGGCCTCTTTTTTGCTAATGGATGATTCGAGAGATCAGCAATTGGCGTATTAGACCATTGACCGCCGGCGAAAGAAAAGAGATTAATTTTTTGATACATATTGTCATAGGTCGCAGGGTTACCATCATCAGCAAAATCATCTTGCACTGGTAGGAGGTAAAACTCATTTTTCGTTGCGACGACAAATGGGTAGTAGAAATCATGGCCTAACTTTTGTCCAGCAACAAGATGCTGCCACTTCAGTTCATGCGGCTTTTTGAAATAGAGATGCTCAGACTGGCCGGCATACGGCGGGACACCGAAGGGTAGTCCAAAACCAAGGGCCATCGTGTCATCCTCACTAATGGCTGCACCTAGGCGAATATTCACGGTCTCTTGTCTGCCAGTATTATCAATGACAATCTCTTGGGTAAAAGTAGTAATGTCGCCAGTGGCAGCATGGGGAAATGTGTAATGGACTAGTTGACCCCACGAATCATTTCTCGCTGCATTAACCGGCTCAAAAACAAATGCGTGTAGTACCCCGGTTGAATCAACCAGAATATTGCCAGGTCGCGAAGTTGGAAAAGATGGGCCCCGCTCCCAGGCATCATCGCCGTGCTTTTTTAAAATCGTAAATTGAGAGACAGTTTTTGAACTCTCATCATTATTATCAATAAAGTAAGAAAACACATTATCTTGGAAGCGCACGATCTTGCTTTGGTTATAACCCCACCAGGTACCGTCGGGGCTATGAAACTTGCTGCCTGGTATTTCCTCGACCAGAATTCTCGGACCAGGAGTCAGAATAGAAATAGCTGGTGACATTCCTTGATAGAAAATTAGACCGATGGCGAAAACAATGAGCACAGCTATAGATATACTCAAGAATAGGGTCCGTTGCATCGCTACTAGTGTAACACGATTAATTTTCGTGTTCTCGATCTGACCAGATAGGGAAATAAGTATTGTTTTGTTTAACCTTATCAGGAGAGTAAACGGGCCTTTTCATAAAAGGAATTTTGGTTCGAACTTTCTCCGTCCCTGAGAGCAATGTAGGACGAGCGAGGCTTTTCGTCTCGATTCGTCTTTTCGTTAAGCAAGCGATTTATTTGCCGTTCGAATTTCTGGCTGGTTTTGAGCTAATTCAGATAATTTCGAATAATTGGAAGCGTCTATGGCTCGGACCAGATACTGAAAATCTGGGGTGTACTCCACCGCTAGAACGCCGTTGTTTATTCTCATTTGGCCATACACGAGGTTGAGTAATTTTCGTTTTTTTCTCAATTTTCTTTGACGGGACAATCCACACGGTTACTGGTTCAAGCGCAGGTTGTTTGGTTGGGGCTGGGTACCGGTCAAACGGCAGGGTTGGGTAGTAATAATTGTTGCTATAGCGATTGTGTGGCTTGGTGTATATGTGGGCGAGGTTGATGATGCACCGGGGGCGTTTCTGATCGGCTTTGTATTGGCGGTGACCGCTCCTAATTAAGCGCGCCAGCGTTTGAGTTTGGGAATCTGACTTTTAGCCAGCCAGCTGAAGATGAAATTGGCTTTCATTTCATCGTGCATGATTTTGTCGACAAAGTTCTGCATTTCTTTAGCGGTTTTGGCTTGAGTGATAAACCGGCCGTCTTTATAACACCTACTACAGCAGATGGTGCTCTTGGAGCCATTGGCTTCGGTGCCGCCGCCTTGAGCGTCTTTCTTGAGCGGCATACCGCAGCTTTGGCGTTGCCTGTAGTGCTTCTCGTTCATGTTTAATTGAGTGTATCAATTGATGGGATATACTTACAGTATGTTTGATCTTACAGGTAAGGTGGCACTGGTCACCGGCGGGCGGCGCGGCATGGGCAAGGCCCACGCATTGGCATTATCAGAGCAGGGTGCGAAAGTCGTGGTAACGGATATTGATGCAAAAGAATGCCAGGTGGTTGTTGACGTGATTACCGGAGCAGGGGGGACGGCTGTTTGTTATGAAATGGATGTGTCGGATACCAAGCAAGTCGATGAGGTTATCAGCAAGGTAGTGGAGGAGTTTAGGCAGCTGGATATTTTGGTGAATAACGCTGGTATTTACGAGCCGAAGCCGGCGCTGGAGTTGACCGAAGAAGAGTGGGAGCGAACGATTCACATCAACCTTAAAGGCCAGTTTCTCTGTGCCCAGCGAGCGGCTATGGAAATGCAGAAACAGAAGTGGGGACGCATTATCAACATCTCTTCGGCTGCATCTGGACAAACTGGCATCGGGATTGCCGGCGGTGTGCACTATACGGCTTCGAAAGGCGGCGTCATTGCCATGACAGAAACGCTGGCTACTGAATGGGCACCACTCGGGATATTGGTGAACTCTATTGCCCCCGGAGCGATAGATACGCCGATGGCACCAGCGGATAAGATGCCCAAGATTGGCTATCTAGTGCCAATCCAGCTATAGTTACCCGTGATGTTGTCTAGGTTTACAAAGGCATTTTCGCTCTCCTCTGTTTTCGCGGCTGGTCTGTTGGTAGTCTTTGCAGTTGCCGTGCTGAGCTGTGGCAGCAGTATGATGCCGTCTATGCCAACTATGCATGGTGGAAGCGCAGAATGTTCAGGGATGTTTACCAATACATTTGTTATTACTCATAAAGAGCTGGGCGCATTGAAAGTATTGGCCTCTTTTCTTATTGTAGCTTTTGCTGCGGCTCTATGGACTATCAGTCTATTATTGCTACTGATATCTCAGCACTATTTTGTTCGTATCTTGCTACGGGCACGTAGTACACTCGTGCGTCTCCACGACCATCTTCTGCAGCAATTCTCGTCCGGCATCCTCCACCCGCAAATTTACTAAATCACTGCCATTCCGTGCTGACACTGCTTTTTGCAGTGTCGAAATTGAGCACGGCTTCTTTTGTATTCTTAATACCTCTATGAATCAAAAAATTACAGCGATACTCTTGCTTGGTGGGGCGGTAGCTCTGATTGGCTACTTCTACGTGGATTCCCGAGGTGCTCTGTTAAGCGATCTGCAACCCAAGCTGGCTCAAGATGCCCTGGCCGCCCGGTTTGAGTACTTAAGCGGGCAAGGAACCAATGCCTGCGGGGGCGGTAAGGACATCGTAAAATCGCTTTCCGGTGATGCCCGCATGCAAGGCGCTTGCTGTGGAGCTATGAGCCTACACAGCTACGAAGAGCAAATTGAGGGTCTCAAAAAGTACGCAGGCAATGCCCTTATTCCAGCCGATCCCTATGACGTGCCAGTATCGTGGGCACAAGCAATGATTGCCTACAGCGATGCCACGGTGCTTACGCCAGGGCAGCAAGCTGTGTATGACAAGGCCGTTGAAATGTCACACGAGAAGGGTCCCTGCTGCTGCAAGTGCTGGCACTGGTATGCCTATGAAGGACTGGCTAAAAAGCTCATTACCGAATACGGCTTCACTGTTGAACAGATTGCTGAAATCTGGGATCTGTCTGATGCTTGTGGTGGTGAGCACGCCCATTAACAATTAACTATTAATGACATATGACAAACGAATCTGAGTCAACAACAAAGCAAACATCTCAACCGTTTGGTGTTCCGGTCGCCATTGTCATTGCCGGAGCGCTAATAGCTGCAGCCGTCTACTTCGGTGGCGGTAAGGTCAGTTCAACCTCAAATCAGGTTGCAGGGTCAGCCAATACCGGTAATACGCTTGGCAATGCCGCTGCACCGGCGCAACCAGCAGAACCGACTGTTGGTGAAATACGGGAGATAATTAGCGAAGACCATGTCCGTGGTCCGCAAAATGCCAAAGTGACAGTAGTTGAATACTCTGATCTGGAGTGTCCGTTTTGCAAACGCTTCCACCCGACTATGCAGCAACTCTTGAGTGAATATCCCAACGATGTGCGCTGGGTCTACCGCCATGCACCGTTAGTCCAATTGCACAGTAAAGCGCCTAAGGAGGCAGAAGCCACTGAGTGTGCGGGCGAGCAAGGTAAATTTTGGGAACTGACTGACAAAATATTCGAAGTTACCCCTGCCAACGACGGGCTTAATCTTGATGATCTGCCGAAACTGGCACAGGAAGCCGGTGTCGCAAATATTCAGCAGTTCCAGTCTTGTCTTGATTCTGGTACGTACGCCCAGCATGTGCAGGATGATTTGACTGATGCGCAGAATGCCGGTATGCGCGGTACTCCCTACAGTGTAGTCATCGCACCGAACGGAGAAAAGTTTCCGGTCAGCGGTGCCCAACCATATGCGTCGGTTAAACAAATCGTCGACAAAGCACTCGCAGCTAATTAATCCATGAACCTCATCCGCACACTGATTCAGGTTTTCTCGCATCGGTGGGTTGTGGCCGTGGTGATTGTCACGAGCGGACTAGCATTCACTCTCTCAATTTGGCTGCGCAACTTGTCATTGATACTATCGACATTTCGCTCCCCGCTATTCAGCTTTGCTGACAGCCTATTGCTCATGGCGAGACTACTAGGCGGCATCGTCACGGACACCATGCTCGGATCGGCCTTGTTCATTACCACAACGTCACTCCTGTTTGGCATTAATGCTGCTCTGTTTGCCTTTTATGTTCAGCGAAAGCGCAGTCTGCCACACGTAGCCGAAGGCACTTCAACCCTTGGCGGTCTCATCGCCGCCATCTTTGGTGTTGGTTGTGCCTCCTGCGGTACTTTCATTCTCGGCGCAACACTGTCATCAGTTGGGGCAGGAGGATTACTGGCATTGTTACCCTTCGGCGGTCACGAGTTTCTGATTATCAGCGTTGTTCTGTTGGCAGCCTCTATGTATGCCCTAACTCGAAGCATTGAAACCAGTAATGTGTGTGCGGTTCCTAACCACAAATCTCTATGAACCAATCAGAACAAACACAATCAACGGAGGACACAAAAGAAAGCAAGGCGTTACTGAAAAAGCAGCGCCGGGAAGAAAAGAAGCAACAAAAAGAGGAGGCAACTAAAAAGAGGCAGCGACAGCGCACAGTTAGCAGGGTTCTCCTGTGGGGTATACCTATCCTACTCATCGCTATTGGTGTGTGGGCAATTGCCCGCACACCGCAAACGTCAAACGAGGATGATCCGCTCATTTCCCGCCGCGGTATCCATTGGCACCCAAACCTATCAATTACGATAAAAGGAGAACCCGTGACTATTCCCGCCAACATTGGATTGGGTGCAGTTCACTCGGACACCCATACTCACAAAGAAAATGACCAGATTCACTTGGAAATGAGTCGGCCGGTGCGAGAGAGCGATACCCGCTTAGGAGTGTTCTTTGATGTCTGGGGCAAGGAGTTCAACTCGCAATGCATTCTTGATTCCTGCAGTGGGGAGGAAGGCACAGTTAAAATGTTCGTCAATGGCCAGGAAAACTTCGAGTTCGAAAACTATCACATGAAAGATGGTGATGAGATAGAGATTCGGTATGAATAGTTTTACACTTGATGCTTCTTAAGGATATGATATATTCGTATATACGAATATGTATCACGAGGTGTTCCAATTACATGCCGATCTGCTCAAGGCTCTAGCCCAGCCAAGGCGTCTTGAAATTGTCAATTTGTTACAAGACCAGGAGTTATCGGTCTCACAGATACAGGAAATGTTGGCACTGCCCCAGGCCAATCTGAGTCAACACTTACAGGTGCTGCGTAAACAAGGAGTTGTGGTGGATCGGCGGGAAGGTAAACAAGTATTCTATCGTCTGGCACACAAGAATTTCCGCAAGGCCAACGATCTGTTGCGTGATGTGTTGATGGAGAGATATGAGAAAACTCCTTTAGCTAAAGTGATGCATGCAGAAATCACTGATTTGCTTCCCGTTGTTGCTGATCCTGTTTGCGGTATGCGCGTCAGCAAAAAGACAGCCGCTGCCTCGCATTCCTATCGGGGAACCCGCTATTACTTCTGCGCTAGCGGGTGTCTGAAGAAATTCAAGAAAGCACCACAAACATATTCTTTAAGCGCTCAAACATATGAACACGCTCACGCGTAATCAATACATAGGAATTGCAGTCGTTGCCATATTACTGATTGGCGGTATCTGGTTTTTTGACCAATATCAGAACAAGAGCGGCAATGGCCAGTTGCAGCAGCTCACGTATTTCTCGACGGATACAAGAGGGTTACTCGATGCCGTGTCCATGCAAACCGTTGAACTGAAAGATGGTGATACCTACGATCTTACGGCTCAGCAAATCAAGAAAACTATCAACGGCCAAGAGGTGAAAATGTTGGGGTATAACGGGTCCGTACCCGGCCCGCTCATTAAAGTCAAACAAGGATCGGAGATTACGGTTCACTTTACCAATGAAACTGACGTGGAGACCACGCTTCATTCTCATGGGGTGAGAGTAGCAAATGCCTTTGATGGCATTCCTGACATCACCCAAGATCCAATTCCTGTCGGCGGCTCGTTTACGTACCGCCTCAAATTTCCTGACGCTGGTATCTACTGGTATCACCCGCATATTCGTGAAGACTATGCCCAGGAGCTGGGACTCTACGGCAACTTCCTGGTTGAGCCGAACGATCCGGCCTATTGGCCGCCTGTAAATCGGGAAGTTCCGTTGGTGCTCGATGATATTTTGTTGGAAGACGGCACGATTGCTCCGTTTGCTGAAAATGACAGCAGCCATACGCTCATGGGCCGGTTTGGCAACGTCATGCTCATTAATGGCGACACAAGTTTTAATTTTGATGCCAAGACGGGTGAGGTTGTCCGTTTCTTCCTCACCAATGCGGCTAACACCCGGACATTTAAGGTTGGTATACCGGGAGCAAAGATGAAACTTGTTGGCAGTGACGGGGGCGCCTATGAGCAGGAGACATTCGTTAACAGTATTGTTATTAGTCCATCAAAGCGAGCCACGGTGGACGTGCTCTTTGGATCTGCCGGAACATATCCGCTGCAACACATCACGCCACTCAAAACGTATCCTCTCGGCTCTGTTGCCGTGAGCGGTACATCAGCTTCGCCTTCCTACGCTACGCAATTTGCTGCGGCAGGAGTCAATGAGACGGTGCGCTCAGACATGAATAACTTCCGCCCGCTCTTGGCTAAAATGACTGATAAAAGCCTCACGATCGGCATCGATATGGGGATGGTGAACATGATGCAAGACGGCGGTGGACGCATGATGTTTAATAGACTGATTGGTAATGACGCTCTGGCGCAAATGAGCAACCCCGCTGCCGGACACGGACAGCACATGATGCCGGACGGCAGCATGATGAATAACAATATGATGATGGGCAGCAACGAGCCTATTGAGTGGGAGGACGATATGGCAATGATGAACATTAGCTCCAACAAGGGGTCAATTCAGTGGAAGTTTATTGATGAAGCCACCGGTCGGGAGAATATGGATATCAACTGGAAATTCAAGCTGGGCGACAAAATTAAAATCAAGATTACAAATGATGGCAACTCAATGCACCCAATGCAGCACCCGATTCACCTGCACGGCCAGCGGTTTTTGGTAACCAGCACGAACGGTGTATCAAATGACAATCTGGCGTGGAAAGACACTGCCCTCATTCAAACAGGCGCCACTGTTGAGCTTCTAGTAGACATGACCAACCCGGGAGCATGGATGCTTCACTGCCACATTGCTGAACATCTGGAAGACGGGATGATGTTGCCATTTACCGTTTCGCCCTAAACTCATTCTTTGATCCAGTTCTTTTATGAACCACAACGGTCACACCCAAAAAAAGACGTATACCTGTCCCATGCATCCGAATATTCGGCAAAGTACACCGGGCATGTGTCCAGAGTGTGGAATGAATCTTATAGAAACGAAGGACGAGGTCGTCCATCACGGGCATCATCAACAGAAAACTGATCATGGTCAGTACGATAAACACGCAGGACACAGTGCTAATATCTTTGCCCGAAAGTTTTGGGTAAGTCTGGCACTGACAATTCCCATTATTCTTTACTCCCCGCTGCCGCAAACATTTCTAGGCTGGAGTCCGCCTGATTTTCCCGGCTCTGGACTACTTCCGCCACTGTTGGGGTCAATCGTATTCTTCTATGGAGGGTGGATTTTCCTCGCCAGTGCTTGGCGCGAATTACGCGGCAAAGCGCCAGGCATGATGACGCTTATTTCGCTGGCTATCGTTACAGCGTACGTCTACAGCGTTTTTCAAGTGCTGAGAGGTCAAGAAGAAACTCTGTTCTGGGAGCTGACGACGCTAATCGTCGTTATGTTGCTGGGTCATTGGATGGAAATGCGGGCAGTGAGGGGAGCTCAGGGTGCCTTGCGGGAACTATCTAAACTGTTGCCGGATACAGCCGAGGTCGAACGAGATGGAAAAACCGAGACCATCACGCTCGACCAGCTCAAAACTGGCGACATTATTGTGGTTCGCCCTGGCAGCAAAGTGGCAGCTGACGGTGAGATTATTGAGGGCGAATCAGATATTGATGAAGCACTTGCCACCGGTGAATCCAAGCCAGTCCAGAAAAAAGTCGGCGGTGCGGTGATCGCCGGAACAATAAACGGCGACGGTTCGCTGCGGGTGAAAGTAACTAAGATCGGCGAGGATACATTTCTCGCGGGTGTTATGCGCTTGGTGCAAGAAGCCCAGGCCAGCAAGTCGAAACTTCAGCTACTCTCCGACAAAGCAGCTTTTTACCTCACAGTAATCGCTGTAGCAGCTGGCTTACTGACACTCGTTGTGTGGCTGCCGTTGCGCGGGGCTGACTTTGGCTTTACCCGCATGGTGGCGGTTCTTGTCATCGCTTGTCCTCATGCACTAGGTCTTGCTATTCCGCTTGTCGCATCAATTTCTACAACAATGGCAGCCCGCAACGGCTTTCTTGTCCGCCAGCGCTTGGCACTGGAAGCCGCTCGTAGCATTGACGTGGTTTTGTTTGACAAGACCGGTACGTTAACCAAAGGGGAATACGGTGTATCTCGAGTTTTGCCCATCAGTGCTACCGATGAGAAAGAAGTGCTGCATTTAGCGGCTTCGGTTGATGCCAAGTCAGAACACTCAGCATCTCGCGCTATTGTTAAGAAAGCCCAAAAGGATGCTGTCGCTCTGGTTGCAATTACCGATTTCAGGCGTCTTCCGGGGAGAGGCGTTAGCGGCATAGTAGATGGCCATATAGTCAAAGTTGGTGGCCGAGCACTATGGAATGAGTCGGGGCTTTCTCTGGCAATTGAAGACCGTAAAAAAATTGAAGCAGAAAGTAAGGCTGGCAAAACCATCATCTACATACTCAAAGAAAAAGAGCTGGCCGGTATCATTATACTCAGTGACATTATTCGTGAAGAATCCCGGGAATCGATAGAGCAGCTTAAACAGCAAAACGTGAAGGTGGCGATGGTAACTGGTGACTCGGAAGCTGTTGCCAAATGGGTGTCGACTGAACTTGGTATTGATGAATATTTCGCGGAAGTACTGCCGGAGCATAAAGCCGATAAGGTAAAGGCTCTGCAGCAACAGGGCAAGAAAGTCGCCATGGTAGGCGATGGGATCAACGATGCGCCGGCCTTAACGCAGGCCGATGTCGGCATTGCGATCGGCGCCGGCACGAATGTAGCCATTGAGTCGGCCGGCATTGTGTTAGTTAAAAATGATCCGAGGGATATTCCCAAGATTATTCGATTATCGCGCCTCACGTACACCAAGATGATTCAGAATTTGTTCTGGGCGACTGGGTATAACATTGTTGCTTTGCCGTTAGCGGCAGGCGTGGCGGTGGCGTGGGGTATTGTGCTTAACCCGGCTGTGTCGGCTGTCTTTATGTCATTATCTACCGTCATTGTTGCGGTGAACGCGGTGATGCTGCGACGCAAATCCTTGGTGAGTCAGGAGGTGAAAGCATCATGAGTTATTCCTGGCTCGTGCTGCTACTCCTCATTGCCTGTCCGGTTGCGATGTGGTTTATGATGCGTGGCGGACATGGTGATACAGACAAGCACAAACATTAATACTCCTTTATTCTTACCTTAACTTTCCCATGAATGACACTTCAAACAAATCAGGTAAGGATATAGATCTTGTCTGTGGTATGGAGGTAGATCGCTCTACTCCATATACAGCTTCTCACCAGGGACAAACATATTATTTCTGCTCAACGTCGTGCCAGGAGCACTTTGTGAATGATCCTGAGCGTTATGTTGGTAAACCATAAAGGAGGTGAGTGTGTATGAAAAATATTCTTAGAATTATTGGTGTCGGCCTTGTGCTTGCCGTTGCTCTGCCGGTTTTTGCGGCAACGGATGCTGGACATAGCCGGTCTATTGCTGATGTGATTGGTGAGATTACTCAATCACAAAATGTCAGCAGTCAAAGTGACTTGAGCTGTGACGCTGTACCTGACGAGCAGTTTGAGGAACTGGGTGACGCGGTCATGCAGGCCATGATCGGCGATGATGAACAGCATAAGCTGATGGATAACATGATGGGCGGCGAGGGCTCCGAATCATTGCGCTCAATGCATATCGCGATGGGTCAGCGATACCTTGGCTGTGCCCAAGGTCAATTCGGTACCATGGGGATGATGGGTGGCATGATGAGTATGATGGGATCCGGATGGCGAGGAGGTGATGGACTTATGATGGGTGGCAGTTGGGGCATCGGTATGCTGTTATTCTGGCTCATCGTTATTGTTGGAATAGTGCTGTTCGTAAAATGGGTGTCTGGACAGTCTAGCAGCCAGAAAGGAACATCTGCTCTGGATATTCTCAAGGAGCGATACGCCAAAGGTGAGATCAACAAGGAGGAGTTTGAGGCGAAAAAGAAGGATCTCTTTTAATTCTTACGTAGGGTAGGGAGGTGAATTGTATGAATCAACAACTTAACGCTCACGCCGTAGCTTCTGCCGGGGCAATTGTAGCCGCGGCTTCTATGCTCCTGCTTGGTATTGGCGCAAACATTGGAATTTATGAAGGCGCAGCTGAGCAGATGGCTCAATGGCACATGTTCTTCTCGTTTAGTTTCGGCGGCATCATTGCCGGCATGATTGAAGCAGCGATTATTACCTATGTTTTCTTCTATGCTTTTGCTCGGGTGTATAACAGGATGCTGGGTAAGAAGGGACAAGTATAGTAGTGAGGAAAAACATGAACACTATGCCAGGCAGTCACGGCATGGGCGATGGCAATGCCCGAGCGCTAGCCATCTCCGGTTGGCTGACGGGCATCTACTTTCTGATTGAACTGGGGCTTGGTTTCTGGACTGGGTCCGTTTCAGTCATTTCTGATGCCTTTCATACCTTTTCAGCCGTAGGTGGCGTGCTTATTGCCTTGGCGGTACTTTACTTTGCTCAGCGTGAGCCAACCGAGCGGCGCACATTTGGACTGATCCGTGCCGAAATAGTTGGAGCGCTCTTTAATGGCCTCTTTTTAGCCGGCATGGCAGTGTTCATTCTGTGGATGGGGTTTATGCGCTTACAGGAGCCGATTGAGTTACCGACCGGCTGGATGATGGTGGCCGCAGGCGGCGGACTGGTGACGGAAATTATCACATTCGCATTACTATGATTCAGGTAGAGATGGGGTGCCAGGATACAGAGGAGGCGCGTGAGGTAGACTTCTTAAAGAAAGGATGATGCCACCACTTTTGCCTACCTTGGGATTCGTTGCGGTAACGACGATTGCCGATGTATTCGGCGCCTGGCTCGTTGTACGCAAGCTCTATCATCCCGATCTGTTGCGAGTGCTGACCCATTTTGCTGTCGGTACGCTCCTAGCTTTTACTTTTCTGGATCTTTTACCAGAAGCACTAGAGGAAAGCTCAATAACGGTAATTTTCCCGGTAACCCTTGCCGGGCTTCTTGGTTTCTACATCCTAGAGCATCTGACTGCGTCGTACCACTGCACGGACGAGCACTGCATAGTACATAGAGCTAATGCTCGTGGTCGACAAGCGGTCATACTCATCGGGGCCTCGGTTGAGGAGTTTATTGACGGCGCGGCTATTGGACTGGCGGTGATCCTTGGCGAAGGATCTTTCCTCTTAGCTGTCACGACCAGCATTGCAGTATTTCTACATGAAGTTCCCGACTCAATTTCTCGCGCGGCCGCTTTCATGAATGCTGGCGCTTCACCACCTCAAGCGATACGCAAGGTTTTACTGACCACGATCGGGTCATTCGTTGGTGCGATTCTGGCTGTAGTGCTCTCTACTACTTTCACGTCGCTGCTGCCCTACTTCACGGCTGTTGCCGCTGCCGCTTTTCTTTATATTGCGTTATCCCATTTGATGCCGGAAATGCATCAGGCCTCTCAGCGACACCTGGTGAAGACCGAAATAGCCGCATTGATTGGAGGCGTGCTGGTAATCGTGTTACTCGGCATGATTGAATGAAGGATGTATGCAAATATTGGAGTCGCCATTGCTCTCGTTGTTGGTGGACTTATTAGCTATTACGTGCGCGGGAACGCTAGTGGCGTGTATTCTCAACTTAGTAGTATCATAAAAGTAACTTAAACATATGCGCCATAAACACTCTTTCTACTTTCTTATCTCTTTCTGTGCCGTTGCGGCTCTCCTGGTGGCCTACCCCGCACTGGCGCGGGTTGTTATTGACAGCCACGGTCAAGTCCAGCTGAGTTCTGGCCGAGTTCTTAGTAGTGGCAACGGTTCTGGTGATGACAGTAGCGGTAGCGGCAGCAGTGGCTCAGGAAGTAACGAAGATAGTGGTGACAATGATAACGATTCAAGCGGTAGCAGTAGTAGTTCGGGCAGTGGCTCCAGCGGCAGTTCAACTACTACATCACCAACCCCGACTCCAACCAAAACTGAAACGCGCAACCCAGATGGCACGCGTACCAGAACCGAGGTAAAAAATGATGGCGAAGTTCGCACCGAAGTCCGCTTGCCCGATGGTACCAAGATCAAAACCCGAGTCGAGGAAGGTCGCACTCGCACGGATGTCTACCAAAGTGCAACCAAAGTCCGTTTTGAACGGGTGGGCGACCGCTTCCGCATTAAAGCGGAAAATGAACTGGGCCAGGAAGTTACACTAGAGGAGCGAGCAGACGATGGACTGGCTGAAAATGAGACAGAAGACGAAATTGTCGTGGAAGAACGAGCCGATTTGCTTCGTATTCGAGCGTTGCAAAGTAAAGCCATTATTGAACGGCTGAATGTGCAGGCGCTGACCGATTTGCCGCTTTCGGTTGATCTCAACACAAACATTCTGACGGTTACGACACCATCTGGTGAAAAACAAGTCACGGTGCTGCCTGATCAGGCGGTGCAAAACATGTTAGCGGCGAATGTCATTGACCGACTGGGCGGCCAGGCGCTCGTTGAGGAAGTGCGCCAGGGCAATATTCAGACCTTGGGCCAAGTTATAGCGCTGGGCCTACGCAACAATGTGCCGGTGTATCAAGTGCAGGGCATTAAAGAACATCGTTTCCTTGGATTTTTCCCGGTGACGACGGACGTGACCGTCAGTGTCTCGGCTGAGACGGGTGAAGTAGTAGACATTGACCAGTCAGCGGGTGACCGGATTATTGATTTCTTCTCGGTTTCAACGTAAAGCGTGGTAGAAATCTATAGCTCCCTTGCGACGAGGCATGCAGTTGGCGAAGATGTCTTTAACCAAAGTCCAACATTTTTAAGGAGGTGAGGGCAGTGATGATGGATTACAATATGATGAGCGGCGGGTACGGCGGAGGATTTATGGCGGTTGGCTGGTTAACCGGCCTATTGATTCTTGTTAATTTAGTGCTCGGTGCAGCAGCGCTGTGGAAGTACGTAAGTAAAAAGTGATGACGTTAGCACTTTTTAGGCTGGCAGCCGCCAGTGTTTTCGGGGATACGGTTTCTACTGGCAGTGGGTTACGCTCAACGGTGTTATACTAACGGTATGAAAAAATTATTGATGGTCTCAGCCCTCTTAGCCGGCAGTGTTGGCATAATTCTTGTCTGTGGCGGTGCCTGGGCAGTGTTGTTCACCTATCAGAATGTGAGTCGGGAAAACATTGTCACACCGGACGATGCCTCTATTCCCAACGTTTCCGTGCGTGGCCCATTTACGCTGTATGCACAGGCCGACATTATTCGTGGACATGTTCTGAAAGCGACCGGTGGGAAAACGTACGCGGAGCTGCCCCGTGATGCTGAGCAGCGGCCGCTGTGGGTTACGGCTACGACGCTTATGACGGCGCTGCACCTAGGAATCATTACCTATCTCTTTTCGGGGCTTATCATGCTGTTTGGCCTGATATCTATTTGGACCGGCGTTGTTTTTGGCGTGCTGAGCAAAAGATACTAAGGGCTGTTGGCTTTTACTTTTCCCCTCTGTCGGCTGTATAGTACTACCTTGTGGAACGAGCCAACGCGGTTGAAATTAAGAACTTAATCAAAACGTACAAGGGGGGTTTTGAAGCCTTGAAAGGCATTTCTCTCACGATTCATACGGGAGAGATTTTTGCCTTGCTGGGGCCAAATGGCGCGGGTAAAACAACCTTGATTAACATCATTGCGGGGCTGGTGAGGCGGACGAGCGGCGATGTGCGTGTGCTGGGGAAGGACGTCGACGCCGAGTATCGCTTTACCCGCTCGAAGATCGGCGTGGTGCAGCAGGAGATTAGCTTAGAGTTTGGGCTGACGATCTTTGACGCTGTTCAATTGCAAGCCGGCTACTATGGACTACGAGATGGTAAGGTGCGGGCTGAGCGAATTTTAAAAGAACTTTCCCTGTGGGATACGCGCCAGCAGCCAGTTTTTGCGCTGTCCGGTGGCATGAAGCGCCGCGTGATGATTGCGAAAGCCATGGTGCATGATCCCGACATTTTGTTTCTGGACGAGCCGACCGCGGGCGTTGATATGGAACTGCGAGAAAACCTGTGGAAGATGGTGAGCCATCTGCGTGAGCATGGCAAAACCATTATTTTAACGACGCACTACCTTGAAGAAGCGGAGGCGATGGCGGATCGGATTGGCATTATTAATACCGGGCGGCTCGTGCTGCTGGATACGAAGCAAAACCTGATCGACAGCAATAAGGGGAAGAATTTGAATACGATCTACGCGGAAATTTTAGCCAAGGATAGGCTGCAGAGCGTATGAATTATATCGGCGTGAAAACATTAGCAGTTAAAGAGATCAAGCGCTCGTTGGCAGGCCCCATGCAAACGCTCGGGGCGCCGATCGTTAGTGCGCTGATGTTCTTCGTTATTTTTGGGGAAGCGATCGGTGGTCGCATTGGAGAGGTTCAAGGCATTCCCTACCCTGCATTTATTATGCCGGGGCTGGTGATGATGAATATTCTCACCACGGCATTTCAGGGCGTCGGTTTTGCCGTGATGTTTCAGCGCATTGTGGGCAGGACCATCAATGATCTACTGGTATCGCCGATGTCGTATGCCGAAATTGCGGCAGGGTTTTTACTAGCTTCACTTGTTCGCAGCGGCGTAGTGGGAGCGCTTATTTTGGGAACGGGGCTTTTCTTTGTTCCTTTCCGCATTGATCACCCATTTTTTCTCCTCGTCTTTACTGTACTGGTTTCTATAACGTTCTCGAGCTTTGGTTTTATCGCAGGGCTGTGGGCAAAAAACTTTGAGCAGCTCTCCATTTTTCCTACGTTCATCATCATGCCGCTCAGTTTTCTGGGAGGCGTCTTTTACTCAGCCGACATGCTGCCGACGATTGCGCGAATGTTCTCCGTGTATAATCCGGTGTTTTACATGATGAACGGTATGCGCTATGGGTTTTATGGCATTTCAGATGTATCAGCGACCGTTGCTTTTACCATTGTCCTCGCCCTGGCTGTCGTTTCATTGGGTCTGGTTTGGCAGTTGCTGCGAGTGGGGTATAATCTCAAGTCCTGACATTCATGAATTCAGCGGTTGTTTTCATATTAGCGGTTGTAAGTCTCGTTCTTGGAATCATAAAGTATCTAAGTCTTGCAGGGGCTTATGTAAATGATTCTTGGCCTATTAAATTTGTTGAATTGTGGAATGGTTTTGTCAGTTTCTTCGTGGCTGGATTGGTCGGATACTACTTTGTTTTGGTACGAATTCCTTCGATACTTAATGGCACCTCACTACTAATTAGTGATCTTGTTTTATTTATTATCTTTATGTTAGGTACATTTGGGCATCTAGGTGTGATGTCAAAAAACGTTACCGAGGGGGTCGCAGCGATTCTTAAGAGAGTTTTGGTGGGTAAATAGTCCTATGAAACTGCTCCTTACCTCCGGCGGGCTTGAAAATCAGAGCATGATTGATACTCTGCGGAAACTGGTGGGTAAAGCTTTTCCTACTGGCGTTTGTTCTCGTCTCCAAATATGCTTTTTATATGACCTTGTTAATGAGTATAGGTTCTTGAGTGTATGAGCAAAGAAAGATTTCATGCGGTCTATGCGAACCTGCCTCTTAGTCTTAGAGAGCAGGTCGTGTTGGTTTTGGATGACGAACCGATTACCTGGAAAGTGGCCAACCTTGAGATCATCGAAGATACGAAAGTAGGTAGGAGAATTTTGAAAAAACTTATTGAGCTAGAGATTATTTAATTTATTTTGATGAGTGAAGATACTCTTGACGAAGATATTAAGCAACTCGTTGTTGCGCGATTGCGTTCACTTCCTCCTGACAGAGAAATTTCTATTGGGGCTGACGGTAGTTTTAAAAAAGAGGAGTTAATCCGGCATGTTGAAGAGGAGGATAGTGTGGGCCGAAAGATGATTGAAATTGAGATGAGCTTCTTGCGAGCTCTTAAAGAAGGCGTCTTGTACGATGAATAAAAGAGTGGTCGTCACTCGACCGAATCATGACTTCACCACTCGATATCTGTCGTACTGGGCTCAGAAGGTTATTGCTGCTGCGGAACGAAAAGGTGATCAGGTCTTGGATCTCAAGCAGACACGCGCCACACGGCGTGAATTTGAAAGTGTTGTGGAAAAACTAGGGCCCGATTTCATTTTTCTTAATGGTCATGGGAATACTCAATGTGTTACTGGCCAGGATAATGAGTCACTTGTTGCAGTAGGAGAGAACGAAGTTATTTTGCGAGGAACGGTTGTCTACGCTCTTTCGTGCCAAGCTGCTCGTAAGCTCGGCCCAGCGGCGGTACGGGCTGGCACAAACGCATTTATTGGCTATACAGGAGATTTTATTTTCTATCGAGATACCGCGAAGCAGACTAGGCCACACCATGACAGTGTTGCTCGGAAATTTCTTGACCCCTCAAATCAGATACCTTTATCGTTGTTGAAAGGTAATACTGCTCAACAAGCACAGGTGAGTGGTAAGGGTGCTTTTCGTAAAAATATTCGCAAGCTTTTAACCAGTGAAACTTCAGCTCAGGATACGTCTTTATTGAGTGCGCTAGTATGGGACATGACCCATCTTGAGTGTATAGGTGATCCTGCTTCGGTGATTTAATTGCTAATTATGAAAGTAACACTTTTCATGGCAATTTCGGTGAACGGGATAATTGCGCGGGAGGATGGGAGCGAGGATTTTCTGTCGGAGGAGAATTGGCAGACTTTTTCTGGATTAGTGAAGGAATTCGGTAATTTTATTGTCGGCAGTCGGACGTATGAAGCGGTGAAGCAATGGGATGAAGGATATGGGTTTGATGACTTTCCTGAGGTTCAACGAGTGGTAATTTCCGATAGTCCGAGCTATGAATTGGATGCCGGTTATACTCTTGCGACTTCACCTCAAGATGCAATTCGACATTTGCAGAAAGCTGGTTTTGAACGGGCATTGCTGACTGGCGGCGCAACGAATAATTCTTCTTTCGCCAAAGCAAATTTGATTGATGAGGTTATCTTGAATGTGGAGCCCGTCATTGTTGGAGAGGGTATTCCCCTGTTCCACCCCGCAGCTTTCGATCTGCCGCTTGAGTTGGTTGAGACTAAGCCGATTGGAGCGGGGGTCGTTCAGTTAAGATATAACGTGAGAAAATAATTGTGCGAGTCCACTTCGCCATTCCGGTCAAAGATCTGGAGGCTTCGCGGAAGTTTTATGAGAGCCTGGGCTTGCAGTACGTGCGGAATTGGAAGAAGCCAGACCAGGAGCTAGAAGCTGTGGTGCTGGAGAACGATACCGGCACGCGGGTCGAGCTGGTGTATCATCCGTCAAATAATGAGGTCCTCTTTCCGCAGATCATTGAGGTGCTGCACGTCGGGATATCCGTTCCGGAAATTGAGCCTATTTTGGAGGGCAAGGAAGTATTGAAGCCGATCACCAAAGGCGTTTCAGTTAAAGAGTTTGCATTTATTCGCGATCCGAGCGGGTTTCCGGTGGAGTTGGTGGTTGAGAAGTAATTGGGTGCGAGCCCGCGGCGCTGACGTGGCGGAACAGTAAGGCTGATCCGGCGAATACGTCACCGTGTAATCTATTTTTTCGAGATGAAGTGGAGGGTGAAGAGATGCTGCCCAAGGCTGATCGGAACGAGGATAACTGTGGTGTCGACAACTCCTGTGTCTTTTTTCTGCCAGGTGACTGGAAAAGTTGAGGCCGCTTTGTGTTCCATCGCTTGCTGAAAAGCGCCGATGAGTGCATCCTGGCTCTCTGCGGCGACAAATACCTGCGGAAATGGATCTGTGACGGCTGCCCATTCCTCTGGTGAGGCATACCCGAGGAGATCAGCGAACTTCTGGTTACATGCCTTGTGCGTATCGTCGAGATAGGCGTAGATAGCCTGGTCGGAACTTTCAAAGATTTCTTTGAGTTGAGCTGACAACTCGGTCAGTAGCTGCTCGTGGTGTTTGTGATCTGTCATGGCATTCACTATAGCACCTATCTCGTGGCTTGGTATAAAAGCGTAGCCCGAGGCAAAATAAATGTATGGCCAAAAAGAGAATGGTTCGACAAGCTCACCACAAGGTTGCCACGGGTGTGGCGCATCGAATGCCGGCTGATTTACGAAAAGCCCTTATTTCAACGTCTGCGGCGTTAATAGTATGGGAAGACATTACGCCACTGGCGCGCAATGAGTGGCTGTGCTGGGTTGAGTCTGCTAAGAGGCCGGAGACGAGAAAACGCCGGATCGAGC
>Ga0209542_10005545_pt1 | contig 25109 bp, 20 predicted proteins | sample RifCSPhighO2_01_FD_184028 | JGI IMG/M metagenome (GOLD analysis project Ga0209542, IMG submission 184028) | Soil microbial communities from Rifle, Colorado - Rifle CSP2_plank highO2_0.1 (SPAdes) (version 2) | ecosystem: Environmental > Terrestrial > Deep subsurface > Rock core/Sediment ...
AACGATTGGGTACTTCAATGCCGACCAGCGATTTTCCCTGGATAGGGGCTTCAATGCGAAGCGAGGGCGCGGCAAGCGCCAACGCAAGATTACTGTTGAGGCCGACTATTTTGGAAAGCCGCACGCCTTCCGCAGGGCGGAGCGTGTACTGGGTAACCGTGGGGCCGATGGACACTTCGCCCATCTCCACCATAATGCCGAAATTCTCAAGCGTGCGTTTGATGATGTTTGCGTTGGCGCGAATATCGCCGGAACTCGGCGTGCCCTTGTCTCCCTGCAAAAGATCGAACGGCGGTTTTTTGTAGTGCGTTTTTGGCATCCGGCTTTTCACGGGCATGATAGTATCTTGGTCTGCGGAGGCAACGGGCACTGGGGTAGAAGCCATGACGCCGACAGGGGGTGGATCGGGTGGGGCGGCCCCTTCCTTTGCCAGGCGGGAAGAAATAAGGGCTTCCACACGGGAAAGGAGTGATGCATCCGGCTCACCTGCGGGGACCGCAGGCGTCTCTGTTGTGGGCGTTTCTTCGCCCTCTTCCTCGTACGCTTGGCTGCGCTTCCACCAGAGCCGTATGTCAAAGACAAGGAGTACGGACGTGACAAAGAGGCCGAGCGCCAACACGAGTCCCGCCCAGAAATCAAAAAGTTTGAGCAAAGGTACGCTGACCATGCCGCCGATGATGCCTCCGGTGCCGGCCCCGAACAGGATATTCAGGATGCCAAGGGATGAAAAAAGGAAAAGAATGCCGCCCACGGCCGTGGGAGCCACAAGTTTGCGGCTGGAGCCGAAGAGAAATGAAAAGCCCATGAGCACGCAGGCGATCGGCGCAAAAAAATAGCCGCTCCCCAGGAGCCCGCCGAGCAGGCGATATATCCCTTGCCCTGCCAGTCCGCCCTTGCCAAGATAACTTAAGAGTAAGAGTATCGCGGCAATGAATGCCGCAATGGCTAAAATCGCTTTCTTCGTATCATCCGCCACGCTTGCGTGCCACTGCGTGCGCTCCACGTCTCTTTCCGGCTCTGGTCTACGTCTCTTCTGGGATTTTTTACTCGCCATATAGTGGCAGTATAGACATAAAAGCTGCCGCAGGCAACGCCACTTGTGCACAAATTGGACTCTTTCCCTGTCAGACAATAGAAAAAGGGCCGCAGGAGGCGACCCTTGACATCTGTGCGCCGATACCATTTATACCGTGGCGCGGGGATATGCCATCCCCAACGACAGTACCTTTAAGTCAAATCACTACACCGTCTTGCGGTAGCCGGTGCCGGCGGGGATGAGGCGGCCGATGATGACGTTTTCTTTCAAGCCACGCAGATTGTCTTTCTTGCCGCGGATCGCGGTGTCAATGAGCACGCGGGCGGTTTCCTGGAAAGACGCGGCGGAAAGAAAACTTGACGTGGTGAGCGCTACGCGCGTGATGCCCATCAGAAGCTGTATAGCTTTTGCGGGCTGTCTGCCTGCGCGCGCCATCTTGCGGTTCATGCGGCGGAACTCCTGCTTCTCAATCACTTCTCCCGGAGTGAACGCGGTATCCCCCGCATCCTTGATGCGCACGCGCGAGAACATCTGCCGCACGATCACTTCTACGTGCTTGTCGTGGATGGGCGCGCCCTGCAAGGAGTAAATCTTCTGCACTTCGCGTACGATGTAGCGCTCGGTTGCTTGTCTGCCCGCGAAGCGGTAAAGATCTTTGAGGTCGGCGTGCCCTTCAGTCAGCACCATGCCACGCTTTACTTCACTGCCAGCAGACACGAGGATGGTGGAATTTTGCGGCGCGCGCACTTCTCTGATTTCATCTGTGCCTTCGGACTGTATTTTCAGGATGCGCTCGCGGCCCTCGATCGCGATCTCGGTGACGATGCCGTTCGTATCCGCGACCACGGCTTTCCATTTCGGCGGGCGCGACTCAAAAATTTCCTCCACGCGCGGCAGACCCGTGGTGATGTCGCCGCCTCCGGCGACCCCTCCTATGTGGAAAGTGCGCATGGTCAGCTGGGTGCCTGGCTCGCCGATGGCCTGCGCGGCCACAATGCCCACGGCTTCTCCGATTTTGACGACTTCGTTGTGGCCTAGGTCATACCCGTAGCATTCCTGGCACACGCCGCGCAGGGTCCGGCACGTCAGCGGCGATCGCACCACGACGCGCTCAACATCGCGCTCGTTCAGGATTCTTGCTTCGTCATAGCCAATCATGGTGCCTTTTTTAAACACCACTTTTCCATCCGCATCGCGCGCGTCTTCGAAAAGTCCTCGGCTGAATGCGCGTTGTCCTAGTCCTTTGTTGATCTCCTCCGAGCCCTGTTTCGTGATCTCGCGGCCATCTTTGGCGCCGCAATCTTTTTCTGTGACAATGATGTCCTGCGCGACATCCACCAGGCGGCGCGTCAGATATCCTGCCGCAGACGTGCGTAGCGCCGTGTCTGCCGTCCCCTTGCGGGCGCCGTGGGTTGAAATAAAATATTCCAGCACGTTGAGTCCCTCTTTATACGAAGAGAGCACCGGCAACTCGATGATGCGGCTCGCGGGGTTTACCACGAGGCCCTTCATGCCCGCCATCTGGCGGATTTGGGTCCAGGAGCCGCGGGCGCGAGAATCCACCATGGAGAAAATAGAACCCTGCTGGTCAAGGGTAGCCGGCACGAGCTTAGTGATTTTATCCACCACGCCCTGCCATATTTCCACGATGCGGTTGTAGCGTTCGAGATCGGTGAGAAGTCCCTGCTGGAATTGGTCAATGATCACTGCAACTTCCTCACGCGCGGCCTCGATCAGCGCTGGTTTTTCCGCCGGAAGTTTTAGGTCGTCAATGCCCCACGACGTGCCCGAACGGGTCGCGTATTCAAAGCCGAACTTCTTGATGCGGTTGAGAATGCTCGGCGTACCCGCAATGCCGTATCCTTTAATAATGCGTGTGACGATTTCCGCAAGGTCGCGGTTGCGCAATTCGTGGTTGACGAAGGGGAAATCATCGGGCAGGACGCGGTTGAACAGGATGCGGCCGATGCTCGTTTCCATTATTATTTTATTCCTGCCTTCTTTTGATGCGGTCTCCTGCTTTTTGGTCCGCACCTTTATTTTTGCTTGCACATCTACGTGGCCGAAATCATAGGCGAGCAAAGCTTCTTCCTCTGACGCAAAGGTTTTGCCGGTGCCTTTCACACCCGAACGGATGACCGTGGCAAAATAACAGCCCAGCACAATATCCTGGGTCGGGTTGACAATCGGGTCGCCGGTCGCGGGCTTGAGCAAGTTGTGGCTGGAAAGCATAATGGTCTGCGCCTCTTGTTGGGCCTCGTCAGTCAGCGGCAAATGCACGGCCATCTGGTCGCCGTCAAAGTCCGCGTTGAACGCGGGGCACACCAGGGGATGCAGTTGAATGGCGTCTCCCTCGATGAGCACGGGATAAAACGCCTGGATGCCGAGGCGGTGGAGTGTCGGCGCGCGGTTGAGGATGACCGCGCGTCCGGCGATCACCTCTTCCAATACCGCCCACACGTGCGGGTTCTGGTCCTCAATTAATTTGCCCGCGCCGCGGATATTGTGCGCAATTTCTTTTTCAATGAGTTTGCGTATGACGAACGGCTTGAAGAGCTCAAGCGCCATTTTCTTGGGCAGGCCGCATTGGTGCAACTCAAGATCCGGGCCAACCACAATGACGGAGCGTCCCGAATAGTCCACGCGCTTGCCGAGCAGATTCTGGCGGAAGCGGCCCTGCTTGCCTTTCAAGATATCTGCAAGCGATTTCAACGGCCGTCGCTGGATTTGCGATGCCGCGGGCGATGCGCCGCGGCGTATGGAATTGTCCACCAGCGCATCTACGGCTTCCTGGAGCATGCGCTTCTCATTACGGGTGATGACTTCCGGCGCTTTCAATTCAAACAGCCGCTTCAAGCGGTTGTTGCGGTTGATGACGCGCCGATACAAATCATTGAGGTCAGACGTCGCGTAGCGGCCGCCGTCGAGCTGTACCATGGGGCGCAGGTCTGGCGGAATCACGGGGATGACGGTGAGAAACATCCACTCCGGCCGGATGCCCGAACGCAACATGTCGCTCACGGCCTGAATTCTGCGCAGGGTCTTGCGCTGGGCCAAGGGCGTTTGGTTCGGCGAATCGTTTTGCATGCGCTCGCGCAATGCAGACAGATCCATGCGCTCCAGTATTTTTCGGATGGCTTCGGCGCCGATGGATGCTTCAAACACCTCGCCGAACTTGCGCGCCATGCGGTGATATTCCACTTCGGACAGCACCTGGTGCACGGCTAAGTCACGCAGTTCTTCGCGCGTCGCATCTTTCATTTCTTTCAGGTTTTTCTGCTCGCTTTCGGGCATTGCTTTCACCTTGAGCTTGTACTCGTGGTCAATGTCCTCCAAGGTTTTCATCCGCGCCTTCTCGTCGATCTTGGTGACGATATAGCCCGCGAAATAAATAACTTTTTCCAGATCATTGACCGACATATCAAGCAGGAGGCCGACTTTGGACGGGATGCCGCGCAGGAACCAGATATGGCTCACGGGCGAGGCCAGCTTGATGAATCCCATGCGTTCGCGGCGCACGATCGCGCGCGTTACTTCCACGCCGCACTTATCGCAGACAACGCCCTTGTACCGAATGCGGCGATACTTGCCGCAATAGCATTCCCAGTCCTTGGTCGGGCCGAAAATGCGCTCGTCAAACAGGCCGTCGCGCTCGGGCTTGCCGGTCCGGTAATTGATGGTCTCCGGCTTTACGACCTCGCCATGGCCCCAGGAAATGATTTCCTCGGGGGACGCGAGCCGCAAACCGATCACCTTGAAATCATTATTCGGATGCGTGGTTTCTTCCGGCATAGAGGTGCGAGTAAACGTATCCGATTATGCGGCCGCCGCTTTTGTCTTGGTCCGCGCGCCGCTGATTTTCACCGGTGTCAGAGCTGTGCGCTCCAACTCTTCGGTTTCCGCGACCGTGGGTTTTGCCAGAAGCTGGACATTCAGCGCAAGACCTTTGAGTTCGTTGACCAGCACGTTGAATGACGCTGGAATACTGGGCGCTTTGATTTTTTCACCATTGATGATCGCCTCATACGTGGATGCGCGTCCGAGCACATCATCCGACTTGATCGTCAGCATTTCCTGGAGCGTGTGCGCCGCGCCGTATCCTTCCAAGGCCCACACCTCCATTTCTCCGAAGCGCTGTCCGCCGAATTGCGCCTTGCCGCCCAACGGCTGTTGGGTGATCAGCGAATACGGCCCGATCGAGCGCATGTGAATCTTGTCCTCTACAAGGTGAATGAGTTTCAGCACATAAATATATCCCACGGTTACCTTCTGGGTGAAGCGCTCGCCCGTGCGACCGTCATAGAGCCATACTTTGCCGTCCGCGGGCAATCCTGCTTTTATGAGTTCTTCTTTTATTTCCTCCTCTGAAAATCCTGCGAGCGCTGGCGTTACAGCATGATAGCCGAGTTTCTTTGCCGCCCATCCCAGATGCGTCTCATAAATTTGGCCCACATTCATGCGCGAGGCCACACCCATGGGGTTGAGTATCATTTCAACGGGTGTGCCGTCCTCCAAGTGCGGCATGTCCTCTTCGGGCAATATCTTTGAAATCACACCCTTGTTGCCGTGACGTCCGGCGAGCTTGTCCCCCACCGCGATCTTGCGCAATTGCGCCACATCCACCTGTATACGCTTGATAACGCCCGCCTCCAATTTGTCGCCTTTCTCGCGGGAAAATTCGCGCACGGCGACAATTCTGCCGCGTTTGCCGTGCGGCAGGCGCAGGGACGTGTCTTTCACTTCGCGCGCTTTTTCTCCGAAGATGGCGCGCAGAAGTTTTTCCTCCGGTGTCAGATCCGATTCGCCTTTCGGCGTTATTTTTCCAACCAAAATGTCACCCGAGCGCACCTCCGCGCCAATGCGTACTACGCCGTCCTCGTCCAGGTTCTTCAATCTTTCCTCGCCGACGTTCGGGATATCGGGGGTGGTCACTTCCACGCCGAGCTTGGTGTCGCGCACATCACAGGTAAAGTCCTCAATGTGAATGGAGGTATAGCGGTCTTCTTTCAAAAGTTTTTCCGACAGGATGATCGCGTCTTCGTAATTCGCGCCGAACCACGAGACGAATCCCACGAGAATATTCTGTCCGAGCGCCAGATGTCCGAGTTCGGTGGAAGACGAATCCGCGAGCACGTCGCCTTTTTTTACCTTCTGCCCCTTCATCGCGACCGGCTTCTGGCGGATGGCGGTAAAGGCGTTGGTCCGCAGAAACGATACGAACGGATACGACTTTATCTTGCCGCTCTTGTCTTTGACGGCAACGTGATTGCCGTCTACGGATTCAATGGTGCCGTCGGTTTCGGCGACGATCACACGGCCAGAATCGCGCGCCGCGCGCTCCTCCACGCCGGTACCGACGAGGGGAGCTGATGCGCGGACGCATGGTACGGCCTGCCTCTGCATGTTGGAGCCCATCATCGCGCGGTTTGCGTCGTCGTGTTCCAAGAATGGAATCAAACTCGTGGCTATGGAAATCGCCTGCTGGGGAGAGATGTCTATAAAATCGAGCGCGTCGCGCTGTACCACGGACGGATTGCCGTGTACGCGCGCTTCCACCTGCTCATTGAGGATTTCGCCGTGGTCCCCCATGGCAATGCCCGCATGGGCGATGTTGTATTTCACTTCTGATGCGGCATCCAGATACCGTATCTCACTTGTTACTTTGCCGTCCTTTACTTTCACATAGGGCGTCTCAATAAGACCGAGTTCGTTGAGGCGCGCGTGTCCCGCCAGGTGTCCCACCAATCCGATGTTCGGGCCTTCCGGCGTTTGAATCGGGCAGATGCGGCCATAGTGCGAAGGGTGCACGTCGCGTACCTCAAACCCCGCGCGCTCGCGCTGGAGTCCGCCCGGACCCATGGCAGACAAGCGGCGCTTGTGCTCAAGCTCGGATAAAGGATTTACCTGGTCCATGAATTGCGACAATTGACTGGAGGTGAAGAATTCTTTCACCGAGGCCATAAAGGGCCGCGCATTGATGAGTTGGGCAGGAGTGAGCGTGACCGGATCCAGTGTGGACATGCGGTCGCGGATGATGCGCACCATACGCGCGACTCCTACGCGAAGCTTATTCTGGAGCAATTCTCCCACGCCGCGAACTCTGCGGTTGCCCAAATGGTCAATGTCGTCTGCCGGCGTATTGCCGATATTATTGAGTCGCACGATCTCATGTATGACCGCGATGATCTCTTTTGCGGTCAGGATTTTTCCTTTGTCCTCCTTGGGCAGGTTGAGGCGCTGGACGAATTTATATCGCCCCACATCACCCAGATCATAACGCTCGGCGCTGAACATGGTCTGAATCAGCGTGCGCGCATTATCTACCGTAGCCAGGTCTCCGGGGCGTATACGCTTGTAGAGTTCCATAAAAGCATCCTCGGCGGTCTTTGTTTGATCTTTTTCAAGCGTTTTTTTGATAAAGGACACCTCTCCGGTATCTATGTCCTTAAAAGTGTCTGCAAGGGCAAGAGGATCTTTCATGCCGAACACGCGCAAAAGAGCGGTTGCCGCGATCTTGCGCTTGCGGTCTATCTTCACGTATATGGCGCCATCGGCATCGGTCTCAAACTCAAGCCATGCGCCACGGTTGGGAATGATCTTGGCGCCAAAATAGCGTTTGCCTCGCGAGGCGGTATTGGTAAAGTACACGCCCGAGGACCGAATGAGCTGGGACACGACAACGCGCTCAACGCCGTTGACAATAAAAGTGCCCCGGGTAGTCATGATGGGGAAATCGCCCAGATAGATCTCTTGCTCCTTCTCCTCCTTCGTTCGCTTATTGGTCAGCCGCGCGCGGATGCGCAAGGGCGCTTCAAACGAAAGATTGCGCGAGCGCGCCTCCTCTTCACTGAACTTCGGCTCGTCAAGATAAAACTGCACGAAATCAAGCAAGAATTCTTTCTCGCTAAAGTCGCGCACCGGAGATACTTCATCCAACAGTTCCCGCAATCCCTTTTTGAAAAACCAAGCGTACGAAGCAAGTTGGGCCTCGACAAGGTTTGGCAATTCTCCATGGGAATTGCGTGACGCGTAGGCGTATCTCTTTTCCATAAAACGAAATGCGTGTAAACGTGTACTAAACACTATTCTGGTGTATCGGACACCAAAATATTAATGGACATTTCGTAAGAAACGCTGAAAAACAACAAAATTTAACACTAAAAATCCTCCTTCGCGTCGGGGGTATAAAACTTCTTTGCGATTGCTCGTCAGCGCCGCAACAAGAGTGTGTGTTATGTTGTGTTTTTCGGTGGTGGGCCTTTTGGAACCCTTGCGATTCCCGAATATAAGAAGTCGCTATCTTGCCATCGAATACCTCTATTGTAGTCGAGCCGACAATTCCTGTCAAGCACCCCAGTGAAATGCTACTTCAATGGAAAAAAATGCCCCGTGGCGTGAGCCGCGGGGCGATGTGAGCCGTGTTTGAAGTGGAACTTCAAACATGCTGGCTAATAAGAAGACGGGTGTTTTTCCAGAGCCGTTATCAAGCTCTGGACGATTTCTCGCATGAGGCGGAGTTTTGCGTCCACCTCTGCTTGGGAATTGGTAGCCCCTCTAACCTCTCCCAAGCGTCTGTCAATCAGCTTGTGGGAGAAATCAGGTTCCACGTCCTCCGCGCCCATATGGTGCGTGGGGTCGGCGAGGTGCGCACGCATTTTGACAAGATCGCGGTGCGCGATCGCAAAAAGAACGCGATGTCGGAGAAGCGTCCCGACGATTCTTGGCTCCACGGCTTTGTAGGCCATGAAAAGCGTTTCCGTGCTTGTCGTTGCCCACGCCGCGCGGAGCGAGTGGATAAGATGCTTCATCCCCGCGTTATACGCAGGAATGTTCATTTCATGCTCGCCGCGATCATTGCGAATCGAAGTTTCCTCTGCCAGACGGTCGGCGATCACCCCTCGATGATACTGGAGAGCAACCTGCACAAAACCATACTTGTCAATGGTTTTGGTAAAGTCGTACTCTGTGTCGGATGACTCAGAAATGAGTCTCGCGATCCATGCGAGTCCGGCTTCAATTGTGTTCTCGCCAAGCAACCTCTCTATCGGACGCATGAGGAGCGGTGCTGTTGCCGGGGACGTAAGCGTGAGCTGCGCAAACAGAACAGCTACGAGAATTGCCGTTGTGATAGCGGTAATCTTCTTCATCCTGCTCTCCCTGTCTTGTCTTGTTGGTTGAAGGAACGTGGTCTCATTATAGCACTTATGCAGTTATTGTCAAGTTTGTTTACACTTTTGCTTGTGGTATCCTGTAGAGGTTATCTTGATTGCCGTGATAAAGATCCTCTGGAAATTTGGTATAAATCTGGCGGCTTTGTTCCTCATCGGATGGGTTCTGGCGCCGGCTTTTCCGCATGATTATCTGACACTTATCAAGGCCGCGGGCGTTCTTGCTGTGGTTAATTACTTCTTTTAGTTTTTAACGCCGTCTACTGTTTTGCTATGCTCATATTCCTTACGTATTTTCAGATCATCGTAAGCATTCTGCTGATGATAGCCATATTGCTCCAGCGACGGGGCGGAGGCCTGTCCCCGGTGCTGGGCGGCTCGGGCGGATTCTACCGTAGCCGCCGCGGAGTTGAGCGCGTACTGTTTACCGGCACGATCGTGCTCGCCGTGCTCTTTTTGGCGGGAGCCGCGATGAATATTATCGTACGATAGTAATGACCGGACGTATCGAGGAAATGTACGAGAATATCCTGCGGCTCAATCGCCGATGGCGGATGTTGAGTATTCGCAAGATACTTTATTTCCCCCGTATCCTGTCGTCACAGGAAAAGCGCTTGTATCTCTTTTTGCTATTAGCGGTCCTTTTGAGCGGCACTGCCTTTTTGGGACGGGCATATGTGGGCATCACCCGAGCGGTTGCGCAGGTAGGCGGCTCGTATACCGAAGGCGTGATCGGCACGCCGGAGATGATCAATCCCCTGTATGCGGTAAAGGATGCGGATCGCGACATCAGCCGTTTGGTATTTTCTGGCTTGTTCACCTATGACGGCACCGGCGCGCTTCAGCCGGATTTGGCCGAGCGGCATGAGATCAGCGCAGACGGCAAGGTGTATACGGTAATGCTACGCAATGCCGCGCAGTGGCACGATGGCACGCCGCTTACCGCAGACGACGTGGTGTTCACGGTCCGGCGCATCCAAAACATCCAGTATAAAAGTCCGTTTCGCCTGAATTGGCAAGGGGTGGAAGCGGAAAAGATTGACGATCATACCGTGCGCTTTACTCTGCGCACCGCCTATGCTCCTTTTATTGAAAATCTGACGCAGGGCATCATCCCTCGTCACCTCTGGGAACACGTTGATCCCGGCGCCGCGCTTTTGCATAACCTCAATCTTAGCCCCGTGGGTTCCGGCCCCTATCGGCTCAAACGGTTCAAGAGCGATGGGGCGGGCTCGTTGTTATGGTACGCGCTTTCGCGCAACGCCGATTTCCACCGCGAGGGGCCGTATCTCAAAGAGATAACATTTGTGTTTTTCAATAATGAGGAGGATATGATCTCTGCGTGGCATCGGGGGGATATTGAGGGATTCGGGCCGGTCTCATCGGTGCGCGCCAATGAGTTCAACAAAGACGCGGTACAGGTTCTGTCGCTTGCCACCCCGCGCATCTTCAGCGTATTTTTCAATGAGAAGCAGGCGCCGGCGCTGGCTGACAAGAAAATACGCCTTGCCATTACCTACGCGATCGACCGTGAGCGCATTGCAGAGCAGGCAACGACCGGCGGCGGCATTGCTATGGCGGCCTTGCTCCCCCTGTCCCGCCCGTTCGCTGATGCAGTCCCCGCGTTGCCGCACGATCCTGCCAAGGCCAGGAAGCTGATCGAAAGCGCGGGATGGAAAGACGCCGACGGGGATGGTATGTATGAAAAAATAATCAGGGATAAGAGAAAGACGGAGACCCAGATGCTGGAGCTGGGCTTATCCACTGGCGATTCTCCGGAACTCGTGCGCGCCGCGTCCTTGATCAAGGAAATGCTGGGTGAGGCGGGTATTCGCGTCTCGATTGATACGCGCTCGTTTGGCGATCTTGAAAGCGCCGTCATCCGGCCGCGCAATTTCCAGATGCTTCTTTTCGGCCAGGTCTACGGCTATGAACCGGACCCGTTCGCGTTCTGGCATTCGTCGCAGATAAAAGATCCAGGCCTCAACATTGCCTTTTTTGCGCATCGGAGCGGGGACAAGATATTAGAAGAGGCGCGTCGGAGCACCGATGCGCAAAAACGCGCCGCGCTATACGGCGACTTTGCGCGCATTGCGGCGGCGGAGATTCCGGCGGTTCCTCTCTACACACAGATGTTCATCTATCTCTTGCCGCGCGCCATGGAAGGCGTGGCCCTTTCGCGCATTTCCCTGCCCTCGGACCGTTTCAATGAAATAAACACCTGGTATCGGGAGACGCAGAGAATATTGCGATAGGCGAACCCAGCGCTTGCATTATTTCTCGGATGGTGGTACGCTGTGCGTACGTTACTTCTCTTCGTAGTGAGTGTTTGTTTTTGAAATCTTATCTTTATTCCGCCGAGGTGGGTTGGATGGGAGCAGGCGTACCATCCAGCGGGCGCAAAAGCGCCCGGGATCACCGCCTCGCACAATTTTTTGTTTCGAGGCTTCGCCGAGTACTTATAAGCCGAGGTGGTGAAACTGGCAGACACGCAGCGTTCAGGGCGCTGTGAGCGCAAGCTCGTGGGAGTTCAAATCTCCCCCTCGGCACTGCAAGAAAAACTCGTGCACATCACACGTTTTATGCCCTTGTTTATTATCATTATTTACCTATTTATTTTCTGCGGATCATACGCATTGCCTATCTTTCCGATTCGTACTGATGTGTGATCCGCAAGCATACATCTCTTATGCATCAATCATCACCTACGCCTCGGCACAGACCCGGACGCCCAGGACCTCCGCCATACGGCCACAAAACGGACGCCGTCCGGCGGCATCCGCGCGGCAATACCCCGCACGGGATTGGTGCAGGCGGCCGACAGCCGTTTGCGCATCTGCGCTCCCCTGCTCCCCTCGTGCACAAAGAACACCTGCGTTTTATTCCCCTTGGCGGGTGCGGCGAAGTAACGCGCTCCTGCTATGTGTATGAGTACGAGGACGACATCGTCATCGTAGACATGGGACTGCAATGGCCGGACGAGGACATGCCGGGCATTGATTACCTCATTCCCAATGTGGAATATCTCAAGCCGCGGCGCAAAAATATCCGGGGCATTGTCATCACGCACGGGCATTATGACCACATCGGGGCAATCCCGCATCTTTTGGATGCGTTGGGTAATCCCCCAATGTATACGACGGCGCTGACGCGCGGCGTCATCCTCAAGCGCCAGGAGGATTTCAAGCACGGCGCAAAACCCGAAATTCACGTCGTAACGTCGGATTCCGTGGTTCAGCTCGGTGCCATCCGCGTGGAATTTTTCCATGTCAATCACAACATTCCCGACAGCGTAGGCGTGGTGCTGAAGACGCCGGTTGGCACGGTCGTGCACACGGGCGATTGGAAATTTGACCATACGCCGGTCAATGAACAACCCGCTGACATAGCGCGGCTCACGCAACTGGGACGTGATGGCGTGCTCCTGCTCGTTGGCGAAAGCACGGATGCCGAAATGCCCGGGCATCAGATCTCGGAGGCCGAAGTGCAGAAAGCCCTGGAAGAGATATTCAAAGTCGCTCCCGGGCGTATTCTCGCGGCCACGTTTTCCTCGCTTCTGACGCGCATCCAGCAATTGATCTGGCTGTCGGAAAAATATGGCCGCAAGCTCGTGATTGAAGGCCACAGCATGAAGCAGAACGTCGCGGTGGCGCAGGCGCTTGGCTACACCAAGTTGAAAAAGGGCACGCTTATCGATGTGAAGGATATGGATCGCTACCCTGAAAATCAGATTACGATCGCGTGCACCGGCGCGCAGGGCGAAGACCGCGCCGTGCTCATGCGCATTGCCAACAACGAGCACAAGATCATCAATCTGCGCCCGCAGGACTCGGTGATCTTTTCCTCATCCGTGATTCCGGGCAACGAGGCGACGGTACAGCGTCTCAAAGACGTACTCTACAAAAAAGTGCACAAAGTATATCACTATGCGACGATGGACATCCACGCGGGCGGCCACGCCAAGCGCGACGAATTGCGGCAAATGATCGAATTAACCAAACCGAAATATTTCATTCCCATTCACGGCAACTATTTCATGCTCAAACTCCACGCGGAACTCGCGGAGGAAATGGGTGTGCGAAAAGAAAACGTCATCGTGGCCGAGGACGGCGATGTGGTCAGCATGAACGCCGAGGAAATAAAGAAGACCAAGGAAAAAGCGCCGACTGATTATGTGATGGTGGACGGCTTGGGCGTGGGCGATGTGAAAGAAGTGGTGTTGCGCGACCGCCAGCATTTGGCCGAGGACGGCATCTTTGTTATCATTACTATAGTGGATTCCAAAACGGGCAAGGTGCGGACCAGTCCTGACATCATTTCCCGCGGCTTCATCTATCTCAAGGAATCGCAGGAGATGCTTAAGGACGTGCGCAATCGCACGCGCAAGATCGTGGAAGATGTAACCATCGGCGGCGAGCATCCGATCAACTGGACGCACGTGAAAGACGAACTGCGCGAGAAAATCGGCCAGCATCTCTTCAACAAAACCCAGCGCCGCCCCATGGTACTGCCGGTGGTCATTGAAGTGTAACAACGAGTTATGGACTTTGCGGGATATAGTGTCGTCATCATACTTGTGCTTGGTATCATTACAGAATTTAATGGCATCGGATTCATCCGATGGTGGGGGCGCAGAAAAAAATGAACAAACAAATTCTTTTGAGTGGTATCCAACCCTCCGGCGCTTTGCATATTGGCAACTATTTGGGTGCCATAAAGCAATGGGTGGATTTGCAGAGCGAGTATCGGGTGTTTGCTATGATCGCTGATCTGCACGCGATTACCGTGCCGCAAGAGCCAGAGGCATTGCGAAATAAAACTCTTGAAGTGGCGGCATTGCTCATTGCCTGCGGCATTGACCACAAGAAATCAGTCATCTTCATCCAATCCCATGTCCCAGCCCACGCCGAACTTGCCTGGGTCCTCAACACCATCACGCCCCTAGGAGAACTCGAGCGCATGACGCAGTTTAAGGAAAAGAAAGATACGTCAGGAGAAATGGCAGGGCTTTTGAATTATCCCGTGCTCATGGCGGCGGACATTTTGCTGTATCAGACCGAGAGCGTGCCCGTGGGCGAAGACCAACAACAGCATTTAGAGTTGACGCGCTCCTTGGCGAACAAATTTAACAATCGCTTCGGCGATACGTTCAGGATTCCCAAAGCGCATATACAAAAAGATACGGCGCGTCTCATGGGCTTGGATGACCCGACAAAGAAAATGTCCAAATCAACGCCGAGCGCCAATAACTACATCGGGCTTTTGGACACCCCCGATGATATCCGGCGCAAGATCAAGATTGCGATTACGGATTCGGGAAAAGAGATTGCGTATGATGAAGAGAACAAGCCCGCCATCGCAAACCTCCTGCGCATTTTCTCCGCCTTTTCTGGAAGTGCAGTCGCTGATGTGGAAACCAAATATCGCGGCACATCATACGCGGAATTTAAACAAGACCTTGCTGAACTGCTCGTGGCCAAGCTAGAACCCATCCAAGTGCGCTACCACGAACGTGCAGGCGACCAGGATGCATTGCTCAAAATTCTCAAAGACGGCGCCGAGCAAGCGCGCGCCATAGCAAGAGAAACTCTTTATAACGCACAGAATAAAATGGGATTTCTCACCTCGCTCAAGTAGAGAATAGAATATGCGCTAAAAAAATCATTCTCAGAAGTTCTAAAAACCAGGCAGTAGGGTCTGTTTTTATATAAAGTTTTGAATCATTCATAACGATATCTGCCTTTGAAACATAGGGTGTCGCAGTCGAAGAAATATTGATTTCTGGATGTTCAATAAGGTAATTGTACGATGCAATAGAGTCTAATCGTTTACACCCCTTACTCAGTAATTCAACTGGAATTTGTTCGATTATCTTGTGAGCATCTGTGATATAAAGTGTAATCTTACGTGGATCTGGCGGGAGAATGTCTTTTTCAGAAATTCTTTTGTTACCTTGCTCGCTATCAATCACGACAGCACGATTCTCAAGGCAGATAGTATAGTATTCTAGTTTCTCAGGAATCTTGAAGAGATTTGCAATAAAATGTGGAAACGGGCATTCACGCGGTACGCAACTTAGATAGCGATGATAGCTGATGGCTGGAGAGCTAGTAGGATCAAGTGAAATATCAAATTCTTTACGCGAAGGTAATCCGAAGAAAACAGTAATAACCACTACGGAAATAGTGGTCCAAAGCAAGAAAATTATACCTAGAGTACGCAGAGTAAAATAATCCTTCATAATGCTCCCACCGGGATTCGAACCCGGGTTTCCGCCGTGAGAGGGCGATGTCCTAGACCAGGCTAGACGATAGGAGCGTAATTTCTAGACTGCCAACGCAAGTGACTCAATGTATCCTTTTATCTGGGATTTTCTATGCACATCATGGATTCTTACTTTTACCGTTCCTTCATAGAGAGTATTGTGCATCTTCCCAGCACTGCTCTTTGGCGCCTTTATATATGTTTTATTAAATTGCTCGAGGGGGATACCTGTTACGGAAGACCAAAAAGATTCTGCTCTTTTTATATCAAGTCCGGGATGAAGCATAAGCCCACATCTGAATTTCTGCTCAGGTATATGTAATATCTCACGAAAGAATCTCATCATGAGGGCTATAAGCTTAGGGTCGGAGTTGGCGACTTCAAGAGTATATCTACTCTTCTTAGTTCCTTCAGCCCAATAGAGTGCGGTTCCCGCGATAAGAAGATCTCGCTTTTCTAATCCAGCGATCTCCTCTTTTGCTTTTGAGATGATAAGATCTGAGGTACGAGATGCCATGCGGCGTCTTTCTTCATTATGGTGAAACAATTCTGTTCTGCCTCGCAACTCTTTCTGAGCTATCCGCTCTTTGTGATGCTTTGCAAGCAGGATATCACGCGTCCATTCGCTAATGGTGCTTTTACTGAGGAAAGGAAAGTTTGCTCCTATTTCTTTAAAGGTATAACCGGATTCTTTCCTTAGTTTCCTGACCTTTAGCTTCAACCCGCCTGCGTACATATGAGAAAGATTATCTTCAAACTATACATCATTTAGAGCTAAAAAGGAAATGATTTCTAGCTTTTCCAGTGCGGCTCTTGGCGGACGAGGAGGTCTTTTGCTTCTTCAGGATGAAGCATGAGGGCTTCGACTGTCCATTCCATGCGCCTGCTCTGGCTCCCTTTTATGAGGATGAGATCCCCTTTTTCTACTACGGGGCGCAGGGCCCTGGCGGCTGATAGGGAATCGGGAACGGCAAAAATCTTTGCGCGGGGGAATCCGCATGCAACGGCTTCGTCCGCAACATAATGCGCGTATTCACCCACGCAGAAAATCATATCCGCGCACGCGGCGGCTTGTCTGCCAATGAGGCGATGGGCATCTTCCGTGTATTGTCCCAGTTCGCGCATATCGCCGAGCACGGCAATCTTGCGCTCTGCGGGTAGATCACGGAGCGTGTCGAGAGCCGCGCGCATGGCTTCGGGTGCCGCATTATAGGTGTCGTCGAGGATGTATGAACTGCGAAGTCCCGCGATGATGCGCATGCGCCCGGGGGGTGGCATGTACCCGCGCAATGCCTCGACCGCTTCAACCAAGTGCATGTCCATAGCAATGCCGAGCGCTACTCCTGCAGAGCACGCGTATACTTGCGGAGCTCCCAAGAGGCCGTCGAGGCGTACGGGCACGGTGCTTCCCTTGTATTCTAGTTTGAAGGTCATGCCGGACAGGGAGGTGGCAGGGTTTTCATTGGCGATTTTTATGTCCGCATGCGCGTCTCGGCCGAACGTAATAATGCGCGCGTGGGTTTTGCTTCGCATGTTGTACACGACGCGATCGTCATGGTTCAGGATCGCGTATCCTTGGGCAGGCAAAGCCGTAACCAGCTTGGATTTCTCTTCAATCAGGGATTCTGGATTTTTGAAAAACTCTACGTGTACCGGTGTGTCGCCGATGGCGGTCACCATGGCAATATCAGGCCGCGCGATGGAGACAAGCACGTCCATATCGCCGGGGCGGTCAACGCCATATTCCAGTACCAACACCTCCGGATACTCTATCATCTTCGCAAGACCATATATTTTGAGCACGGCCATGGCGAGTCCCACGCCCCACGCGAAAATATTTCTGCCATAGTGCGGCATGCCGAGAATCGCAAGCGGCAAGCCGATTTCGTTGTTATAGTTTTTCTCTGCCGTGGCGGAGCGGTATTTATGTTTAAGCACGGCAAAGGCCGCGAGACGCGCAGATGTCTTGCCCACGGACCCGGTCACGCCGATAATCGTGGGCTTATGTTTGCGTATCGTCGCCCGCGCCATCATCGCCAGTATTTTTTGTAAAATTGACTTATAAGACATAAATGTGTAGTATTATCGCAAGAGGCACACTCACACTCAATGACCAGGAGGAGAAAATCGTGCCGTGGTATATCTGGGTAGGGATTGTTTCTTATGCGTTAGTCCATCTTGGATGCGCGTTATTAGCATTTTTGATCCTTGAAGATGCATTTGAAAACTATGGATCTTCAAGATATGCGCCTATCGGAGTCGCAGCAATCATTGGGGGACCGATTACGCTTTTCCTCTTTCTCTTCCTCGACAGTATGCTCACGGTGAGAGAGGATTTTGAATAAAATACCCTCTTTGATCATCGCCGCTCGCGCACCCCGCGGGCGGCTTTTCTATTTCACAAAGTACATGGATACAAAGGTTGGATACAGGGGTTCAACCCCTGTAATCTATCCAGCTACCGCTCCCGGCATATATTTATTATCATCCTCACTCCACGAAAATACGAAATTCTCAAACTCCTTTTTTGTCTCAAAAAAATCATGGATGAATGTCGGCTCAAGAATATCAGGGAAGCTATTTTCACCGATGTATGAGGAGAAACTTGACCATGGATAGACGCTGGCAATGCGCTTGGCTTCATTTATTTTTTTAATGCCGTTCTCCCGCCAATCAGGCATCGCCCGATCAAGCGCATTCAAAGGAATATATGCCTGTATGTATCTCGCATATCGATCGCTATCAATATGCTTCACCTTATATCTGCCTTGAAATAATACCCCGCTTCGTGAATGTTTCAGATTGAAAAAAGCAGTATATCCTGATCCTAATTTTTGCATGAAAAGCGATATCCCGCCTTCCACCAATGGCTTCAACAAAAAGTGAAAGTGGTTAGGCATAAGAATAAACGCGCCAATCTGTACCAAACGTCGCCCCGCTTGCAGGGGTTGAACCCCTGTTGTTTTGGCACTATTGCTCCCTAAAAAATCCCGCAGGGTAACCTGGCGCGAGGTATTAAAAAATCGCATTGCCGCAACAAAACGCATATAATGTTGCCGCGTCACAAAAATAATCCGCTTTTCAACACCGCGGTTGTAAACATGATAGAGTTCTCCAATAATCATTTTTGGTCTCAAAACAGGCATACTTACATTCTATCCGCAAACCCTACAGGGGTTCAACCCCTGTGAAGATTTACTTTTCGTCGGGGGGGATTTCATAATAATTTAAGATGAACGTGGCGAGGTCATGGAATGCTGGCGTCAGAGTATTGGCCGCGAATCGGTTACCTGTTGGCTCGTTGAGTTGCAGGAGGATGAGGAAACGCGGTTCAAACGCGGGGGCAAATCCTACGAATGTGTGCGTTACGGCATCCGAATATCCCTTGCCATCTTTGCTTGGCACCTGCGCGGTGCCTGTTTTTCCTGCCACAAAATACCCTGGAATTTTGGCGCGATTTTCAAAACCGCTCCTGACGGCGGACACGAGCATCTTTTGCAACTGCTCGGCTGTCTCTTTGGTAATAACGTTGCGCACGGCCTCCGGCTGGGTCACGGCCTCATTGCCGGAATCATCCGTGATCTTGTGCACGATGTATGGCCGCATCATAGTGCCGTCGTTGGCAATCGCGGCAATGGCACGCGCCATCTGCAAAGGCGTTACAGCAATGCCCTGGCCGAAGGACGCGGTTGCAAAATCAATGTCGCGCCCCGCTTCCAAGTTTGAAATATTGCCGCCTACCTCCCCGGGCATATCCACATTTGTTTTTTCCCCGAATCCGAATTTTTTCAAATACGTAAGTTGCCGCTCGTGTCCCAGGAGCCGCGCCACATGCACCAGGCCCGTGTTGAGCGACTTCTCGATCACCTGGCTCATGGTCTGCACGCCGTATGCCTGCTCGTCGAAGTTACGAATGGTATAACCGCCGATCTTTACTTGTCCGGTGTCGCGGTAGGTGGATGCGGGCGTGACGAGATCCTCCTCGATCGCGGCCGCCATGGTAACGGGCTTGAGTACCGAACCAAGTTCGTACGACGACTCAACCGCAGGATTGAGAAACACCGTGTAGTCCCTCTCTTTTGAATAGGCGTTAGGGTCAAAGCCGGGAGCTGTGGCTTGCGCAAGGATGCGGCCGGTCGTAGGGTCCATGACAAGAATAAGGCCGCTCGTGCCGCCCCACTTGTCGCGCGTTGCTTTCAACACATCTTCGGCCTTCTGCTGAATATGATAGTCAACCGTGAGGGTGACGGCCGAACCGTTCTTCGGCGGATGAAACAGGCGCCGGCCAAGCGCGATCACAAAGCCCGATGCGTCTTTCGCGCCCTTGAACACACCTTTGGTGCCTGACAACTCATCGTTGAGAAAGCGCTCCAGGCCGTACTGGCCCTTGGGGTCTCCGGGGTCACCGCCGGTGAAGCCGAGGATAGTGGAAGCCATCCTTCCGTTGGGGTATACGCGTCGCACCTCGTCATCAAAGGAAATGCCGACAACTTTTTTTGCAAGAAAAGCATTGGCCGTATTGGGTTCGATTTTCCGCGCGAGAATTTCGTAGGGATCGTCTTTTTTCCCAAGTTTTTCACTGATCTCCTCCTTGTCCAGGCCGAAACTCTCGACAATCAATGCGGCCGTAGCGTCAGCATCCTGGATGATGCGCGGAGACGCGACCATCGCTTTATACGTCTTGTTGAATGCGAGCGGGATCTCTCCCCCGCTTTTATCCACGGCGAAAATAACGCCGCGCTCGGATGAAAGCTCTTTGGTAATGCTATGCTGGCGGGATGCCAGGCGGGCGTATTCCTGGTGCTGGATTATGGACATCTGAAACAGTCGTCCGAGCAGAACAACACAGGCCGCCAAAAAAAAGAGGAGGATAAAGCGCATCCGCCCCTCAAGCGTACGAGCAAAAGATGACTTCATTGGGTGGAATCGGCTACTGATGAGAGCGAGTATCGCCTCGCGCTTCCGATACGGCCGTGCTTCCCGGTGCGAGATACTTGAGTTGGGAGATCTCCTGCATGCTGTTGAGCGTTGCCTGGTGGAGTGACGCAAATCCGGCTTCCCGTTCGCGCTCGAGCAATTCCATACGCGTGACCTCTTCGCCATGCCGGCTCGTCCCTGCGGAGATATCGCGCAGGCGCACACCGACGTCAAAGCTCATGACAAGCATACCGATATACACTATAGTGCCAAGCATAAAAACAGCTATCGCGGTACTCGTGAGCACGGGGCTCTGGAGGAATGCCATCAAGCGTTCATGGGCAATGGAAAAACGCGCCAACGGGAGAGAGGAAGCTATTCTGCGGTGAGCGAGGATGAGTGCGGTCATGTTTCTTTAGTTTTTCGTGGCGGCACGGAGCATCGCAGAGCGCGCGCGCGGATTATGATGTATTTCTTCGGGCTGGGGACGCACGGGTTTTGGAGTGAGTATGCGAAGTATTCCGGATGTGTGCTGTTGTTTCATAAAATCTTTAACGATACGATCTTCAAGTGAATGGAAAGCGATGACGGCAATCGTGCCGCCTGGCGCCAGAAGAGACGCTGCGGCGGTAAGCCCAAGCGGGACAGATGCCAATTCGTCATTTACCGCAATACGCAGGGCCTGAAACACACGGGTCGCGGGATGGATGCGGCCGTTGCGAGCTGGGGGCGGAATGCCATGCCACACGATGTCTGCAAGGTGTTTTGTCGAGACAATGCGCTTTTTCCGCCTTTCCTCTGCTATCCTGCGGGCAATGCGCCGCGCAAATCGCTCCTCTCCATAGCGCATGAACATATCTGAGAGCTCCTTCTCCGGATATGTGTTTATGATGTCCGCGGCGGTCTTGCGGTCGCGTTCCGGATGATAGCGCATGTCGAGCGGTTCATCTTTTGAAAACGCGAATCCCCTGCCCGATTGGTCCGTGTGATAGGAGCTGAAACCCAGATCAAACAATACGCCGTCTACATCCGTGATTCCTCGTTCGCGTGCGACATCCTGTATCTTCCGATATGTTTCGCACACGAGATCAATATTCTTTATTCCCCGTTCCGCATTCCTTTTTCGTGCTTCGGATATAATGTCGCAGTCCCAATCCATGCCGATGACCCGTCCGTTTTTTCCTACGCGTTCTGCAATCGCCCGCGCGTGCCCGCCACCGTTGATCGTAGCATCAATGTAGGTTTGTCCAGGACGAGGGTTGAATATGTCTAGAACCTCTTTCAATAAAACCGGCTCGTGCATGTCGGTGATCAGTACAGTCCCATTTCGCCAAGCTTTTCCGCGATCATGTCAGTGTTCTTTTCCACGCCCGCCTTGTAGGCAGTCCAACGCTCTTCATCCCATACTTCCAGGCGGTTATACACACCCGCAATGACCACTTTCTGCTTCAGTCCTGCGAATTCTTTCAAATAATCGGGAATCAGGATCCTGCCCAACTGGTCCAGCTCCACTTCCACGGCTCCGGCGAGCATGAGGCGGGAGAAACTACGAGTATTCCCCTGCCCGACTGGCAATTGCGAAAGCTTTTCCGTCAGCTTCTGCCATTCCTGCATGGGGTACAACGACAAACAATTGTCCAGGCCTCGCGTCAGCACCGCCGTCTCCCCAAGTTCCTTACGTACCTTTGAGGGTATGGCTAGCCGCTTTTTGGAGTCGAGCGTGTGTTGGTATTCGCCGATAAGCATGTCGCGCTGCCGTGCCCCACTGCCGATGTTGCGAGAGGTTCAACCGTACGGCACAGACGTGCCATGCTCTCAACGACGCGCAATATCGGCACCGGAACCAGTTATCCCCAAAAGCAGGAGAGTTATCCACAGAGTTATCCACTTCCCTCCACTTCTATCAAACTTAGTACCACTTTCTCACATATTTATAGACATTGCAACCACTCACACAAAATGAAAAGAGCGGCTTATCTAAGCCGCTCTGCTAGGAGTTATCCACATTTCGCGGAAACGCCTTCCTTGAACTTAAGAAAATCAAATGATAGCTGTCGACTGTTCCGTGCTTTCCGTATCCAGAAGTTCAACAATGGTCAGGTGCGCCGCGGGTGTCGTGATCACGACACGGGAGTCATCCGCTTTCTCTAGCCGCATCTGCCAGCTCTTCAGGTGATGCTAGTCGGGAATGCCATCCCGCAAACCGAACATCTGCTGGCGCAGTGCATCATGTATGGACATGAGTTATGCTCCTCTCCGAATGCGTATCACATTGATTGGAGAAAGAACGAGCTTCGCTTTTATCGTATCATAGCATCCGCAACTTCAAAATGCGGGTAACATAAAAACCCTTTGGAAGGGGTTTTTATGTTATCTCTGGGTGGGCAGGGAGGGATTCGAACCCCCGTAGCCCGAAGGCGCCACGTTTACAGCGTGGTGTAATTGACCGCTCTACCACCTGCCCCCGACACTATTCATTTTTAGCCAGTGGTCGGATTCGAACCGACGACCTACGGTTTACAAAACCGTTGCTCTGCCGACTGAGCTACACTGGCACGTGGCGCGTTCGCCTGCGGCGGACTTCTTGCATGCGCTGGTTTTTGGGGCGCATGGGCGGTGGCACGACAATGGACGGGGCGACCATGATCGGAGGGGGCGGCGTTGTCGGCGGAGGTGTGGATGTCTCCATGGCTACCATTTCTACGGGTTCGGTACTCGCGGCTTCAGGTATGCCGTCGAGAAGCGTGCGTACTTTTTTGAGGAGCGCCACCATGCCATTATCCGCCCTTAGCGTAAGAATATGGATTTTATATAACGTCTTTTCCGTATAGCGCAGGAATAGTTGATGATGCTCGCGTTCCCGCCAATAGCGGCGCCAGCTAAGGAGGAACACGCGGATGCGGGCCGAATCCTCGTGCAGGCGATCAACAATGATCTCGTCTGGAATAGCGACCAGTTCGGGGATCTTCTGTGACATCCGATACCACAGGGCAACACTGCTGGCGGCACTGATGAAGATGAGAATGAGATCAAACAGCATGAGAAAAAACTGCGGGAAAACGCTAGATCTCGAAGCGGGTGAATTCCACGATCTTGATGTTTTCGCCGAATCTGCCGATGGATTCGTTGACAATATCGCTGACATTTTTGCCCGGGTCTTTTACAAAGGGCTGGCTGGTCAGCATTGCCGTATCCTTTGGCGCCATGGCCGCGATGTGCATGGCAATATCATGCGCGAGTTGTCTGAATGCGGGATTGCGCGCCACGAAATCGGTTTCGCAGGACAACGCCAGGAGCACGCCGATGTGGGCATTGGAATGGATATATGCCTCTACTACGCCGGCTGTCGTGTCGCGTCCGGTGCGTTTGCCCGCGGAGGTACCAAGCCGCTGTTCAATCAGGGCTTCTGCCGCGGTCTGATCGCCGCCTGCATCTTCAAGCGCTTTTTTTATGTCCGAGATGCCAGCGCCAGTGCGCCCGCGTAATATTTTGATTGCTTCGGCAGAGATCATGGGATGGGAGCTACACCCGTTATGTTACTGTACCTGTGGCGGTGCCGCGGGTGGGGCTTGTTCTGCGGCTGCTTGTTTTTCTTTGAGGCCTTGCTCGATTGCCGCGCCGATCTCCCGTATCATATACCGAACGGCGGGCAGTGCATCGTCGTTGGAAGGAATAGGGTTTGAAATCGCGGCCGCGTTGGCGTTGGTATCGCACAGCGCCACAATAGGCACCTTCATCCGCTTTGCCTCGTTGACGGCCGTATCGTCGTACGTCGTGTCTACGATAAATACGGCATCCGGCAGGCGCTTCATGGGCCGCAAGCCATCAAAGAATTTCTGCAGACGGGCAAGTTCTTCGTCTTTCCCCATCCTCTCCTTTTTCGTATATTTTTCAAAGGCCCCGCTTTTCTTGTCGTGCTCCAATTGCATCATGTACTCAACGCGCTTGCCGATGACCTTGTAATTGGTCAGCGTGCCGCCAATCCAACGCTCTATGAAATACGGCATATTTGTCTTGGTGGCAACGTCAAGGATAGGGGCGCGGGCGGCAGGCCGTGTGCCTACCATCAGCACGAGTCCACCGCGGCTGACAATGCCGGACACAAAATCCTTTGCTTTGGCGAGCGCTTCTTTGGTCTGAAGGAGGTCAATAACAGAGATGGTATTGCGCACACCAAAAATGTGCCGCTTCATCGAAGGATGGTCCTTGGTCTTGGCGTGGCCAAGATGGACCCCCGCTTTCATCATCTGTTCAAGCTCCGGGTCTATCGGTGTCGCCGGAATCCCCGTATTTTCAGATGCTATGACTGATGGTTCCATAAGTATGAATATACCAAATCCCTCCTCCCTCCGCAAGGGGTTGGCTCCTGATCCTCGTGCACGCGCTCACACAGACTGCCCACCGGACAATTGGGGCAAAAAACGAAAGCAGTGCCCTCCGTGTTTTCCGCCCATCCCCCGCATGCGCCATGCCATTGTTTGAAGTGGAACTTCAAACAATCAAACAGATTTCTTCATAGGTTACTTTAATACGCTCGAGCGTATTAAAGTAACCTTGATAAAATTGAGCAAAACAAAAAGGGGTTTGTCTTATGAGGCCCCCCTCGATACCTCACTGTTTGACGTGTGCGCCTTAATGTTTTCCTCCCTCCGCCTCCGGCTGGGCGTTAGCCGAAGTGAAATAAATCTCATTCTCCTCATTTTGTATAGAACATATTTCTCTCC
>Ga0209542_10005546_pt1 | contig 25108 bp, 31 predicted proteins | sample RifCSPhighO2_01_FD_184028 | JGI IMG/M metagenome (GOLD analysis project Ga0209542, IMG submission 184028) | Soil microbial communities from Rifle, Colorado - Rifle CSP2_plank highO2_0.1 (SPAdes) (version 2) | ecosystem: Environmental > Terrestrial > Deep subsurface > Rock core/Sediment ...
GCATCAGCGGGTACGCGGAAGACGTACACGCCGTTCTCGCTCCCGATGAGGGCCTTCTCCGAGAACCAGGGTGCCGTGAGCACGTGAGCAAGGCGCCCATCGAGAGCCTTGGGCGAGGTCTTAATGCCTTTCTTTGAGTTGGATGTAAAGAGTGCCATAAGCTGTTCGTTATGCACCGCGCTTGGCGAGTATCTCAATCGACGCCTTGGGGTCGACCACCACAAGGAACTTCTTCGTCATGAGGTCGACCGGGTTGAGGTTTCGTACCTCCTCGGAGATGAAGCCAGGAATATTACGGAAAGACTTAGCAGCAATGAGGTCACGGTTCGGGAAGGCGATGATCGCTGCATTGTTGCGACGGGTCGCAAGAGCAGTAACACCTGCACCCTTGGCAACAGCAGCAAGTGCCGCCTTTGCGTCCTTGGTCTTCGGAGTGCTAAAGGCGAACGACTCAACAAAGACCACTTCACCGTCAGCCCACTTGCGGGAGAGTACGCTCCGGAAAGCGGCGACGCGCATCTTCTTATTGAGCTTTACGGAATAGTCCTTCTCCGCGCGCGGGCCGAAGGTGACGCCTCCTCCACGCCAGATGGGAGAGCGAGAGGATCCGTGACGTGCGCGACCAGTTCCCTTCTGCTTCCAAGGCTTCTTTCCTCCTCCGCGCACTTCTCCGCGGAATTTGGTGTGTGCGGTCACTGGGCGTGCGTTCGCTTGCATGCCCACCACTACTTGGTGCACGAGGTCTGCGTTCCACTTGGCGCCGAAGAGCTCTGCTGGAAGTGAGATGGTTCCTGCTGATGCGCCGCTTGCGCTATATACGGTAGCCTCAAGACCTCCCTTTGCGGGCTTTACTGCCTTCTCGAGAGCTGGTTTTGCAGGAGCCTCCTTCTTAGACGCAGCTTTAGCGACGCTCTTTGGAGCAGCCTTCGCTACAGTCTTCTTTGCCGGTGCTTTCTTTGCAGTTGCCATAGTATGTAAATTTATGCGGACACTATCTCAACGAGCGTGCCGCGTGCTCCCGGTACAGCACCGGAGATGATGATCTCTCCCTTCTCGCTATCGATATGAAGCACCTTCAGGTTCTCGACCGTAACCCGGTTGCCTCCCATGCGCCCACCCATGCGCATTCCCTTAATAACACGTCCGCCTGCACGACCTCCTCCTCCGATGGAGCCGGGCTCGCGCTCGGAGTGCTTCTGGCCGTGGGTGCGGGGGCCTCCGTGGAAGCCGTACCGCTTCACGACTCCTGCGAAGCCCTTCCCTTTGGCTGCACCTGCGACAGTGACACCGTCGCCGACAGCAAACGCATCGAGTCCGACTTCTTTCCCAACTTCGTACTCTGCCGAGTTCTCAACACGGAACTCCTTCACAGTCTTGAATGCCTTTCCTTTGAGGTGTCCGCGCACCGCCTTTGATACGCGCTCGGGCTTCTGCTCGCCAAAGCCAACCTGTACGGCCGCATATCCGTCCTTGCCGTCCACGGTCTTCACCTGAGTGACAGTGAGCGGAGAGGTCTTGAGGACGGTACCAGCAAAGACGCGACCTTCCTCATCGAAGATCTGCGTCATTCGGTCCTTCTTGGCGAGAATGAATTTCATAAAAAATAAAAGCGCGCTCAACAGCGCGTTAGGATTTCTCCCTCCGTGCCATTGGTCCGGGCAAGTCCCGTACGTAGCGATAGGGGCACTATACAGAACCGGCCTGAGGAATGCAAATCGGATGCTACGATATAGGCAACGAGTGCATCTAGCGCCAGAAAGGAGGCCAACATGGCCGAAAGGTGGCTGGACAAGCCGCGCCTACGGCGGACTATTCCCCCGATAACAGTTGAGTCCAACGATAGCGACTCTTTATCTCAAGAAGAGCAGGAAGCATCGAAGCGCGACTCAAGATTGCGTATCCTCGACTGAAGCTGGAGCGGCTAACGCCGCTCCCTTGTTTTAAAAATAAAATCCAAGGATTAGCTTGCTTGAGCTCTATGCTAATATTGATCAGTAGAGTACTGATCAGTATTCCATCTCTTATTCAGGGAGGAAATAATGGCAGGATTGTTCCTTACCTCTCGTAAGACAACAACGTTCCTTGAAACGCGCTTGGCCTACTACTTAGAGCAAGACGAGGTTGCAGAAGCGCTCGGAGTTACCGTGCAGGATATCGAAGACTTCGACCGGGGAGTGAGGGAATCACCCCATCCTATTCCCTGGCTCAAGAAGGTCTTTTGGGATCATTTCGTGAGCCTCCAAGGTAGCCATAAGAATCTCATGTACGGGACCTCTCCTCTGTCGATCTTGCGGCACCTTGACGGCCACACGCTCGAAAGGATCGCGAGTCGGTTCGGGTATACGCCCTCCGAATGGCGCGAGTTCGAGCTCCACCAGAAGAAGCTGCCCGAAGAGAAGATCGATGTGATCGAGCGATACCACGAAAGAAGGCTATCGATTGCCTTTGCACGAAGCTGGAGGGACTGAAGCGGAACTGGGCCGGCGCGCACGCCGGCCCTTTTAATTGACTGGGAAGCAAAAACCGCCTTGCGGCGGTCTTGCTTCTTATCCTCGTCTGGTAACGAACGCAGAGTTGTCAGTACGAGTATAAGCTCCATGAGTATCCTGTCAACAGTGACTAAGCCGGCGAAGGGAATCGAACCCTCGAGAATAAGATGACAACTCCTTTCTCGCCACCTGACCGCCGGCGCATGCATGAGCATACGAAATAGGTGGTGATAAACCCGTAACAAAAAGATAAAGAAAAACTGCACCATTTCTGATGCAATTTTTCTTTCGGTGAGCTATTGGCTACACCATCTTCACGTCAATCGTAACTCCCGAAGGAAGATTGAGATTCGTGAGGGCCTCGATCACTTTCGCAGAAGGCGAAAGGATGTCGATGAGGCGCTTGTGGATGCGCATTTCGAACTGCTCGCGGGCGTCCTTATGGACGAACGTAGAGCGGTTCACGGTCCAGCGCTTTATTTCGGTAGGAAGCGGCACGGGGCCTACGATCTTGGCATCGAGCCTGTTGGCTGTATCCATAATCTGCTTCACCGAGAGGTCGAGGATCTTGTGCTCGTAGGCACGCACGCGGATGCGGAGCTTCTGCTCGACTGCGGGTGCATCGGCCTTCTTGGCCGGAGCCTTCTTCGCAGGAGCTTTCTTTGCAGTTGCCATATCGAGCTGTATCCGCCGTTACGCGACGATCTTGGTCACGACGCCAGCACCAACCGTCTTTCCTCCCTCGCGGATTGCGAAGCGGCCGGACTCCTCAAGCGCGATAGGCGCAGTGAGCTTGACCTTGAAGGTAACGGTGTCGCCCGGCATGACCATCTCCTTTCCTTCCGGAAGGGTCACCTCACCGGTGACGTCGGTCGTGCGGACGTAGAACTGGGGCTTGTAGCCTGTAAAGAACGGCGTGTGACGTCCGCCCTCGTCCTTGGAGAGGATGTATACCTCTGCCTCGAAGTCGGTGTGCGGAGTAACCGAGCCGGTCTTTGCAAGCACCTGGCCGCGGTGGACGTCCTCCTTCTTCGTACCGCGAAGAAGGATGCCGGCGTTGTCGCCTGCTTGGCCCTCCTGAAGCTGTTTGTTGAACATCTCAATACCAGTGACGGTGGTCTTTGCAGTCGGCTGAAGGCCGATGATCTCGACTTCCTCACCAACCTTGACGATGCCACGGTCGATGCGGCCCGTAACCACGGTTCCGCGTCCTTCAATCGAGAAGATGTCCTCGATTGCCATAAGGAACGGCTTGTCGGTCTCGCGAACAGGGTCCGGGAAGTAGCTGTCCATAGTGTCGACAAGCTCCTTCACCTTAAGCGCCCATTCGTCATTAGCATCGGTTGCTTCAAGAGCCTTGAGACCCGATCCCTTGATGACCGGAGAGTCGGTGAAGCCCTGCTTTGCAAGCAGTTCCTTGATCTCCTCTTCAACGAGGTCGATCATGTCCTTGTCGTCGACCATGTCCACCTTGTTGAGGAAGACGATGATCTTCGGCACTCCCACCTGCTTGGCAAGGAGGATGTGCTCGCGGGTCTGCGGCATCGCGCCGTCGGTCGCAGCGACCACGAGGACTGCACCGTCCATCTGAGCGGCACCCGTGATCATGTTCTTGATATAGTCGGCGTGGCCAGGAGCGTCGATGTGCGCGTAGTGGCGCTTTGGGCTCTCGTACTCCGAGTGGTGGAGTGCGATGGTAATACCGCGCGCCTTCTCCTCGGGTGCGTTGTCGATGTTATCGACGTTCTCGGCGCGGGCCTTGTAGCCCTCGCCTGAGTTCAGGTTGAGTACGTTCAGGATAGCTGCAGTGAGCGTGGTCTTACCATGGTCGACGTGACCAATGGTACCCACGTTCATATGCGGCTTCGAACGATCGAATACATCTGCCATAAGTTCGTAAGTTACTGGTAGTTACAAATAAAAGTGCGTCGCCTGCCAAGTTTCCTTGGCGACCAAGGCTGTGCGTTTACCCGCGCAGCGCTTTTACCAGTCTCACTCACCTCTATAGGCAAGCGAACATGTAAAAGAGCGCCGTACTCGCGTTATTCCCAATGTAGCGCGCAGTATCTATGCGGTCAAGTTCACTCTATGACTGCGATCTGCTGGAAATTCCCTCGGAAGCCGTCCTCTTCCGCAGTCGGTTCTTCCTGAACCCCCTTCTTGAGGACATGGCGGTCCCCTTCCTTGAATACACCGAGCTCATCGCCTCCCCCAGCCCACCAGCAGAGCACTGCTGATACCTCGCCCTCAAGGAGGTTCTCATTTGCTATTTCAGCGCAAGAACCTGCATACGCTCCTGCGTTGTAGACGTCCCCGTTTGCGATGAGGGCGACCTGCGTGCGGGGCGGAAGCGCGTCATCCGATTCTGTCGTCACAAAGCGCCAGGAAAAAGACACTGGAGCAGCTTCCGTGGTAGTCGTTACCTGTTGGTTCTCATTAGCCGGTGCAGGCGCTATTGCGCGCGGCTTCGTGAACACGTAGCCGATGAGTACCAATATAATTGTGACCAGAATCAGGATGAGGCCTTTTTGTTTCATGTAGACATAAGTATAAAGGGGGCCGCCTAGCTAGGCGACCCCTTTTGTTGCGCGAAGACGGTTACTCTTGGCCGGCCATGAACACCGTCTTGATCTCCATCGTGGCTCCTTCCCGTACTTTCGGGAGGCAGCTCGGCTTAGGGAGCGGCGGTATATCTCCGTTCCTGGCACGATCACCAAAGTAACCTGGGATGAAGAGATGGTCGTACTTCGAATCTACGTTCATTTCCTATTCCTTTCTACATGCACTTTAACACGAAACCGCCCGGCTTTAACCGAGCGGTTTCTATTCGCACAGCCTACTTCCTACTCGCAATGATGTCCTGCGCAACGTTCCCTGGTACAACCTCGTAGTGATCGAACTCCATGGTCATGCTTCCGCGTCCTTCCGTCATAGAGCGAAGGGTCGTCGTGTATCCGAACATCTCGGAGAGCGGTACCTTGGCGTTCACCACCTTGTTCATACCGCGCTCTTCCATACCTTCGATTGCGCCACGCTTTCCTGAAAGGTTACCGGTGATGTCTCCCATGAACTGCTCGGGAACAACCACCTCGACCTTCATGATCGGCTCGAGGATGACAGGTTTTGCTTTCTGTGTAGCTTCCTGGAATGCCTGAGAGGCAGCAATCTTGAAGGCAATTTCTGAGGAGTCCACTTCGTGGTACGAACCGTCATAGAGGTCGACGGATACGTCCACGATCGGGTAACCAGCGAGAATACCGCGAGAAAGTGCTTCGCGGATTCCCTTCTCAACTGCAGGAATGTACTCCTGCGGAATAACACCTCCCTTGATGTTGTTGATGAATTCGAAGTGTTCTTCGCGGGTGACATTCTTCGCGACCTTCGCCTCCGGATCTACCGGCTCAAGGTGCTTGATCTTGATCTTCACATGGCCGTACTGTCCCTTGCCACCGGTCTGCTTCACGTACTTGTTGTCGACATCCGCCGTTCCCTGGATGGTTTCGCGGTACGCCACCTGCGGCTTGCCTACGTTCGCGCCCACATTGAACTCGCGCTGCATGCGGTCCACGAGGATCTCAAGGTGTAGCTCTCCCATTCCGGCGATGATGGTCTCTCCCGTCTCTTCGTCAGAGCTAATCTTGAAGGTTGGGTCTTCGTCAGAAAGCTTCTTAAGTGCCATACCCATTTTCTCCTGGTCGGCTTTAGTCTTCGGCTCGATACGAAGGGACACCACAGGCTCGGGAAAGACGATCTGCTCGAGGATGATCGGGTTAGCTTCATCACAAAGCGTATGCGAGGTCTTCGTATCCTTAAGGCCCACGAATGCGGCTATTTCTCCGGTGAAGACTTTTTCCACCTCTTCACGCTTGTCGGCCTGGAGGCGGACAATGCGGCCGATGCGCTCCTTGGTGCCGGTGTTTGCATTGTATATATACGAACCTGCAGCGACTGTTCCTGCATACACGCGGAAGAACGTGAGAGCTCCCACAAACGGGTCGGTCTGAAGCTTGAAAGCAAGCGCTGTGAAGGGCTCGTCATCCGATGGCTTCCTTTCAACTTCCTCATTGGTCTTCGGATTAATTCCCTTTACCGGTGGAAGATCGAGAGGTGAAGGAAGGTAGTCAACAACTGCGTCAAGCACGAGCTGCACTCCCTTGTTCTTGAGCGCAGAACCGGTATACACGGGAAATATCTCGTTTGCGATAACTGCTTTGCGGAGAGTTTTCTTGAGCTCTTCGAACGAAGGCTCATTACCTTCAAGATACGCCTGCATCTGCGCCTCGTCGTTCTCAACGATGCGCTCAATGAGGTCGGCGCGGTACTTCTTAGCATCTGCAAGATACTGTTCGGGAATTTCTCCTTCGTTCACGTCTTCTCCCATATTGCCGGTGAATGTATATGCCTTCATCGAAAGAAGATCGATGACGCCTTCGAACTTATCTTCCGCTCCCATAGGGATCTGTGCACGCACTGCCTTCTTTGAAAGGCGATCAAGAATCGAAGCATACGAGTCTTCGAAAGAAGCTCCTGTGCGGTCGAGCTTATTGATGAAGCAGACGCGCGGAACTCCGGCCTCGTCGGCATAGCGCCAGTTGGTCTCGGACTGTGGCTCCACCCCTGCAACGCCGTCAAAGACGACGATCGCGCCGTCCAAGACACGCATCGAGCGCTTCACCTCGGCGGTGAAGTCGATGTGTCCCGGTGTATCGATGACGTTGAAGCGGAACTTCTTTGTAAGATCCTTCTTGTCTTTCTCGTTCGTACGGGTCCAGAAACAGGTGATGGCAGCAGAGGTGATGGTGATGCCGCGCTCACGCTCCTGTTCCATCCAGTCGGTCGTTGTTTCTCCTTCGTGCACTTCGCCGATCTTATGCTGGGAGCCGGTATAGAAAAGGACACGCTCAGACGTGGTCGTCTTGCCCGCGTCGACGTGAGCGACGATGCCGAAGTTGCGCACTTTTTCGAGTGGATAATCGCGATTCATAGGTGAAAGTAAAATAAAAAGCCCGCCAATGCGTTAGGTAGAGAATACGTTTTTAGGAAGGAAAAGGCAAGAATTTTCTAAATTAGCTTCTGAAAATGTTGATAGTCGGGGTTCTGTTCCCGCTCTCCAAGCCATTCCCATCCATATTCTTTAAAAATACGGACGACATTGCTGTCCTTAGTGACGGTTCCTGGAATTGCAGGATCATATACAGCGCCCAGTGGATACACATTTCCGTCTTGAGCAAAAAAGGGATTCTGACGAGGATTTATATCGATAGCTCGGCCGAAGGAGTGGTTTGAGAGAATGTTTGTCGCAATAGTGCGACGATAATTAAAAGCAGAGGTGTTGTTGTCTTGCATGGACGCTTCGTCATCCCAACCGTAAGCGACTATAGGCACCATCTTATGTATAGGAAACTTCCTTTCGTGTAGCTTCTTGAAAATTGCTTTAATGTCAGCAACCAAGTCTTTATGAACCACAAGCTGACCCGTCTGTTCTGTTCCGTCGAACGATATATACAAAAGGTCTATGAAAGCTAATGAGTCCCGAATTTGTTTAGGCACCTTGATGCTAGTAAGCACCTCTTCAAGTGATTTGTAGTGGTTCGTATCAGTCATCAGTTATTTAACTATCGCATACCTAAAATGGTTAAAGCGCCCGACCGCAAAGCAGTCGGGCGCTTCTGGAGCCTTAATGGCTCAGGCGTCGCACTCTTGTGATTTCACCCAGGCCCGCATCTCGACGTTCGTGCACCACATCAGCGAGGGGCTGGATCAGCACACGATGGTGCGGAGCGAGGTCGGTCGAATGGATGCAGTCGTTGCTATTCACCATCGTAGCTACGTGGCCTTTCCAGAAGACCAAATCGCCGCGAAGGAGCGATGTCGACGGTTCGATTGCTTCGCCAAGCACTTCCACCTGATCCTTGGTGTCCCGGGGACAACTCGACCAACCTGCGGTCAATAGGCTCTGCACGAGAAGCGCAGAGCAGTCGATGCCGGGATTGGCATCGCGTTCCCCCCATCCGTATATCGTGCCGATGAACTCTTCCTGCACTGCAACAAAGTCAGTCACGAAATCCTTTACTGGCCGAAGCTGGTTACTCCGAATCCAAGCATTCCCGCCGGCGAAGCATTGCACTTCGACGAACTCCTCCCCTTGTGAGGGGAGAGTGGAACCAGCGGAAATGAGCGAATTCATCGCAAGGACGGCAACGCGTGGCGACTTTGCATCCGGAGCGGAGAAGACAGAAGCTCGCGGAGTCTTTACGCGATGGGTTGCGGGAGGAAGGGATGAGGCGGGCTCGAAAGCCTGTCGCATCCACTGCACCCATCCGATCTTTTCGTCTGTGGCGGCATGGACCTGCGCGAACAGCTCCCCACCCTCCAACAACTCGACTTCCTCGCCGAACAGAATTTGAGTGTCTGTGTGCGCCTTGATTTCAGGCGCAACCAGAATTCTGGCGGAAGGTATCATGAGCCGGTAGCGCCCACATTCCTGAATGTTCATGTTGGCCTCTCTAGGTTATGGCACATTCCATATAGAATAACACCATGAAAGAAAGCGGCCTGCAAGTGCGGGCCGCTTCTTACTTCGTAAGCGCGAACGTACCAATTACTTCAGCCAGTATCTCCTTACTAAGCTCCGTATACGAAGCAAAGCCCATAAGCAGACGATATCCATAGCCGCCTGAGACAAAGGAGATGATCGCTCCTCTGGGTTCAGTAGACGTGCCGATGGATGCAAATGCTAGGTATGCAGGAACGCCGTCGATAGTGATGCGATGTCCCGTAAGGCAGTTACCGCACTCGGGACTTTCCTGCATCTCTTCAAGAATCGCAACGTATTCGTCAGAGTTATCGATAAGCAACTCTTCCTTTTCAAGAGAGATCGCAGCTCCTGCAGTAACGTGCTTCTGATTTGTTCCGGCAACCGCCTCTTCTGCAAAGTCAGGGGACTCTACGCGCACCGCACTTCCCGGAATCTGTTCCCAATCCTCTGGAATTGCGAAGCTTACCTTTGCAGCAGGGTTCGTGTACGTCTCGAAAGGAACAGTCGTACTTGCAACACGTTCAGGAACAGGAATGTTCGGTTCGTTACGCGAACCCTGTGAATCGCGTACTGCTGCATAGATACCGAACACCACGGCACACACGACCACTATGGATATAACGGGTATGAGTTTCTTCTTATTCATGTGAAATACCTTAGCACAAACGAGAAAGCCGCCCGAAGGCGGCTTTGTTACCACGCGAAGTGGGCGAAGGCCTTGTTGGCGTCGGCCATGCGGTGCATATCGTCCTTTTTCTTGATGGCGGTACCTTCATTGTTAGATGCGAGGAGTATCTCATCGGCGAGCTTCTGGGCCATTGGCTTTCCTTTGCGCGAACGAGCGGCGTTGATGAGCCAGCGGTACGCAAGCGATACGCGGCGCTGCTGAGGAACCTCGCGGGGGACCTGGTAGTTGGCGCCTCCGACGCGGCGGGAGCGGACTTCCATGAGTGGGGAGACGTTGCGGATTGCAGTTTCAAAAGTCTCGAGAGGATCTTTCTCGCCTTTCTTGATGATCTCGAGCGCGTCGTACACGACCTTGCGCGCGATGTCCTTCTTGCCGTCCCACATGACGGTATTGATGAAACGCGTAATAGGTTCCGAGTTGTACTCGGCATCAGGACGACGTGGATGCTTGTTCTTGAGTGGTTGGCGCATACGCTATGCCTTTGGCTTCTTAGCTCCGTATCGGGAACGTCCGCTGCGACGTTTGTCGATGCCTGCGGTGTCGAGCTTGCCGCGCACGATGGTGTACTGAACGCCGATGTCCTTCACACGTCCTCCGCGTACGAGCACAACGGAGTGTTCCTGGAGGTTGTGACCCTCTCCTGGGATGTAGGCGGTTATTTCCTGGCCATTGGTGAGGCGCACGCGAGCGATCTTACGGATAGCGGAGTTAGGTTTGCGGGGGGTCTTGGTGGTCACTTTCGTGCAGACGCCGCGCTTGAAGGGGGATGCATAGAAAGTCGGGCGGTTCTTCAGGGTATTGAAGCCACGGGTAAGAGCCACGACCTTTGATTTGGTCGGTTTGGACTTACGAGCGCGCTTGGTGAGCTGATTGATTGTGGCCATTTCCTAAATGAAAATTCCCCCCGAGGGAGTACGAAGACTATATAAGAGTACGGCGCGAAGTGCAAGCTCTAAGGCGAGTGATACTAAGTATGAATCTTTCCTTTCACGCTCCCTTCCGGCAACGTGACTATATATAGCATTATGAACTTCTGGATAGCATCAACTGTCGCGTCTTTGAGCTTCGGGTTACTTTCTGCGACCCATTTCGCGAAGTTATAGAGTTCCTGGTTATCGACATTGAGCCACCGACCGCTCTTACTAAGGAAATATAGGAGGGTCACAACAGCGATACGTTTATTGCCATTTTGGAACGGATGATTCTTGATCATGAAATAGAAGAGCATGGCGGCCCGTTCATGCGTCTTCATATAGAGGAACTTTCCGCCAAAGCGTTGAAATGGAGTTTCCAGGCAGCTTTCGAGAATACTGCCCCGTCGAGTTTCGAAAGCGGGAATCGGCTCGCCCCATTCCATAAACTCTTTCGCCAGTCGGTGAGCGACGTACCGTACTTCTTCTACTGTGACGAGATTTTTCATGACCCTCTATTCTTTCCCAAGCATGCGTAGTGCAGCCCCGTACTGCTCGACCGCTTTCCGTGTCGTTTCTGCGATACGCATTTTCTCTTCTTCGCTAAGGGGTCCGCGCCTACCGAGATAGCGATCAACTTCACTCATGGAAATGATGTAATTGCGACCGATCTTCTCAGCTTTGAGCTGACCCTTTTTAATGCGATTGAAAACGGTTACGCGGCTCACTCCAAAAAGTTTGGCGGCCTGTTCCGTAGAAACCCACTGCTTTGCGAGCGTTTTATCCTTCATATCATTTCGTTAAGACCAAATGTAATAACATTAACATATGTTAACTTCTACGCAAGGGTCTGAACATCCTGAAGAAACAACTGAACTAGGACTGGAATTTCTTATTGACGAGCTCCACATGCGGGTACGCGATCTTGATACCTGCCGCATCAAGCGCCTTCTTCACTGTTTCAGTAGTTTTGTAGTACACCCGCCTTTCCATCGAGGCATCTGCTATCCATACGCGAACCAATAGCTCTACGCCTGAATCAGCCAATTTGTTGACGACTACGTTAGGGGCAGGATTCGCAAGTACTCCTTCTATATGCGCGACCTCTTCAAGTATTGCCCTTCTCGCATTATCTATTGATGATTCGTACGTAATTGCAACTGAGATGTTTATGCGCGTATCACCTCCCGCGCTATGGTCCACCACCACGTCGTTGATGATTTTCTGGTTCGGTATGACCACGTATGTGTTCTCCTGCGTGCGGATGCGGGTTGAACGCATGGTGACCAGGTCGATGCGGCCATAGTGGGAACCGACGGTGATGTAGTCGCCGATGCGGAATGGTTTGTCTATGGATATGAGGAAGCCTGCGACGATGTTTGAAAGAGAATCCTGCGCGATGAAGCCGAGAGCGAGAGTGATGGCTCCGATACCCGTGAGCGTCGCTCCCACGTGAATGCCGAGCTGTCCAAGGGCTGCAACAAGCGCGATGATGACGATAAGCGCCTTGTATACGTTGTGCGCAATGATACGCGCGAGCCATTCCTCTATTTGGCTTCGCATAAGGAGCTTACGAAGAGGCCGCGTCGTGACCTTATAGAAGACGAGACCAAGTAAGATGATGCCAACGGCCTCAAGCACGTTCGGCACGAAAGAAAAGACTCCGGCCCGTATGAAGAGAATGTCCTCAGCCGTGAGGTATGGCCGTGCGCTTATGAGGTGGTCGATGATGGACTCCATATTTATTCAGCATACACCTTCATGTTCTGGAAACGTCTGGTTTTCTTGCAGAAATTCATCAGATTCCTTTGAGCGTTTCTCCACTACCTTTTTTCTAAGATGTGTGCATGACACACATACTTTTCGCCCTTCTTCTTATCAGCGTGATTCTTTCCCCGCTTCCTGCAAGAAGCGACTTCGTCATTGACCCGGATGCACCACCCGAACCCATAGCTACCTCGACACCTGAAGGCCCTCCCACGCCCATCGACTGGGTGAGCGAAGTGGAGTGGGGCTGTGACGAAGGGTTTGGGGCGGACGGTGCACCCCGTACCCGCTGCGGCCTTGGCAGGTACAGAAGGCTCTGCAGCATCGGTGCAGGAGTTCCAGACTGTCATGTCTTCTTCGAGCTTCAGGAGACACCAGCAGTGTCAAATGTACTCTTCCTTCCCGGCATCAAAGGAAGTCGGCTCTATGAAAACGATAGGAAGTTGTGGGAACCGTCCGGAAGCGAAGACGTTGCAGACCTTTTTCTGAACGATGAAGGAAAGAGTGAAAACACGGACGTGTATGCAAAGACTGGCGACATTCTTTCCGAGACGTTTGGTCAGGAGTTCTACTCCTCCTTCTTCAACGATCTCGACTCCTTTGAGGAGGAGAGTACGTTTGGCGAGAACTGGACCTGGGAAGCCGCATCGTACGACTGGAGGCTTTCGCTTGCTGACATTGTCACTCTGGGCGCACGAGACAATGACCGCATCTTCTATAACCAAGTAAATGAAGTGCCATACGTTGAACAGCTGCTTCGGGACCTTGCCGCAGTTTCTCCGACTGGAAAGGTGACAATCGTCGCACACAGCAACGGCGGCCTCGTCGCCAAAGCTCTCATGCAACATTTGGGAGACGAGGTGGAAGATCTCGTCGACCGCATCGTCTTCGTGGGCGTTCCACAAAACGGCGCCCCTCGAGCACTCGCCGCAGCTCTCTTTGGGTACGGAGAAGCGCTTCCTTTTGACGCGTGCGCGAATTGGACAGGAGCCCGTCTCCTTTGCAGCTTGCTTGTTGATCGAGGAACAGCGCGGATGTTCGGGGAACACTCTCCTATGACCTACCACCTTCTTCCGTCAGAGGCGTACTTTGACGCAACACGTGATGACGGCCATCCTCCCGCGTCCTTCAGCGGCATGACTTTTTACGCCAAGGAGCGCGAACGGTACGGAGTGGCTATTGATACAGCTTCCGAGCTCTACGACTTTGCTCTTGCGATTGATGGCGGAAGGACTAAGCCGGCACCGGGTGACCTGAAAAATGCAAACGTGCTTTCTTCTTCTTTGATAGCGTACGCCCGCGACATCCATGCGAGCCTCGACACCTGGACTCCTCCTCCGGGAGTGAGCGTCTATACGATAGTGGGTTGGGGTAAGGATACGCTCTCGGGCATCCAGTTCTATGAAAAGCCAGGGGTGCTCGGGCTTTTCGGTGGAAAAGAAGCGATGTACCGACCCGCATTCACGGAGGACGGCGACGGTGTCGTACCTGTCAAAAGCGCACTTATGCAGACTGGGGATGAGTACTGGGTCGATCTTACGCATACGAATGCGGGCCATGCAGACCTCCTTGAGATTCAGGATGTACGCACCTACATACGCAACATTCTTACCGAAAACGATAGTGAGACTCCCATTTACCTCACGAACTCAGAACCCAGTTCAGGTGACAGGCGAAAAATCATGTTCTTCCTCCACTCGCCCCTTACGCTTGGGCTTTATGACGAGAACGGAAAGTATACGGGCCTTGAGAAGAATGGGGAGGTGACAACGGACGCACCGGACGTTGAGTACGGAGAACTCGGGGAGGTGAAGCATCTGCTTGCGCCGGCAGGACACTCGTACGAGGTCGTGATGCAAGGCACTGCATACGGCACGTTCACGCTCGAGATTCTCGAACGCGTGGGAAACGATGTTGCTACGACTTCGAGTATCGTCGACGTACCCACGTCTCCCGAAACAGTTGCCACACTCACCGTACCGGCAGTAACTGGAGATATCTCGGATCTGCGCGTGGACTATGACGGAGATGGAACAACTGATTTTTCAATTACTCCGAGGCTTGGCGAGCCTGTCGTTGTAGACGAAAGCGTGGTGCCGAATCTACCTGAACCTCCCAACGAGCTACCACCTTCCACGCCTACACCTGAACCGACTTTTCCTTCTAGAAGAAGTTCCTCAAACAAAAAGCGTGAGGCAAAACCTCTTCCATTCATTGAAGTGCCTAAGGCGGAAACAACAACCCCCGCTTCCGTCGCAAAAGAACCCGAACCTGAATCGCACGTCTCAGTTAGTGAGCAAACAAAGAACGTAGCGCCCGTCCTTTCAAGGACGCAAACGGCCTCCGTATATGACGCTTCCGCTGGTGTTCCTCGTAAGTCGGTAGCTGTACTCGCACTCATCTTATTGCTACTGCTTCTCCTCGTTACAAGAAAGAGACAAAAGAAGGTTGATTCTGCGTAAGATAGATGTATTATATTATCATATTAACTTATAGCATCATGCTCATGGCTACCATCTCAGTTCCCCTTTCAGCAGAACAGGAAGAGCGTCTTGATTCACTTGTCTCCGATGGGGCAGGATCAAACCGAGCCGACGTCATGAGACGCGCACTGGAGAGATTCGCCGAGGAAGAAGCTATACGCGAGGTGCTTGAAGCAGAGCGCGAGCCTACTCTCCGCGGAGACTTAGATGAACTCCTTAAGAAGTTCAAATAGGCTTCATGGATCTGTCCTTCAAGCCGCGTTTCCTGCGGAAGTTTAATAGGCTTCCCAGACCATTGCGCGAGGAAGCCAGGGAGAAGATAGAATTATTTAGGGATACAAAAAATCATCAACTACTAAAGGTTCATAAGTTGCAGGGCCGTATGAGCGATTGTTGCAGTTTTTCAGTAAACTACCGATACCGCATTATATTCAAATGGGAAAAACAGAATGAGTCCGCAGTACTGCTGACGATCGGCGACCACTCCGTATACAACTAAACTCCGACGATCAAACGGAAGAGGTACAGAACGAGCGCAGTGAAGGGTTTTGCAAGGAAATAGCTGAACACAAGGAGAAAGACAATGAGCGTAAGAAAACCTCCCTGCATAAGGCGGTTCTCGAAGTTGCGAAACGCCATCGCACTCTTATGCGGTAGAATGCTCCGCAAGAAGGTATATCCATCGAGAGGAGGAATAGGCAGGAGATTGAAAATACCGAGGAAGAGGTTCATGAGCACGATTACCGCAGCAAGATCTCCGAAGGCAATGGAGCCAGTAGCGTATGCATAACGAGCAAGAAGACCGAAGAGAATTGCGAGAAAAAGATTTGTAGCAACGCCGGCCACCGCTACGAAAGCCTCGCCCCACCGCTGATTGCGAAGGTTGTACGGATTGTATGGAACGGGCTTTGCCCACCCAAAAAGGAAAGGGGAGCCGGAAAGTTTAAGAAGGAGAGGAATGAGGATGGTCCCTACTGGATCGATATGACGTATGGGGTTAAGGGTCAGGCGTCCCGCAAGCTTCGCCGTGGGGTCACCAAGCGAGTTTGCCGCCCACCCGTGCGCCACCTCGTGGATGATTACCGAGAAGATAAGAACAATGATACTGAAGATAAAGAGGTCCGTTTCCATTTGCCTAGGATATAGAAGCTATGCTAGCATGCACCAACTATGGCACGCGAATGCGCAGTAACCGGAAAGACGACCCAGGTTGGCGGGCGGTACTCAAACCGTACCCGCGCTACTCAGTTCAACCCGACGGGCAAGGTGCGCCGTCAGGCTAATCTCCATAAGCGCCGCATCTTCATCCCGGAGCTCGATAAGACCGTGCTTGTTGACGTTTCCACGAAAGGCCTTCGCACCATCAAGAAGAACGGAGCATACAAGACCCTAAAGAAGGCCGGGGTAGTTAAGTAACTATAAAAAAGTGCAGGGACGGCATTGCCGTCCCTGCACTTTTTTATACCTATACAGTCAATGCAAAAGCGATTAGTCCGAACACTACCAGAAACGGAACAATAATAATAAATTGACCAATCATTGAGTGTCCTACAACTGCAAGGCTTCTTTTAATAAGGCTCGTAGAGACAAGCCAACCTTTATATTCTTCATATTGCATGTAGAGACTATAGCAGAGCTTGATAACGAATATAGGATCTTGGGATTCACAAATCAGTCTTGAACTATTTCATCCACACTTCTTCCCCATCGCTTATTATAGTCACCGTCCCATCCTCTATCGTCGAGTAGATACGGGCTCCCGAATTAAGAATACGAGTCACCACGTCAGGAGCAGGATGGCCGTATGAGTTTCCCCTGCCGGCTGAGATAACAACTATTGAGGAATCAACGGCCTGAAGCCACGTATCGCTCGTAGAATTTTTTGATCCGTGATGACTTGCCTTGAGCACATCGCTGTTTAATGCACTGCCGTCGAGCGACACGAGATAGTCCTCGAGTTTTGAAGGAGCGTCTCCTGCAAGCACGAACGATGTGTCTCCGTACACGAGCCTGAGAATGACCGAACCGTCATTTGTTTCAACATTCGATACATCACGGTCAGGAAAGAGTATGTCCGCATACGCTTCTTCTCCAAGCCTGATACGCATGCCGCGACGTGCAGTGAGCACAGTAAGGGAAGGCTCACTTGAAACAGCTTCTTCAAGCGCTTCAACATATTGAGAGTCGTGTTCAACACCTGACTCGATAAAGTACGATACCTGGTACCGACTAAAGACTGCTGGAAGTCCTGCAATATGATCCTTGTCCGGATGCGTTGCGATGACCACATCTATCTTTCGATCAAATATTCCAATCTTCTTGGGGAGCTGGCGCATCACTGACCTGTCGGGTCCTCCATCTATGAGCATATCGATGCCTCCCGGCGCTTCGATAAGAATAGAATCTCCCTGGCCGATATCGAGAAAATGTACTTCAAGCTTCTCCTCTCTTGGTATGAGGATGAGATACGTAAGCCAGCCGTTTAGAAGGAGGAGTACGACAATGAAAGGTGCTAGGACGTACGGTTTCCGCATGTTCATGAGCGTATCATCTGCAGCGGAGCTATACTGTCTCTACTACAACTAAACTCCTGCCCATGACCTACTCTCCCCGTACGTTCGATCTTCCTGAACTCAATGGCATCTCGAAGGAACAAATCGAAGTCCACCTCTCCTTGTACGAAGGGTACGTAAAACACACCAACCTCATCCTGGAGAAGATTGCGAAATTGAAGGCAGACGATGCCGAAGGGAATGCATACATCGTCAATGAACTTCGACGTCGCCTCGGTTTCGAGTTCAACGGCATGCGCATGCATGAATACTATTTCGAACAGTTTGAAGAAGGAACAGAAGCAGCGTCTTCTAATTCCCCGCTCAAGGATGCCGCCGAAGAGAAGTACGGCAACTGGGAGTCGTTTATCGCGCACATCAAGGAAGTTGCTGGAACCCGTGGCATAGGGTGGGTGGTCGTGTATTTCGATACTAAGGGCCGTACGCTTCACACCGCATGGGTGGACGATCACCAGTTCGGGCAGCTTGCAGGACTTCCCGTCATCCTCGCCCTCGACCTCTGGGAGCATGCGTATATGGTCGACTACAAGCCCAAGGATAAGAATCTGTACGTTGAGGCCTTTCTTGAGAACCTGAACTGGGGAGCAATAGAGCGGCGGTTTGCGAACGTGGTGGTATAGGATCATATCCTTTTCTCCAACTTCAAAACAAGAAGTCCTAGACCGCCGTACGTAAGTACTACCGACCAGAACGGAAACGCAGGAATAACAACGCTTGCGAGCGGGAAGCTTGCGGCCGTTCTTGCTGCAAAGATCACATATGAAAGGAGTGCGTAGGCAGGAAGTCCGACAGCCGTTACGAACGCATCCGAAAAAGCAGGGAGAATAAGTGCAACGAAGGACGCAAGCGCCGCACATCCCATAGCAAGCGGTATGACCGGAAGAACAATGATATTCACGATAAACGAGACTAGGGAGAGGTTCCCGGTCTGAAACAAAAGTATTGGCAACACCCCTATCTGCGCCGCAAACGTAGAAGCCGTTATCTCTCGCACGAAGGTGAGTTTCACCCACCTAAAAACCTTTTCCACGTGCGGACACAGAACAATGAGTCCCAGTGTCGCAACGAAGGAGAACTGAAAGCCCGGATCATGCATGAGAAGGAGTGGATTCCACAGAAGCATTCCAAAAAGAGTAAGAAAAAGTGCAGTCACTACCTCATAGGTGCGTCCGGTACTGCGGGCAATAAGTCCTAAAAGAGCCATTGCACCGGCCCGGGTTGCAGCCGCCCCTGCACCGGCCGCAAGGACGAAAAGTCCGATGGTTGCACAGGCAGTGGCGAAAGCTACCTTTCTCGGAAGAAATCCGAGACAACGGAGCACCGCTTCTGCAACAATAGTGACGTTATACCCCGACAGGACAACGATATGAATGAGACCGGCTACCGTAAACACATTCAAGAGCTCCTCTCCGAGTCCCTGTTTACCTCCCACGATGAGTCCCACAGCAAGCGCGCTTTCAGGTTCGGGCATAGTACGGGCAACAGCCTTCATAAACGCATCGCGTCCCAACTGAAGAACGCGAAATATCCCAAGTACTAGACTGGGGCTTCTTCCAGTAACCTCAACATGCGCGGGGCTTATGACCGCGAACACCCCGTCCTTGGCGAGGAACTTGTCGTACGCAAAACTGCGCCCTCCATCAGTGGCGAAAGGTTCAGGAAGCGAGAGCTTTCCCGATACGCTCACTTTGTCTCCGACCATGAACTTTTTGTGTGTGGGCGCAGAAGCGACGACTCGTGTTTGTTCCCCTTCCTTCTCTACCTCTATCGTCAGACGAGTATTTGTCTCCCGCACATCAGGCTGAATAACTATCGTTCCCTCTAGTTCTACTCTTTCCTCTACAAGAGGAACAAAAGCAGGGGGCAACGCAGTCGGAGCTATCACTGTTCGCACTCCACCCGCACAGACTGCACACGCCCCAAGAAGAGCTATGAGATATACAAACTGCTTTGTAAAAAAGAATCCCGCTACAAAGAGCACAGAAAGTAGAGAAAGGAACGCCAAGACTGGCCAAGAAAAGCTGAGCAAGGAAGCGTATGCAACTCCAAGCACAAAGCTTAAGACAGCCGCATAGAAACCGAAAATACGCATCTGCTTACTCTAACTAACGAGTGGTTATGCTTATTAAAAGTAAATATGAAATCTTTCTGCAGGAGTTATGAAGAAAGTCTGGAGAAAAGATGAAATACTTCTGCAAAACTTATAAACTACTTTCCTCTATCCATCGCCCTGTTCGCAAGTTCGTCCGCATCCTTGTTGAATTCTCTACGAACATGCTCAAAGGTAACGTTCGGAAAGTGGCGGGCGACTAGATTCTTTATCTCAAAATGCCGCGTAATTAGGTTCGGATGCTTCACTTTGTACTCCCCTTTGAGTTGCTTAATCACAAGTTCGCTGTCCATTCGAACGATAACCGGGGCATGCTTGAAGAAATCTTCGGCGTACTCGTCCTTGAGTTTCGTAAGGCCACGTAGCACTGCTTCGTATTCAGCGACGTTGTTCGTTGTCTCACCTAAGTAGTCAGAGACTTCGATTACCCGCTTTCCCGCGATATCGAAGACTACAGCGCCGGAACCGGCAGGTCCTGGGTTGCCGCGAGCGCCGCCATCAGCGTAGAGAGTAAATTGCATGAAGTAAAGTATACAAAAGAAAAGGCTGGGTCCCGAAGGTTCCCAGCCAGTTCCACCGAAGTGGATTCAGGCGGCTATTGCCGCGATTCTTTCTTCTCCCGTGGGCGCGAGGAAGCTTGAACGTTCAAGCTTCGGAATTCCGCGTCCGATGGCGGCGACGAGACCGAGAAGGCCCATCGCTTCACTGTATTGGGACGATCCCGGGACAAATGAACTGAATTGTTCCCGAATATCGCGTTCATAGGCTGCGAACTTCTCCGCGGGCGTATGGCCCTCCATCGAATCGGCTTGCCGAATGAGCTCACCGAACGCAGTTCCTCGAAGCATGTCCATTCCCTGTACCTCCTGCCTCTTCCCCACTAATTGGGAATAGGATATAAAATAACACGCTACGCCGAGAGCGCAATAATCCTCAGTCGAACAGGCTGCCCTTTGGAGAACGTGTCACGCTCGAGGTTACCTAGGACGGAGATCGTGGAACCTTCTTCAAGCTTCGTGCACCCTTCTCCAAGCTCCCGTTTTGCAAAGAAAGCTATCGCCTCCATTATCTCATCAGTGAATCCGTCCGATCGCATGATCTGGATGCGCAAGTGCTCTTCTCCTTTCCCAAACCATGAAACTTTCTGCAGCTTTACATCATGTAGTGCATAGGCAGGCTTGGGGTTGCCCATGCCGAAGGGAGCAAGACGCTCGACGCGCTTCAAGTGAGTGCTCGGTTTCTCTGCTGCAAGAAGCTCCGCATCGGCAAAGACTGAAGTATCTATACCCTCTGCAGGCGGAAGAGCAGTAAGCGCTTCGCAAAGTCGCTCTTCAAGAGTGAAGATCGCATCGTCCTTTACGGTGAACCCTCCCGACGCTGCATGTCCTCCCGCTTCGTCAAAGACATCGCTTGCCTCCTGCATGAGCGCCACAAGTGAAACGTCCTTTCGTCCCGTACGGCAGGAACCCTTAAGGGTAGTTCCTCCTTCGCGTCCCCAGAGGAAGACTGGGCAGCCGTATTCGTCCGCAATGGAACTTGCGATGGGACCGAGAAGTCCTGGGCGCCAGTCAGGGTCTCCCATAACAATGACCGGTGGGAGTTCCCCTCTCTCTTTCCTTTCCTTAAGGCGCTCGTGCACTGCTCGCGTTACAGCTCCTCCAAGCGCCCTTCGACTTCTGTTCGTCTTCTCAAGTTCCTTTGCCAGCTCTTCCGCTCTTGATTCGTCCGGAGTCGTGAAAAGCTCAAAAGCATCCCGGGGATTCCCCATGCGAGATGCTGCATTTACACGCGGAGCAAGCATGAATGCCACATCGTCCTCAGTCAGATACCGCTGATTTATCCTCGCAGCTTTGCACAATTGTTGAAGTCCGAGACGCGGCGACTTTCTCATAACAAGAAGGCCATACTTCGCGATGACGCGGTTCTCTCCGAGAAGAGGGACCATGTCTGCAATTGTTGAGAGCGCTGCCATATCAAGAAGCCATTTCTCCCACCCTTTCGGTATATCGTCGCGACCGTTGAAGCCAACAGCAAGCATGGCGCACACCAGTTTCCACGCAAGGCCCCCTCCGCAGAAGTCCCGAAATGGATATGTCTCACCTTCCTGTTTGGGATCGACAATCGCATACGCAGGAGGAAGTGTTTCGTTAGGAAGATGGTGGTCAATGATGATGACATCAATGCCGATGGTGTTTGCGTATGCGACCTGCTCAACGTCTGCAATGCCGCAGTCGATAGTGACAATAAGTGATACACCGTCCTTCTTAAGAGAATCGATGCCGTTGTTATTAAGTCCGAATCCTTCAAGATGTCGGTGTGGTATGTAGTTCGTGAAGTTTGCTTTCGCTTTCTTGAGAAAGTCATGCATGAGTGCTCCTCCCGGAATACCGTCGCAGTCGTAGTCGCTCCATACAGCAATTCGTTCTTGGTCGTCTATAGCCTTGGCAATACGCACTGCGGCTTTCGGCATGTTGAGGATCTGAAGAGGATCTCCGATGTGTTCGTCGTACGAAGGCGAAAGGAAGGCTTCTGCTTCCTCGTGAGTGCGGATGCCACGGCGTGAGAGAAGCGCTGCCGTTAAGTCGTCATGTGCAGCAAGGACATCACGCGTCTTCGTATTAAGCGGTTTATGGAGTGAGAACATAATTAAACGACACGTATTTTTTGAGCAATCTTTGCAAGTATCTCGTCACTAACTCTCTCTCCATCGTGAGAAGAAACATATCCTGGATAGGTATCAAAATAAGTAGTTATCTTGGACAGCCGTTGCTTCCATTCGTCCTCCGTCGTGCCATGAAGCGGCACCAACTTTGCGTGCAGGTGATCAACCCCAAACCCTTCAAAAATCAGAGCAGTGCGACCGACATCCGGGAATGCGGCATCTATTTTCTTCGCGACAGTACGCGCTGCTCTTACTAGGCCAAGTGTCACCTCTTCGGGCACCTGGGCGAAATAGCTCGAATGATGCTCTTTCGGGATAATGACAGAGAATCCTTCGGTATTCGGGAAGATGGTGAGAAAGGCCAGATGCGCTTCATCCTCCCAGATTAGGTGCGCAGGAGACTCACCCGCCGCTATCTGGCAAAAGATGCATCCGTTCTTCTTCATCCCCTCATTCTATCGGAGCAATCAGAGTTGGAGAAGCTCAGCTTTGCCGGTTGACACGAAATCATACTAAAAGTAGTATATTGGTATGCAAACAACCTTGACCATTAAGACTGAGAAAAAACTTCGCGACGACGCTAAGCGCATAGCTAAGAGACTTGGGATTCCTCTTACAACTATCGTGAACGCCAAGTTGCGCGAATTTGTCCGCGATGGCTATTTTGAGGTCTCTCTTACCCCGAAACCGGAAAAGATACGCGAATGGGAGCGCATGAGCGAGGAGATGGATGCTCATCCTGAACGATTCCGCGTTACGTCCGCTGAGGACTTTATAAAGGAACTCAGGAGCTAATGGATATATTTCTTCATTCAAAGTTTGAGAAGAAACTTGCACGCGTACCTATGCCGATACGTCGAGCGCTCGCTGACCGTATCGGGCTTTTCAAAGAAGACCGGCGGCATCCGTTACTCAATGATCATGCTCTTATGGGAAACCGGAAAGGATTGAGAAGTATCAATATTACTGGTGACTGGCGTGTCATTTATGAACCTCTTGGCGTTACCGCTGTCCGTTTCTTAGAAATTGATACCCACCACAACCTGTACGGCACTTAACCGAGAGCCTCAAGCCCCGGCAGCGTCCCTTTGACCATAAAGTCGAGCATGGCTCCTCCGCCAGTCGATATGAAGGAGAACTTCTCGGAGAGTCCGAGCTTCTCGACGGCTGCGACCGTATCTCCTCCTCCAATGACCGAGTATGCGTTTGAGGAAGCGACGATTCGTGCAAGCGCCTCCGTTCCCTCCTCAAACCCGTTCTCATAGTTCCCGAGAGGACCGTTCCAGAGAATAGTGTTCGCCTTTCCCGTAAGTTCCTTGAGTGCGGCAATAGTTTTCGGTCCGTCGTCGAGTACCGCCTCGTTCTTAGGAACGTTCCCAGGCGTGACTATGTCTCCCTCTTCATGACTTCCGAGAGGAGCAACGACTTCGTCAAGCGGGAGCATGAGTTTGGGGTTCTTAAGGAGCGCACGTAACGCTTCTTTGTCCGAGTCTTTTGACACAAGCGAGGTTCCTACGCCGTATCCAGACTCGACCATAAAGTCATTTGCAAGCGCTCCCCCAACGAACACGCGGTCGTAGCAGACAATGAGCTTTTCGAGTATGGGCTGTTTAGTGGAAAACTTTGCGCCTCCAATTATCGCAAGAGAAGGCCTTTTCGGCCGAAGAGCTTTCGTCAATTCTCGCACCTCCTTTTCTACTTGAAGTCCTGCGTACGGGGCCAGATGCTTCGGAACGCCAACAACAGACGCGTGCTTTCTATGGCAAACATCGAATGAGTCCTGTACGAAAATGTCTGCAAGTTCGGCAAGTTCAAGAGCGAACTCGTTGCTGTTATCAATCTCCCCCTTGTACCGCCGGAGATTCTCGAGCATGAGAACGCCGCCTGGAGGAAGGCCTCGTACGGCTTGCCGCGCTTCAGGGCCAATGGTCGCGGGACAGAAGCGTAAACCAGGAAGGTACTGCTTCATCGTCTCGTATACAGGCATCAATGTTTCCGTCCCCTTGTTCCCTATATGACCTATTAAAACAACACGCGCTCCCGCTCCCTGGAGATATTTAATAGTTGGAAGAGCTTTTTGAAGCCTAAACGTACTTGTTACTTTCCCATTCTCGACAGGAACATTAAGGGCAGCGCGAACTAATACGGGAATATTCTCTACGTGCGGTATGTACCTGATGCTCCTCATTATGAAAGCTCTTTGACGAGTGCACTAAAGGTCTTTGGGTCAACACTAGCGTGTCCGATCAGAAAGCCGTCGACTCCTCCCTCTTTTGCAAGCTCGCGTATGTTCCCCGGCTCCACCGAACCTCCGTATATGATTTTCACTTTATTCGCTGTGACCTTAGGAACATGCTGCGCGAGAATCTTGCGGATATAGAGGACCATCTCCTTAAGATCAACCGGAGTGATGGCATCACGTGCAGACTTGCCGATGGCCCATATGGGTTCGTATGCGATGACGATCTTAGTGCGCTCCTTCGGTGACAAAACTTCAAGCACTGCACTGAGTTCAGTGCGAAGCACTTGCACGTATTTTGCATCCTCGTCGCGTTCCCTCTCCCCTATACAAAGTATCGGCACCAATCCTGCTGCAAGTGCCTGCTTGGTTTTCGCAGCAATCTCAGCATCGGTCTCTCCAAGCGCGCGACGTTCTGAGTGACCAAGAATCACATACCCGACTCCAAGTTCGCGAAGAAGCGATGCGGGCACTTCACCGGTTGCAGCTCCTCCGGACTTCTCAGAAACATCCTGCGCAGCGAACTGAAGATTGCGCTTTCCTGCTTTAGGGAAAAGGCCGAGATGGGGCGATGAGGGGGCAAGTACGAATATGTGCTTGCTTCGATTTGCCAGTCTTTTGGCGTTTGCAGCAAGTTCCTTTGCACGT
>Ga0209542_10005547_pt1 | contig 25101 bp, 26 predicted proteins | sample RifCSPhighO2_01_FD_184028 | JGI IMG/M metagenome (GOLD analysis project Ga0209542, IMG submission 184028) | Soil microbial communities from Rifle, Colorado - Rifle CSP2_plank highO2_0.1 (SPAdes) (version 2) | ecosystem: Environmental > Terrestrial > Deep subsurface > Rock core/Sediment ...
CTAAGCGTTTTGCTTGTGAATCGCGGCCTAGCGCTGTAGATCCGCCTGCTTTTTTATGTGCCATATAACAAAATTAACAAGTTAATTTTAATGTCAAAATCCAAATTTCAAATACCAAATAAAATCCTAATGCTTAAATTTCAAACTTTGACCTTTGTCATTTATTTGAAATTTGTAATTTGATATTTGGATTTATCTTTGAAAAAGTTAGGCTTTTTCAAAGATGCATATCTCCCTTGCCACTATTTGGTCCTTTCGGTCGTAGATTGCGGTTTTCCGTTCGGTGAGCTTTAGGAACTTCATTTGGTTGGCAATCTTACGGGGAACTAATTCCAATAAATTATAGCCTAAATCTTTAGCCCAGTCAAGAGTTTCCATCATAACGTAATTATCCCGGCCTCTTCGGTAAGCGGGGATACACATGACAATTTTGGCTTTTTGGGGCAGGAATTTGCTAAAATCTTTAAAACATTCGGTATAGAGCTTTTTTAAATCAGCGAAATTTTTGGCTATTTCATCATCCTTGGGAAATTTGCCGTACATTGGCCCTAAGGTGCATTCCGTGACTATGGCGCTGATTGAGGTTTTATCTATTAATTTAGATACATTTTTAGCATCGCTGATGTTAACAATGTATTTGCCGGCCGCAACATGGTAGCGGTTACGGAACCATTCCAAATTTTGCTCCGAGCCCCTTATGGCCATGCGGTTGATGTCCGAGCCAAACATTTTGAAACCTAATAGTAAGCCTTCCTGGACAATAGTACCAATGCCGCAGAAGGGATCGAGCACAGAATCGCCTTTGCCCGCGCCTGAAAGGTTAAGCATAATTTGCGCGACTTTGGGCGGGATCATACCCTGCTGTTCGTCCCTAACCGGGCGCTGGTAGTCCCTGCGGCCGTAGTCCTCAAAATCCTGCACTACAACAGTTTTGGCAGTGTAAACTTTTTCTTTACCCGCTATTAGGCAAATCTCCGCGCCCTTTTCTAATAGGAGGTTTTTGGTTACAACTACCGAAGCAAGCGAGAGGGAATTAAACTCGGGTAAAGCAACACGGACGCTAAACCCACTTTCGGTGAGCGTTTTTTTTATCATCATGCCAATGCGCTTTGGTTCGCCCCAGACGGTTTGGGTAACGGGCTTGGCCTTCTTTAATTTATCATTAATAGCTTGGCCACCCTCCGTAGCCTTGGCGAAGGAGGGTCGCTGATTATTATCACGGTGATGATTATAGCTTGGTTGCGCTACAAGCTCATCATCCAAAACATAAACGCTCACACCGAACTGTTTTTTACCTTTGTATTCCTTAAAAAATTCTTTTTTTAAAAGGCTGGGCTTAAAGTAGTTTTTGACCGCGAAGTTGACTGAATCCTGTTTGCGTTTTTCCAAAACATCCACCACCCTTAAAATTTTGACCACGCCGCCGAGTTTTTTTTGCAATGGCAAAACCAAAAGCGGCTTTTCGGTTTCAATTATTAGGACTTCTTTGGACGCGTCTAAAACCTTGACCGGGTTGTCAATAAGGCCCGAGGCAGCGTCCGGCTTGTCGAGGATTGCCAAAAGCTCGGCAACAGATAGCGTAAAAACCCTGCCAAGAATAAAAGCGTACCGCATCAATCCATCCTTAATCTTTAATCCTTAATCCTTAACGATGAAGAAAAGGAAAGGGTATGTTATAATTTGGTTATGAGTGAAGAATTATCAGCCTATGAGAAATTAAAAAAGTGGTGCGTGGATCACAAAAAGGAATTTATTATCGCCGGGTGTTTTGTGCTGGTTTTTTTGGTTGGCTTTGGCACCGGTAGGTACGATAGGGAAGCGCAGTCAGCCAAACGCAAATCACTCACTAATTATAGCAAAACCAACGTGAATCAGCAAAAGGCAGCGGACGCGGCTGTGGAGAATCAGGATGCCAATACTGGCGGGCAAGTGGCGGGTGAAGCGACAGGGGATAAGGCAAAGGCTGATGGCAAATGTGTTATCAAAGGCAATATTTCCACAACCGGTATGATTTACCACATGCCGGGCGGCGCGTCTTACGAAAAAACTAATCCGGAAAAATGTTTTAACACCGAAGCCGAAGCTAAGGCTGCAGGGTTTAGGAAAGCAGCGAGATAGACCACAGATACGCAGATAAGCGCAGATGACACTGATGACTGGTATCTGTGTTGATCTGTGATAAAAAAATCTGTGGACGGTTGACAACCGCTTTTTTTTGTTGTATAGTTTGGCAATCATGTCGGATCTATTTTGGCACATCATCGATGACCCCACAGAGGGTTGCGTGATTCTCCCGCTGAAATAGAAACGGCACCCCAAGGTGTGAGAGAGGCTCTCAGAAAGTCGTTGGGAATTTCTTCGCAGATTTTAGAGGAATTGCGTCTTCCACTATGATTCTGCTCTGAATGAACCGGCAATCCTGCTGGGAGCATTCCCTCACACCTGGGGAAAGGGAAATTTGATTTTACTATAATATATTGGTTTTCAGTTTGGGAAAAAACTTTTTTATTAGCCCAAGTCTTATTTGTGTCGGATAGAGCGAGAGGAGTGGCGGCCCTGTAAAACCAGGGTGATGACGACATGAGTAAGGCGTAAGCGAGTAGAAAAGTTTTTGGCCCGAGGGCGATATCCTGCCTGGGAACGGGTCCGTGGTCGAGTTTTGGATTTGGAGTACTACAGTCCAATACACGGTCGCGTAGGCGGTGAAGAAAGGAGGAAAGGCTTGGTTTGTGGTTGTGTGCTGGCCATCGTATCGGATGGTTATTCGGCTAAGACACGCAGCAACCGGCCCTAATAAAGGCGCAGCTGATCAGAGACAAGTTCAATTTGGACTTGAGGCTGCACAAACTCGGGAAAGCCGAGCACCCTTTCTTTACCGCATGGGCGTTGTCTCCATGCGGTTTTCATTTGGCTATTTTTTTTGCTATAATCTTGGCGTTATGAAAAAGCGGACTATCTACTTAGACCATGCGGCGGCGACGCCTTTGGATACAAAGGTGCTTTTGGCTATGAGGCCGTATTTATCATCCCATTATGGCAATCCATCATCGCTCCATCATAAAGGCGTGGAAGCTAGGGGTGCGGTTGAAGCGGCCAGGAAAACCATTGCAGATGTAATTAATGCCCGGCCGGAGGAAATTGTGTTTACGAGTGGGGGAACAGAGGCCTGTAACCTGGCGATACTCGGAGCTTTAACCACCCCGCCTCGGATGCACTCGGCACCCCTCCTTGATAAGGAGGGGATGAAGCCCGGGCATATCATTACCTCTATGATAGAACACCATGCGGTTTTGGAACCTATTAAGCTACTTAAAAAACTAGGCTGGAAGATAACTTATTTGCCGGTGGATGTGGAAGGGTTTATTAGTGTTGATGATTTGAAAAAGGCAATTAGGAAAGACACGGTTTTGGTGAGTGTGATGTACGCGAACAATGAAATCGGCAGTATACAACCTATTGCGGAGATAGGGAAGCTGTTGAACCGCATAAATCAATTAAGGATAAAGGATAAAGGATTAAGGATCCTGCTTCATACTGACGCCTGCCAAGCGGCTGGAGCCCTGGATTTAAATGTAAATAAGTTGCAAGTGGATTTAATGTCCGTAAGCGCGAGCAAAATTTACGGGCCAAAGGGTGTGGGGTTTTTATATGCGCGCCGCGGTACATCAATCGCGCCAATTATTCACGGCGGCGGGCAGGAAAGGGGAATGAGGAGCGGCACAGAGAACGTGGCGGGAATTGTAGGTATGGCTAAGGCGATGGAACTGGCACAGTCAAAAAATAATAATAAAAATCAAAATAAAAGGCTGGCGGGATTGCGCGACTATTGCATAAAGCAAGTCAAAAAAGTTTTTCCCAAAGCCCTGCTAAATGGACCGGGGAAAAAATTTCAAATTTCAAATTTCAAATTTCAAAATCAGGAACGAAGGCTGCCGAATAACATCAATTTTACTTTTCCCGGGGTTGAGGGTGAAGCGCTGATGCTGTATTTGGACGCGCAGGGTATATGTGTTTCTACGGGTAGCGCCTGCGCTACGGGTACGACTGATGCCTCGCACGTGCTTACAGCCTTAGGCAGGACTCAAAGCCAGGCCAAAGGGAGCATTAGGTTAACTTTAGGTAAGCAAACCAAGAAAAGTGATTTGGATTATTTTATTAAAGTATTAAAGCAGAGCATACTTTTAATACTTGACGAACGGTGAGGTTTTATTGTGAAATCACAAATAGCGGGGGAGAGGGTTGTTAATTAATTGATAATTGTTAATTAATAATTTATAACCAGAAGATAAGAAATAGGAACTCCCGCACTAGAAGTAATAATAAAAATGCCTATAGGCGATAAAGCGCTTATAGGCATTTAAATTACGATAGGGGCTGTGGACAACTTATATGAATAGCGTCGCTCAATGTATCTTATGAGACGTTGTTAATACTAAAAGCCTTAATTGGGCTTATTGTTTGCATCTTCTCAATAAAGCTTTCTTTGTTGAGAATGTAAACATTACTATCTAATTTATTTGTTTTATTTATATATAAGCGGTTTATTTTTTCTATGGTTATCCCCGAGTCTTGGCTTTCGTTGCCGTTTATTAAAAAGACGTCAATGGTTAAATCACTATATTTCCTCTGCTTTGTATTAATTATGCTTACAAGGTTTCGATAACTGTCTGCATGGAAAATATCAATACAAAAATTGTAGTTTTGTGCGTATATAAAAAAATCCGCTCTTGATTTAGTTCGGAGTTCATTTTGGCTTCCTTGTTTGTAATACTTTAATAATGGCTTTTCAATATGTACAAAATATTCACCAAAATATTCAATAAGGGTTTTTTCTAAATTTCTTTCCAAAAGGTTTCCTCTGAGTCCAACCGTTCTAGCTATGTCGGATCTATTTTTACCTGAACCAAAGTTAGTAATTTCTAAACCTAAATCCTTTCTCAAGCCTACTAAACCGCCGAATGCCCTTTGAATCTGCCTTGATGATGGTAATTCAGGAAATAAATCTATTTCATTAGCAGTCGGATACCTTCCGTTTTGCAGGAAAAATTTTTCTAAACCATCTTTTATTTTTTCTTTTGTCCATTTAGTTTCGAGCATAAAAAATAAAAAGTATCTTATAGTTTATGGTGTTAAACAGTTAGTGCCAGCTGGAAGATATGCTTTTAAAGCAAAATGTGGGCTATCCCCGGCTATATAATGGCAAAGTCCGACGCCCTCACCTACCTGCATAAATTTTGTGTAAGTAGCGCCGCTTGTGGCTGGCGGTGATATGTCTACCGCTATCCCATCGGAATGGTCGGATTTGCAAGCCGGTGGTATAGGGCCAGAAACTTCATGTTTGGTATATTCTTGCTGTAAAGTTGTCCTGTCGGAAGCGCTTAGGCCTTGTAATTGGTTTTTAACATTGTTTGCATCTAAATGGGTATATCCGGTACAGCCGTATCCTATGGTATGGTCTTGGTTATTTGAAATCCTATAAGTTTCCCAAACGCTCCTTAAGTGGGTTTGATATTCAGCTGACCTAAACACTTGCCTTACCTGCAACGCGCTGCCGCCTTGGTTTTGCCAGGCTGTATTAAAAGCCTGAACTGCAGTGCGGAGTTCAGGTTTGGTATTGCTGTAGTCGCCGCTGGGATATGGATCTGTGCCACTCCATGGCTTAAGGAATGAAAGTCCGGATGTCGTTTGAGTCACGGGCTGTGAGGGGGGGGTGAATAAGCAGTTGGCTTGTTGATACAAGCCAGAAATTCCCCTACTGCTGTCCTAGTTTCCCCTGTCATTTTGCTTTTATCCGCGCAAACGCCCTGGCCTCCCGCGTAGCCTATTAGTATGTTGGTTAAGTCGCTGCCACAGCGTGAGCTGCTACTTAAATATTCCAGGAGTTTGCCGGCCATGCAAATACTTTTTTGGGCATTGGCCGGGTTCTTAAGCCAGTCGCAGGTTATGGTCTCGCTCCCCGCTCCGCATTGGGATTTAAAGGTATTGGCTGTAGCAGGCTGGAGTTGCATAAGGCCGCATGATGGCGTGGACGCAGTTGAACTTACGCCAATTTGACAGCGAGATTCGTGGTACATAATAGTGGATAAAACTTTTGCTTTATCTATGCTCGCTGGTAATGAAATCTGAGCGGCTGCCGCGGCAATTTGGCTCGAATATTGTGAACAGGCTGTAGCCGGACAAGTAAAGGTTGTGCTGGGCGTTATTGTGGTGCTGCTGGAGGTTGGTTGTGCTGTGGCAACGCACACAGAGATGTCCCAATGCGGGGGGCTGGTTTCTCTCGCGTAGATAATCCCGTTTGGGTCCTTGTACTGCTTTGCCCCATCACCTGCGCGGACGCCTATGTAAGTGTATTTCATAATAAAGGCATCAAGGCCGGAAGTTACGCCTAAGTCTATTTTATTGCCGCTACTGTGGTTACAGGTTCCGGTTTCGGAGTGTCCTGGCTCAGTACCACCCGTGACTACTATTTGGCCGCAGCCGGACCCACATGCTTGCTTTAGGCTGACAACCGTGTTTAAAGTTGACTGTTTTATCCCAGCCAAAATAGTTTGAGGAGGCTGGGCATTAACATTGATATTATTTTTTAATAAGAACGCACGAGCATCTTGTTCCGATGAGCTAGCACTTAAGCTTGCAGGGGTGACGCCGATTTTAGATAACCCGGCCAGTTGTTCCGCAGAAAGGCCTCCAAAATTATATCCGCTGGAGCCCACCACGCTGGGCGGCTGGATGGGCTGGAACTTGATTAAATCCGGGTTTAGGAACCTCAGCAAAATGTAGCCAATGCTTAAAATCACAATGGAGGCAATGCTGGTAGTCAGGATGTCTTTTGCCCTGGTTACCGACTCTTCGTTGCCCTCGGCAGCCATATAAATATAGCCGGCTATGACAATAAAAAAGGTCGCGAACATTACGGCTATTACCAGGGCAAACCGGTAAAGCTTGTTGATGCAGTTGTACAAATCGCCCTGGGCCGCTGTCCTGTCCTGGCTGGCGTCGCTCGGCGCGCATAAAAATTGCGCGATCTGCTTGTCCACGCCGCTGTTGTATTGTTTGTATGGAGAAGGTGTTTGGGCGTAGGCTGTTGGCGCATTAAAAGCCATTAAAAGGTTAACAAGCAAAATGCTTAAGATAAAAGCACGAAAGATTTTTTTTTGTTTCCACATAAATTTATCCGGTTAGACGATTATAAAAAATCAAGCGGGTTGTACGTGTACCCGTACGGCACCTTGTAAGGGCCGTAGATGTTCTCGTATTTCCCTTCGCTTACCCCAAATCCTTCCGCGTCATATACGCCAAAATGGATATGGTATCCCCTCTCGGGCCCGTATAATTTTTTGGTCGTGTTGCCGGTATTGCCTTCGTAGCCTATAAGGTCCCCTTGCGAAAGTTTTTGTCCGGGCTTAACCTTGAACGAGCGCATATGCGCGTAAAGGGTAATAATGCCGGCCGTGGAGCCGTTGGTGGTGAGGCTGTGTTTGACTGCGACCCAATTTCCGTAAGACGCATCGCTCATGTCAGTGTAAATTACTTCCCCGTCGTAAGCCGCGTAAATGGGCTGGCCTGCGGGCGCAGCTACGTCTATGCCGTTATGGAAAGTATAGCCCAAAGCCCTAAAGCCGGTATTACCGTATTTTTGGGTTAAAATACCGTCCATGGGCCAGGCCAAGATGCCTTTGGAAACTTTAACAGTTTTGGTGCCGAGTTTGGCCCTTATGGCCGCGTCCAAATCCTGAATTTCTTTTTCCAGGTTGGTTTCCTCGTTTTTGCTTACAGCCAAAAGTTTTTGGTAGTTGCTTTCAAGGCCTCTCGTTTGGTTAAGCAAAGTCTGCCGCTGGCCCCGTTGTTCGCTAAGAGAGCTTTTGGTCATTTCCAACTGGGCCTTGAGCTCTTCAAGCTGGGTTAGCTGGACTTTTAGTTCCGCCTGCTGTTTTTCGAGCTTGGCTTTAAGCTCCTTAATTTTTTCCAAAAGCTGGAAAACTTTTTCCTGTACCGAATTATTGTACTGGATTTGGTCCAAAAAGTCAGAAAGGCTGCCCGAGCCCAGGGTGGTCTGCAAAATATATTGGCTGTCAAATTCCGCGAGCTGCTGGATTAAACTGCTCAGCACAGCTTTGTTCTGGTTAATGTCCGTAATTTTTTGCTGGATAAGCTTTTCCAGCTCCTGGATTTGCAGGGCCGTGTCTTCAATTTGCGTTTCGCGCGCCTGGATTTGCAGTTCCGTAGAGGCTATTTCCTTGTCAAAAATTAAAAGTTCGTTTTTTAGGGAATTTGATTTGCTACGGGTGTCGCTGATTTGTTTGGATAGGCCCTGGATTTGCTTGTTTAACTCCACAAGTTTTTTTTGCCGCTCGTTTTTGGCCGCGTTTAAGTCATCTACGGAAGAAGGCGTTGATGAGCCGGTTTGGGCTTGGACGAAAACTGCCGATAACGCAAAGCAAAAAAGCGCACCAGCGACAATCAACTTCCTTTTGGTGTTTGTTTCCGATTTTTTTATCATTACGGCTATTATTATAGCAGATTTTAGCCCAATTTGCCAATTGCCGCTCCCAGGCGCGCGATAATTTCCTGTTTGCCCAAGCCCAGGGCTAAAACCGCGGCAACGTCAAACGGCGGCGGGGATTTTTCCATGCCCGTGAGCGCCGCCCGAAGCGGCCAAAGCACACTACCTTTGTCCGAGCCAATTTCTTCAATGTGCGTTTCCAAAATTAATTGCAATTCATTTGCGTTTTGTAATGCTTGGTCGGTTATGCCGGAAAAAACTTTTTTTAAGGCCTCCAGCTGGATTTTGGCGTCTTCCGCGGTAGATTTTTTCCAGACTAAAAGTTTGGCATCATATTCCGGCGCCTTAAAGAAGTACTTGGTCCTCTCCCCTATCTCGGACAGCTTCTTTAAACGTTCCTGTTCAAGCTTGGCAATGGCGGAAAAATATTTATCATCGAATTTTGCCGTCTCAACACCCGCTTCATGCCAAAAAGGCTTAAGTTTTGCCGCCAATTCATCCGCTCCCAATTTTTTAATATACTGCGAGTTGAACCAATCCAGCTTATTGTCATCAAACACAGCCCCGGCCTTGTTGACTTTGGCCAGGTCAAACTGTCTTATTAAATCATCCATGCTAAAAATTTCCTGGTCAGTTTTTGGGTTCCAGCCTAAAAACGCCACAAAGTTTACCAAGGCTTCTTTTAAGTAGCCGTGGTTTAAAAAATCTTCTACCGCCACGTCGCCCTGGCGTTTACTCAATTTTGATTTGTCAGGGTTAAGTATTAAAGGCAAATGCGCGAATTTTGTAGGTTCCCAGCCAAGCGCTTGGTAGATTAGCAGATGTTTGGGCGTGGACGGCAGCCATTCCTCGCCGCGGATGACATGGGTAATTTCCATTAAATGGTCGTCTACAACAACCGCTAGGTGATATGTGGGAAAACCGTCGGATTTTATTATGACCTGGTCGTCCAAGACTTTGTGGTCATAGGTAATGTCCCCGTAGATTAAATCGTGGATTACGGTTTTGCCTTCATCGGGGACGGCAAAGCGGATGACGGGGTTTTTATTTGCGGCTTTGAATTCGTCCAATTTTGCCTGCACTTCAGTTGGCTTTAAATTCCGGCAGAGCCGGTCGTACATGGGGGGTTTTTTGAGCGCCACCTGCTCTTTTTTAAGTTCATCCAGCCTTTCCTGCGAGCAAAAGCAATAATAGGCTTCTTTGGAATCAATTAGCTGATGCGCGTACTTTTGGTAGTGTTCCAGGCGCTTTGACTGCAAATACGGGCCATGCCCTCCCCTTTCCCCGATTGTATCGCCATCCTTCAAATAAAAACCTTCATCGAATTCCACGCCGACTTCCCTCATCATCCTAAGCAAATTTTCCAGCGCGCCTTCCACCTGCCTTGATTGGTCCGTGTCTTCAACCCTTAAAACATGCTGGCCTTTTTGCGAGCGCGCGAACAGAAACGAAAAAAGCGCAGTCCTTAAACTGCCAATGTGCACAAAGCCGGTTGGTGATGGGGCAAAGCGGGTCCTTATCATGAAGTAAGAATTAAGAAGTATGAATTAAGGTAAGAAAATTATTCCCAGACCAAGGTTAGTATCAAGCCAATGAACCCAAGGATTAAGCCTGCTACCGCGCCTTTGGTTGGGAGTTGGTGGGATACAAAATAAGTAATAACCGGCTCGGCAAAGAGTATTGAGGTTATTGAAATTACCGTTACAATCCAAATATTTTTAAACGCACTAAGGCCGAACATATAGCCGCACAAGAGCATAAAGGTGCTAATAAAAGCCGCGGCCCCGACACGCGAAATTACAAACCAAAACGGCCGGCTTTCGGTAAAAAACATTCTGGCAGACAGGATTTCCGCGTAAATAATCAGCGCTTCGCCGAAGAATAACAGGCCAATGGAAAGTAATTTTTGGGTCATTTCCCACTAATTTTAGCAGTTTATTGGGGTTTTATCAAACCTTGTCCTATATCTGTGGTCACGATTTTTGTAAGTGGAAGGCGTTCGGTGTGGATGGTCTTTTCTAGGTCTTGGATAGTTATCCAGCGGTAATTGATAAATTCGTCATTGTCGATTTTTACATTGCTATCATCCCCAGCGTATTTAAGGTATACAATGTTTTGCGTCTGGCCTTTATTTTTATGACGGCGGTTTTTCCAAAAACGCCTTAGGGCATTGTTCCAAATGTAAGTGTGGGTATGGGATGATATTTTTATCAGTTCCAAACCTTTAAGCCCGGTTTCTTCCATAGCCTCCCTTTTTGCCGCAATCACTAAATTTTCATTGGCATCTACCCCGCCTTGCGGGAGCTGCCAGTAGTTTTGGCTGCCTAAGGTTTCCGCAGTATGGATAATATCGACGTGATGGTTTTTAGGGTCCCTTTGGCAAATAAGCACCCGGTTATTTTTATTTAAAATGATTGCGGCGACATTTTTGCGCAAAGGGCAAGAAGCAAAGACCTTGTAGTGGACTAACAGATCAATTAACCCAAACGTAGCATTCCAAATCCGGCCGATCCTGTGCGGCTGGGTAAGCAGGCGCCAGAGCCATTCAAGGCCTATTTGCCTTATCCAGCTTGGCGGGTTGATGCGCTTGCCCGCAACGTAATCAAACGTGCCGCCTAAGCCTACAAACAGTTTTACTGATGGCAGGTCATTGCGATGCTTATAAATCCATTTTTCCTGTTTGATGGGCCCGTAAGCGACAAGTAAAATATCCGGCCGCGGATTGTTTATATCCGCGATGACTGATGCATCATTAGGGTTTTTATCCGACGATCCGGCAATTCTTAACTTTTCACTTTTCACTTTTAACTTTTCACTTGCAAGTTTAGCTGTATCGCCAAAGCCGCCGAGCAGATAAATCGAAAAATTATTTTTTGCAGCCATTTCCGCAATATCCCAAATTAGCTCGCTTCCGGGAATTGTGGCGTGTTTTTGGAAAGGCAAGGAAAGTAAAGTCCCAAATACTTGCCAGTAGCTTTCAATAATTTTTAGCCAAAAGTTTTTGGCTAAGAGCGGTAGGGAAAGGAATTTTTGCGCCCAAAAAATGCCAATGCCGTCAACAGCGGCAATATCAGCTTGGTTAAGCATTTTCATTACTTCGGGGTCTTTTAAACCCGCGTATAAAAATTCCGAATAAACCGTGGTCACCCACGTCTTTTGATTCACTGCAATACGGGACAGTAATGCAGTGAGGAGTTCCTGCTTGGTAAGGGCGTCGATTTTTAGACCAGCAATGTCATTTTTATCCATTACCTAGTTTTGCTTGATATTTAATACGAATATTTTCTATTTCTTGTTCAGATTCGGGATAAACTTGTTTGAGTGTTTCAAGCAACCGAACATACTGGCTGGGTCTGCTTGGCTCAGTTCTTTTGGACTGCTTGTCAAATTTGGCGGACAAGTGCAATGCCCCAAATCCAAACATTTGGTTTAATTTTTTCGCCATTCGGTTTATATCGTCTTTATTTGTTGGGTCAATTTTTTCCAAAAAGTCCGTGAATGTAGAAAGCGGTTTTGGGTCAAGCTTAAAAACCCCATCCGCATTGCTCATGCTGTAGATGCCTTCTAAGTCGTAACTACCTCTTAGCATGTTTATAATCTCCTCTGGTTTTTCTCTGTCTATAAGGTATTGGAATTGTCTCCCATTAGTTTCAGGGTAAATAGCTTTAGAGGCTTCGTACATATCTAACGCATTAAAACTGAAAGTTTCGCCCTTTTCTTTGGCGACAGCAACCCTCTCCCTATGTAATTTTGGGGCGAACATTTCTACAAAACGATGCGAGCCGATGTTTAAGTCAGTTAAAAGTTTTTCAGCAAATTTTAAGTTGTGGTAGCCCTTGGGAAAATACCTTTTAAGGAAATCGGCTTCCGTAGCGCAACCTTTGAAGTGGCTTTCGACTTCGTCCGATGTTTTTTCGTTTACATTAGGTAAAAAGTAATTTACACCGTCTGGCAAACCATTATTGATAATACCTCTGAAATATTCCGCATCTTTTTTTTCTAGCTTTAGAGCATAGTTAAGATTAGGGTCATCTTTCCCATAAATTTCCATACCGGCTAATACTATTTCAGCGTTAGTTGGAGAACTTGAGTCAGTCGAAGCTAAAAGGGTTTTTACAACCTGCGCAGGAACAAGGCTAAATTTTTCTTTTGAGCCAATAATTTTTAAAAAATCAGCTGACGTAGGGAATTTGCGTAGTATGTCGGCCTTAAGCGCCGTAGTGTCCTTTTTACCCTCTGCAAGCAGGCTAAAGATTTTTCTCAGCCAATTACCTTTTGTATCGTATTGAATCCAAGATAACCCAAATTTTTGCTCCAGCTCTGTTTTTTCCGCTTCCTCAATAACCTCAATACTCAAAGATTCTTGTGATACAAAAGCTGCATCTCCAATATGGTTGCAGATCAGCACCTGCTTGTTCATATTTTGTAGTTCCACAAGGATGTATGGGATTCTCCTAAAACGCACTGCCTGCCCCGTCCTGGTTTTACCTCTTAAGCTGCCTTTAGTTACCCTAATAGAATTTGCTGGAATGCCGTGGGAAATTAGGTAGGGTAGAAGTTCCGCGAGCTTATTTCTTTCTTTTTCGGTTTTTTGTTCGGTGCTTATTTCTTCTGCTACCGGAGTTTTGGCTGGTATTTTTTTTGGAGTCTTTTTACCAATCAATACGGCACTTATGTCGTCGTAATTTATTCCTAAAACCTCGCACAACTCTCTGGCGCTGTGAGTTTGATATGCTGTCTCGGTAAGTTTGGTTGTTAGGTCAGCCTGCATTTTTTCCGGGGTTAAGCGCAAGCCTTTGGTTTCTTGTTCGAATTTTGGGAAACTGTGTAATTCAGAGGAAATTAAATGTTGGAAAAAGGTATCAAGTTCATCTTGGTTTTTAAAATTTTTGCCGGCAAGATGTTCTTGGAACCGCAGTTTCAAATAGTCTTTGTAAAATTTAAAAAAATTCCCAGCAGCCTTTTTTCGTTCCGGGTTTAGAGTTTCATAGGAAGAGCTAATTTCATTTCCGATTCTTATCCAGTTAATCAGTTGTTGGGGGCCTGTTTCGTGCAATTCCGGAGTCTGTCCTACAGTATCAGGCTTGGGAAGTTGTTTAGGTTCTTCCCCACTTTGTATTAATCCCCGGATTTCTTTCATATTTGTAGCTATTTTACAGCTTTAATAATAAATTAATTATACCTAAAATTCATAAAATAGGCTATAATAGTAAATAGGTAATTCAGGTTAATATGCGCACAATTTTGTTATGGAATCTTTGGGAAAAATTGCCAAAAGTACATCTAAATTATCTATAAAAGCCAAGCCGGACAGCCATCTCCACTCCCCTGCCCATTTGCTAGCTGATGAACTTTCGATTAAGTTCAATGACAAAAGGCATTTTGGATTTTATTTGAAGATGGCGTTGACGCATGACCATGGTTTTTTGCGCAATTTAGCCGGACAGATTATGGAATCTAAGACAGTTGAAACCCCGGGGAAATTGTTTGCTTATTTGATAAAAAAGTCCCATCAAGAGAATAAAAAATGATACTGCCTATTTTAACTTATCCGAATGATGTCTTAAGGAAACCTGCTGAGCCGGTTAAATTTCCATTGTCTAAGGAGATCAAAAAGCTAACTAAAGATATGATAGACACGGTGAGGCATTCTGACGGCATTGGGTTGGCCGCGCCGCAGGTGGGCAAATCGGTTAAGCTCATTATCATCAACTTAGAAAAAAGCGGTGTCCCCCTGTTTCCGCTTTATAACGCTAAAATAAAGTCCAAGGGTTTTAAAAAAGTTGAAATCGAAGAAGGCTGTCTGTCCATTCCCGGCGTGTTCGGGATGGTAAAGAGGCCGGTTAAGGTGACCATAGAAGCGCAGAACGCGGAAGGTGAAAAAGTAAAAATTATGGACGAAGCCTGGGTGTCGCGCGTGGCCCAGCACGAGATTGACCATACAGAGGGACGACTGATAGTAGATTTAATTAAAGTTTATACAAAAGGAAAAGACATTGTTGAGTCATGGAAAAGAAGTAAGAAGTAGGAATTATGAAGTAAGGGCCCCAGATCCCAACCTTAATTCTTGCTTCTTGCTTCATACTTCTGTTTATGAAATTCATCAAGGACCTCCTATTTTTTGAACTTACCACAAGCGGCAATGACGTGGACAAGGACAACATCCTCCAGCTTGCGGCCGTGGTTTTGGACAGGGACAACCTTTTGGAAAAAGGTTTTTTTAATTCTTACATAAGGGTAAGTTATTTGGACAACATTATTTGGGAGCACAGCAAATTTTTGCGCATTCCGCCGGAAACCTTAAAAAAAAGCCAAAAAGTGTACGATGTAATTAAAAAATTCCACGGCGGATTTGGCAAAGAATACCTTTTGGCTACCCATACTTTGCCGAACGTGCTATTTTTAAAGCAGGCGTTTAAAAAGGCTGTTGTGCCCTGGACTTATGACCCACATATTATTGATTTGTGGACTTTGGGCTACATTTATACTTTAAATTACGGCCTGAAAAAAATGCCCACAGCTAACACGTTTTTTGATTATTTTAAAATCAAGCAAAAAAATCCGTACGACGCTTTGGAAAAAGTGCGGCACGAGGCGGAGGTGTTTAGGAAAATTATACGGGAAGTATAATTATAAAGATACCAATCTACAAATGCATTCGAATGAAACGAAATAATTCGAATTATTTTGTTGATTAGCATTCATTGGTATATTGGTATCTATATTTATGGATTTTAAAAAAGACTTATTACTTATTGATTTGGAAGCTACGGGCTTGGATGCCGCGCGGCACGAGATTATCCAAATTGCCGCAATCTTGCTGGATAAAAAGACTTTAAAGGAAAAGGAAGTGTTTTCGTCTTATATTAAACCATCAAAGTGGGCAAATCGTGATAAGGAATCTATGGCAATAAATAAGATCACTTTTAGCCAAGTGGCCAGTGCTCCGAGTATAAAAGAAGTTTTGAGGCAGTTTAACAAGCTTTTTAACCCTAAGTCAGTAATCCTTTCGTACTACGGCGGGCCATTGGATATGGATTTTTTGCGCGCGGCTTACAAAAAGGCCGGCGTAAAGTGGCAGTTTAATTACCATTATCTTAATTTGTGGGGAGTGTTTTATGGCTTTTTGGCGTCCAGAAATCAGCTTAACAATAAAAATAAGTTTACCGGGTTTAGTTTGGAAGATTTGATGAAGCGCTTTAAAATAAAATCTAAAAATCGCCACGATGCTTTGGAAGATTGTAGGATTGAGGCGGAAGTTTTGAGAAGAGTGGTCTAGGCAATGTAGTCAGCCCATTTATGGGCTTCAGGGGACAGCCGATAAATCGGCTAACTACAAGAAGGATCTATAAATGACGAACCGGCGGGGCGAAAGACTCTCTGACATCAGGTTGATGTCGAGAGCCGTCCGCGCCGCCGGTGCCGTGAACCCGCTAGTCGACAAGGGAAATGATTTCGACTGTTGCGTCAGGATTCAGCTCAGCCAAAGGCGCCAGAGCGATTCCGAGTACAACAAGCCATTCGGGATCGAAATCTCTGATGGGGCCGATGCCTTGGAAGACAAAGGTCGCGCACAGTGGATTTGCTTGTACAGCAGCATTGGCGAAAGAGCTCAGGGCATTCAGCCCTCTTTCACAGAACAGTTCTTTTGCACAGTCGAACTGTTCGGTGAAGGTAGCCTGCTTCCCCCCAAGAGGCTTTTCTTGAAATTTCTTTCGACTCATCGACAGTAGCTTGATAGCCGGTATATTCACATGCCCTCCTTACCAGTTGTCTTTTCGCCGTAATGACGAAAAATCATCCGTCTGTAACTGGCGCCGGATGACGCTTAAAATTAACAGAGAGAGAGAGTTTTGTCAATATTAAGAGTGTCATTCCCGCGAAGGTGGGAATCCAGAATTGATTGTTTTTTCCATAAGTAATATCATATAAAAACTGGATCCCGGATCAAGTCCGGGATGACAGTAGTACTGTTCGAGCTTGTCGAGAACAAATTTAGCTTCTCCACAAGGTCGAAGACTAAATTTGTTCTATGCGTATTATATTTTTTGGCACATCAAACGTGGCGCTTCCGATTTTGGAAGCTTTGTCCCGCAAGCATGAAGTTGCGGCTGTGGTTACTATGCCAGACGCGCCGGTGGGCAGGTCACAGACCATGACCGAGAGCCCGGTTTCGGTTTTGGCTAATGAAATGAAAGTTAAGGTTTTAAAGCCGGAGAAAGTTAAAGATAACGCGGAGTTTAATCAGGAAATGCAAAATATCGCGGCTGAGTTATTTGTAGTTGTATCTTACGGCCAGATTTTGCCTGCGGAAATCATCAACATGCCCAAGTACAAAAGCATTAATGTCCATTTTTCCCTTTTGCCTAAATACCGTGGCCCCTCCCCTATCCAGTCCGCCATATTAAACGGTGAAAAAGAAACCGGCACATCAATTTTTATTCTTGATGAGCAAGTCGACCATGGGCCGGTGCTGGCGCAGAAACCAATGGCCATTGATGGTGACGATAATTCTATTAGCCTTTCCCAAAAACTGGCTTTTGCGTCTGCCGAACTTATCATTCCGACGATTGATGGCTACACATCGGGCACCATCATCGCAAAACCCCAGGATGACAGTCAGGCCACGCACACCGAACATATAGACAAAGCACATGGTAAAGTTGATTGGAATAAAACCGCAAGTGAAATTTATAACCAATTCCGCGCGTTTTACCCCTGGCCCGGGATTTGGACAAAGTGGGACAACAGAATTCTTAAGATAACAGATTGCGCAATACATCGAATCAACGAATCAGACGAATCTACGAATGTCTACGAATCAGGAAAGATCCTGGAAGGCGGAGTGGTGGCGTGCGGGCAGAGTACTTTTTTGCAAATAAATACCCTCCAATTGGAGGGCAAGAACGAAACAAAAATTTTGGACTTTTTGAATGGGTATAGGGAATTCACAGGAAGCACACTAAATGACAAAAATTAAAAAAATGACAAAATTGACAAAAATAACTGCAGCTTAATTTTTGTCATTTACGTCGTTTTTGTCATTTTTGTTCATTTCAAGTATTTGTTCTTATTCGCCACATGCTCCTCAAAGGTTTTGGAATATACGGGTTCGCCGGAGGGTTGTTTGTGGAGGAAATAAAAATAATCGGTATCCGTAGGGTTTAAGACCGCATTGATGGACGAAAGCGAAGGGTTGCCAATGGGTGTGGGCGTAAGGCCGCGGTGTTTGTAGGTGTTGTAGGGCGAATCTGCCTCCAGGTCGGTTAAGGCCGGCGCCGGGTCGTTTTTGCCGGTTATGTAGTTGATGGTCGCGTCGCTTTGCAAAGCCACTTTGGCGTTTAAGCGGTTGTAAAAAATCCCCGCCACAATCCGCCGTTCTTCATCCAGTTTCGTTTTTGACTCAGCGCTCACCGCGTTCCTGCCGGTTTCTTTTTCTATAATTGACGCTAAGGTAATTGCCTCGTACAGGGTCAAACCCTGTTTTTTCGCGAGCGCTTCCGCGTTTTCCGGCAAGCGTTTTTCGAAAGTATCCAAAAGTTTGCCAATTACGGTATTGGCCGCCATCTGTGGTGTGGTGATGGTACGGTCGCTTATGGATTTAAATAAGCGGTAAGAATCGGGATACAAAAAGCCCTGCAAATTTCCTTTAGCTTCTTTGGGCAGACTTTGATACTTTAGAGTATTAAAGTCGGCTAAGGCTTTTAAAAATTCTGACGATGGGACAATACCCTGCTTTTCCAGATACGCGGCGATTTCCCTGTTGGACCAGCCTTCAATTATCCGAATGGTAATTTCTTCGGCTTTTTGGTTTTCAACGGCTTGTTTTTGGGCCAGCCATTGGTTTTGCCTGTGGCGGTAATAAATAAGGCCTGAAGCTATTAGGCCAACAATAATAATCAGCCCCGGGATAATAAGCAGTTTTTTGTTGATAAGCGGGATTTGCATAATATCTATTTTATCATAAAACAGCAAACCCCGCCCTTTTTTAAAAAAGGGCGGGGTATTTCGAAAATACGTATTGCCAAAATCAAATTTGGCTCCTTGAAGCGCGCTTTTAGGCTCTCCTGGTCAAATCTTCTTCCAAGCCATCGAGCCAGCGTTTTGCCGCGTTCTGTCCGCCTAGGCCAAAACTCAGGCCGCCGGCAATGGCAACCATGGCAATGACCGCGCGGAACAAATCGTGCAAAAAGTCCGTGGCAATCCCCAGCTGGGAAAGCACGGCAATAACCGTAAAGACGATTATCGCCCATTTGGTGACGGCTGCCATTGCGTTAGCCGCGTGCAGTTGGCTGGCTTTGACAACTGTTTCCACTAAGCCGGAGAAGAAATTCGCGGCGAGCAGCCCCAATAAGAAGATGGCCGCGGCAACGACGACACTGCCGGCGTAGCCTAAGACATCGTCATACAGGAAGGTGCTTACCTGCGAAAGGCCCAAAATTTCCGCGGCAGCCACAAAGCTGCCGATGAAAAAGAACCATTTCACTATCCAGGCGCCAAGGCCGGATAAAGACAACTTGCGGCCCGCCCTTTCAGCGAGGCTTTCAAGGCCCAGCTGGTTGGCCAGGGAATCGATTTTGACCGCTTCCAATACTTTAAGCACAAGCTTACTTAGGAAGATGGCTAACAGCCAGCCTAAAATAAGCACGACTACGGCGGCCAAAAGGTTCGGCGCCCAGGAGATAAATTTTTCGTAGAGATTTTGCAAAGCGGCAAGTGTGACGCTTTGGTAACTTTCTTGTCCCATTTGTTTTTCCTTTCTTTTGCACCATCAATGGTTATTTTGATGGTGGTTTTGCCCCGCGATCGACCAAGCGCAAGGTTGATTTATTAAAGACTCCGCATTATTTTTTTGCCTGTCATCCCGACCGAGTCTTCGAGTGGAGGGATCCCTTAAACATTAATCGATAAGGGATTCCTCGGCTCGGATGCACTCGCTCGGAATGACAGTAGATGCGTAGTCTATTCGCCCAAGATGCTAACATTTGCCTGGCGGTCCCGTCCGCCGTCGCATTCAACGAAGAATATGCTCTGGTGGCCGCCTAAAGCCAATTCGCCTTTTTCTATAATCAGCGTTTCCGAAGAACCTAATATAAAAGCCTTGACGTGCGCGTGGCCGTTGGAACGTTCGCCGGGCGCCACGTTCTGCCTTACTTCAAACAAATCGTGGGCGTAAGATAAGTCAACCGGCGCTAAGCGGTACAGAGTTTTCATAATGTCCTGCATGAGCAGGGGTTCATTGTGGTTAAGCCTTATGCCTGCTGTGGTGTGGGGGCAAAATATTGCGGCAATGCCGTTTTGGATACCGGATTCCACCACCGCGGTTTTTACCTGCAGGGTAATATCCACCATTTCAAACTGTTTTTTTGTCTGCAGGGAAATTTTTTTATTTTGGATTTTCATCGGTTTTGACTTTTCCGGCAAGCTTGCTTAAGTATGAGGTTACTAAAACTGCAATTATTGTAACCACAAGCGCGTAAATAAGCAGGGATACAATGCCGCTTCCGGCAGGAAAGTACCTGGTAATAGTTGCTTTAATGGCTTCGTTCCAGGCCAGGGCAGCCACAAGCACAAAAGCCGAGCTAATAAAGCCTAAGGTTTGGGATAATATCTGTTTATTTGTTTCTTTAACCCGGTCGGGAATTATCCCGGGGAATTTTTTTTGTTCCGAATCCGGCATGATTTATCTGTTTTGGTTTCTGATTAGGGGGTAAACTTCCAATGAAATTTTGTCAGGAAGCATATATTTAATAACGTTTTATTATTATATCATAAAATTAACCCCCACACCAAATTTCCTATAAATATTCATCTTAAAAAGAGTTTTAGACTCTTTTTAGGCAAACCATAACCGCCTATTTGATGCGGTAATTCTCTTAAATAAAAGGGGAAATTTGGTGTGGGGGTAAACAAAAACCCCCGCCCCGATTAATCGGGGCGGGGGTTTTGAATCATCAAAAGCAGAAAATTAAAGGATAGCTTCCTTGGCCTGCTTGGCTACGCGGAACTTGATGACGGTTTTGGCCGGAATCTGGATGGATTCGCCGGTTGCGGGGTTCCTGCCCATTCTGGCTAAACGGTTCTTTTTTACCAGCTTGCCTAAGCCCGGAAGGGTGAATTCCCCTTCTTTTTTGGTGGTGGCATAAGCCAAAGCCACCAAAGCTTCTACCATTTCGCCCGCTTCTTTGCGGGTTTTGCCCAACTTGTCGGCCAAAGCCTGCAAGAGTTCTGACTTGGTCATTGTTTTATTTCGGCTTTATTGCCGAATGCCATTTTGGCTGCAATTGCATAATTTTGCCAGCTTGTCCCAAAAAATTTTTCCGCTTAGCCTTCGGCTAAACATCAAAATTTGTTTGTTCCAATCTGTCTAAAATTCTGCAATTTCGCCAGAAAAGCGCATTCGGTAATAAATCCTTTCCCTTTTTTCATCTTGCCTTTCCCTCCCCTACTGCCTTTTGTGAAGGGAGGGTTGGGGATATGTGAAAGATGAATTTAATTTAGTTCTAGATTAATTTTATATTAAAACCTAATAAAATCAAGGGCTTTTGGGTAAAAATCAATAATTAATCGTAAATAATTTAAAATAAAAGAAAAATTGGCTTAAGTACAACAAGTTTTATTTGTAAATAAAAAATTTATCCACAGGCGAAACTATTTAATGGGCGCTATAAAAATTACTGCACTCCCTGCGGCGTAAGAAAATGCGGGCCGGGGCTGTAATCCCCGGTTACGCCGCCGAGGCAGAAAGTCATTGTGTAAAAAAGTCCGTCCTGGCTTTCGTAAAGATAATCGTTTTGGCCTATACAATTGTTTTCTTCAGGGGTGGGCGCGGCCGGGATTTGGCCGATGTAGTTTATGTCTAGCCCAGGGATAGTGGTGGCAGGAATTGTTTGCGTTGGGTAGCCGTTATTGGCGCTGTAATAAGCTTCCAGGGCGCTTGCCAACTGCTTAATATCAGCGGCTCTCCTCGCGTCGCGGGCCTTTTGCCTGGAAGATTGCAGGGAAAGCATGACCACGCCGGCAAGGGTGCCGATTATAGCAATTACAACCAGCAGTTCAATCAATGAGAATCCAGCTTGGAGTTTTGTTTTATTTTTCATAATGCTATTTTAATAGTTTATTTCGTGTCTTGCAAATCGCCCGACTATTATCTATCGTAAATACTTTTTTTTCTTCAGCCCTTCCGGCAGGTAATCGTCGGCATCATATTTTTTATAATCTTTGCCGTAACCTAAGTCTTTCATCAATTTTGTCGGGGCGTTGCGGATATTCATTGGTACTGGTAAATTGCCATATTCTTTAACATCCTCTTGCGCGGACCTTAAGGCATCGTAGGCTGACCTATCCTTTTTACATTGCGCGAGATAAGCCACGCCGTGGGCGAGGTTAATGGCGCATTCGGGATAGCCAATGGTTTCGCACGCCCTGAACACGGAATTTGCGACTACAAGAGCCGTGGGCTGGGCTAAGCCAATATCTTCACTTGCGAATACTACCATCCGCCTTGCAATAAATAATGGATCCTCTCCCGCCTCTACCATCCTTGCGAGATAATATAAAGCGGCGTCGGGCTGGCTCGCGCGCATACTTTTTATAAACGCGCTAATAATATTATAGTGCTCTTCGCCGGCTTTGTCGTAGCGCAGGGTTTTGGACTGCAGCGTCTGCTTTAAATTTTCCAGGGTGATTTTGCCGTAGAGGCTAATACAATTATCTATGACCGTCAGCGCCTGCCTCGCGTCGCCGTTTGCCATTTTTATTAGCCAGTCAACAGCTTTTTCAATATTTTTCTCCCCCTTTGGGGGAGATGTCCCGCCTTTTGCATCAAAAGGCGGGACAGAGAGGGTATCCAATGCGTGGTGAATGATTTTTTCTATTTCGTCATCTTTAAGCTCATTTAACACAAACACCCGCATGCGGGAAAGCAAGGCCGGGATAACTTCAAAGGAAGGGTTCTCAGTTGTAGCCCCGATCAAGGTTAATTTTCCCGATTCCACGTGAGGCAATAAGTAATCCTGCTGGGCTTTGTTGAACCTATGGATTTCATCGAGGAATAAAATTTTAGGCTGGCCGAGCATGGGAGGTTTATCAATAATCTGTCGAATATCATCCTTGCCGGCCGATACAGCAGACAATTCATGATATTCCGCGTTCACAGCTTTGGCGTAAATCCTTGCAAGAGTGGTCTTCCCTACCCCAGGGGGACCCCACAAAATAAAACTAAACAAATGGCGGTTCTCAATCGCCTGTTTTATGGGCTTCCCCTCCCCCACCAAATGCCCTTGCCCGACAAATTCCGCTAATGATGTGGGTCTGATTTTGTTAGCCAGCGGCTCCATAGGCTAATTATAGTTAAAAATACAATAATAAAAAAGCGAGTCCTAAAAACCCGCTTTCATTAAGTTGCCAATCGCTATTTAGGTTGCTCTAGCGGGGAAGCCTTTATAATACTTAACACGTATGCGCATTGTTTATCGGCTTCTCTGATTGCCCTATCAACCTTATCTTTAATCAGTTTTGAAAATTGTTCCGCATCTGGATTAAGCGCAACGCTTTTCCTCAAATCGTCTTGAGTAAAAGTTAGCAGGAATTGGTTGCCGTTTTGCAGAGGAAAAATTTTATATTGGAATCTTTCATCAAGCCATACCGGATGAGGAGTATTTAATACGTTGCCGTCGTATTGGTACTCCATAGTCAGTTTCCGTAATGTTTCCAACAAAGGTTGGATTTTTTTATTCATTTCTTTGGCGGTTGAAACTAGCAATTCCGCGTCTTGTTCGGCAAGATTTTGGATTCTTGCGTCACGGTCCACTCCGTCCCCAAGGTTGGAATCTTTGTAACATTCTGAAAGCAATCCCAGGAGCCTGAGTTTTTCCGATTCAAAAAATTTTTCGTCTTCCAGTAATTCGGCCTGGTGGGCTGTGCTCATAAGTATATTATTGAATATACAATAATCGAAATAGCCAAAAAAATCAATGCCGCGGGCTATCAATTAAGCTTTTTTTATTTTGTAAAAAATGATGAAAGAAAGGGCGAAAAAGAGCAATAAAAATTTATACAACCACCGGTGCGGTTTTTTTGTCATTGGGGATTTTTCGGACAATGTATAGGCCGATGGCAACAAAAATCGTCATGGAAACAAAAGCGAATTGGTATCGGACTGGGCCGCGGTGGATTAGCAGAGAAGTAATAAGTCCCCAAGTTACCGGCCCGACAAAGGTCGCGAAGCGTTCGGCTAAGGTGTAATAGCTAAAAGCGTGGTTTAAGTTTTGTTTGGGCGTCAAATCCACCATCACCGCGCGGGTAACTGACCAGGTCGCGCCGTATAAAAAGCCTAAACACACGGTTAACGCGCAAAAAATCGGAAAAATTTTGATTGTGCCAAGCAGCGGAAATACAACCAGCCAGCTGGTTAATATAATCAGTAAGGTTTTTTTATGCCCAAGCTTGTCGGCTATAAAGCCTCCGAGGAAAGCGCCTATGACAGAAAAAACAAGTGTTGAGCCCAGTAAAATTGATTTAATTTTGTCGGATACGTTAAAGACTTGCTCTAAATATATGGGAAAGTTGTTTTGCACCGTAAGAAGCGCATCATTAAAAAAGAAAAATGCCAATAAATATCTCCCTACGCCTGGTATCCTAAACATTTCCTTAAGTGACGCGAAATAGGTTTTGTATTCGGAAAAAATATTAATTTTGATTTTAACCGGGTTTGGGTCTTTTAAGATGATTAGGGACGGCAAAGCCAGCAAAAAGAACAAAATGGTCGCGGGAAGGAATGTTTGGGGCCGGCCGCTATTGCCGAACAAATAAATGGCGCCGGTTATAAGTGGCAAGCTCACGCCAAGGCCGAATATTGAACCCAGCCAGTTAGCGGATTGTCCCAAGCCGGATATAAGTCCTCGTTTTTCTTGGGGAGCAACTTCATCCAAAAGCGGGTTATAGAAAGAAAAAGATAGCTGGTAGAAATAACTGGCAAGCAGATAAAATCCTACAATAGCATAAGTAATTTTGGCGGAAAGCGAACCAAACAGCGCCAAGAGGCTCACTACGGCAAGGCAAACAAACATCAACACCGTGCTAAAGCGCAGCAAAGGCATCCGTTGCTGTTTTTTGTCTGCAATAATCCCTAAAATCGGTGAAGTCAAAATCAGCAAAATGCTGGAGCCTGTAAAAATCAAGTTATACCAAATATCCGGCACTCCTCTGTCTACCACCAGCCACTGGGAGAAATACAAAAAGAATACGACAATAACAATAGAATTCGCAAAGTCGTAAAGGAGCCAGGCAATCCCCTGCTTGGCTTTATTTTGTCCGAAGATTTTTGAAAGCATGTTTAGTTAAGATTTTTTGGATTTAACAATTACCAAGGAAGCAATAAACGCTCCCAGATAAATCACCGCGCCTATAAAGCAAGGCGTGTAAATGGGGTGCGCGTCGGTAACGCCGGAGCAGCCAAGGTAATCCCCTACCCTGGGTTGGTAAAATATATATAATTGATAAGCAAAATTTCCCCAGGCAAAAAGGGTGCCAGCTAACAGCAGCCACATGAGCTTTCGCTGCGATTTAGCGCCTTTTGTCGCGTCAGCTTCGGTTAA
>Ga0209542_10005548_pt1 | contig 25098 bp, 24 predicted proteins | sample RifCSPhighO2_01_FD_184028 | JGI IMG/M metagenome (GOLD analysis project Ga0209542, IMG submission 184028) | Soil microbial communities from Rifle, Colorado - Rifle CSP2_plank highO2_0.1 (SPAdes) (version 2) | ecosystem: Environmental > Terrestrial > Deep subsurface > Rock core/Sediment ...
AATTTAGATGTAACAGCTGGGACCTTAGATTTAATCACCAATGATCCAACCACAACTATTACCGGCAATACCACGATTGACGGCACATTACTTGCTTCTGATTCAGCTGGTTTTAGCATCGGAGGTAATTTAACGAATAACGGAACCTTTACTCACAATTCTGGAACATTAACACTTGTACCTGTCGGCGCAGGTACCACAATCAATGGCACCAGCAATACCACATTTAATAATTTAACTTTGACTGGAGCAAATGGCGCTGGTAAAACTCTACAATTTAAAAATCTTAATACCTATACTTTTGCCGGCACATTTAATGTTGCTGGTCAGTCCGGGAATCCTTTAGCGATATCTTCAACATCTGGCGGCAGTCAATGGACGACCACTTTCAATGGCACAATCACATTAGCTTATATAACAGTTAAAGACTCGGCTTGTTCCGGTGGCAACAGCACATCTATTTCTGAGAGTGTTCTTACTCGAGGCAACAATGGCGCTTGTTGGGTATTTATTTCCTTTACTGGCGCAGCCGGTGGCGCTGGCACACCTCCAGTTGGTGGTACCGGCAGTGGTGGTGGTACACCTACTTCCGGAGGAACTGGTCAGACTGGCGGTGGCAGTACCGATGGCAGTTCCGGTGGCGGAACACCGGTTGGTGGCGGTAGTGTTCAAAGTGGTGGTGGTGAAGCGTCGCCGTAGGGGGGAGAATAATTTTCATTGCTAATTTTTTGCACATAGTATATTATTTACTTGTCGTTTTATTTAATTTAATTAATTAAATCTAAAAAATTTAGTATGATGAATTATCAACCAACAACAGAAAACATCGGTTCCAATATGGGGAATAATAATATGATTGGAATGAAACAAATGCGAAATTCTAAAAACCCTTTTATTATTTTTGGAGTGGTTGTTGTTTTACTTCTAGTATTGGGTTTTTTATTCCGTGACAGACTGGGTGTTATTTTAAATCGAAATAACGCAGAATTATCCGATTATCAGGCAGTATTTCTAACTAATGGCCAAGTATATTTTGGCAAAATTTCGCAAACCAGAGACACTTATGTTGTTTTAAAAGACATTTATTATTTGCAAGTTAATAAGCAATTACAGCCTGCGGATACTCAAACAGCTTCACAATCACAGTTGTCGTTAATTAAGCTAGGTAACGAATTACACGGGCCCGATGATCTAATGCATATTAATCGTGACCAGATTTTATTTTTTGAGGATTTAAAATCCGATGGTCGCGTAGCTCAAGCAATTACAGAATATCAAAAAAACAAGGGAAACGTACCAGTAGCTGGAACTTCCGCTTCGGATACATCTTTACAAACAGGAACAACTGATTCAGAACCAGCAACTCAACCAGTTCCAAAGAAAAAAAAGTAAAGTCTCACTCTTATTAGTTGTTTTATCTTTGATATTATTTTGATATAATTAAAGTGTGTTTAAGAAAATTCAAATTTTCATTTTTATTCTGATTTTTTTCTTGTCGGCTGGTACAGTATTCGCTGCTCTAAGTTGTTCTGTTGCCGCTTCTTGTAGTAGCCCCGATATAGTGGTACTTAGAATGACAGGCACAACGAATTCCCATGCGGAATTACCAAGTCAAAGTAACTACTCTCAATTAGTTTGTTGTGGTGGTGTGTCTGGACTTGCAAATTCTTGCACCAACACTTTTGGTGTTGCACTTAGACTTTCCGACACAACCAATGCTCATGTGGAAGAAAATACAGAATCAACCGCTGCTTATGATGGCAATAATGCCTGTCTTTCTGTATCTTCTGGCACTATAACCATTGGTTATCAAAATACTAATTGCACCGGTTTTGATACAACAGTAGCTTCTATTTCGCAAACTCCAACTAATGCCCACATTGGAGATGGTAGTGCATACATTAGAAAGATTTGCGCAACTGCTTCTTCCGGTGCAACAACATCCTCTGGTGGTAGTGGACAAATTATCATAAGAGATAAACCTAAACCCGCCGATGAATTTCAAGAAGAAATTTTAGAGACAGCTGACTTTAATCATGATGGGAGGATAGATATTTTGGATTTGAGTATTTTACTTTATTATTCTGACCAGTCCGGCTACGGTCTGAGTGTTTATGATTTGAATAAAGATAATGAGTTGGATTTTTTGGATGTTTCGATTCTATTTTATTATTGGAGTCCTTTTTAGTTACTAATTTTTATGAAGAATAATTTAAAGACACATAAACATAAAAAGATCTCAATCAGACTGTTTTCATTTTTTCTATTATCCTTTTTTATTTTTTTTGGGCACAATGTTCTTGTTTTAGCAATAACAAAATCCTCAATTTACTTTGTAGGACCAAGCATAGCTGTTGCTCCAGGATCTGATTTTTCAATCGATGTTTTATTAGATGCGACAGAACCTATAAATGCAATTGATTTAGAAATTATTTACCCAAAAGATAAATTAAAATTCTTAAATTTTGATAATACACATTCTATTGTTAATATTTGGCAAGAATCGCCTGCGTTATTTTCTGATGGAAATATTCATTTAGTTGGCGGTATTTTTAAATCCTTTACGGGTGAAAAGGGTTTAATAATTAAACTTGTTTTTCGAGCTTTGGAGATAGGTCAACCAAAACTTTCTTTTGTAAAAAACAACATTTACCTCGCTGACGGTAAAGGAACGAAACTTCTTGTTGATACTTTAATTTCCAATATATCCATAACAAAAAATGCAACGGTCACAATTTTACCTTCTTTAGATATCGAAAAGACTCCCGATGATTCTTTGCCAAATATTCTATTCGAACAGACCCAAAGTCCAGTTGATGGCGCTACTTTGATAGTTTTTTACGCGACTGATTTGGAATCTGGTATTAAACAAACTCAAATGAGAATTAAAAAATGGTGGTCATATTCTCTTTGGCAAGATGTTCAAAATCCAGTTTTGTATCCAACTGGTGCTTGGAACATAGAATTTAAAGCTATTAATAATGTTGGTCTTGAAAGCGTAAAGTCTCTTTCATGGATGGGAGAACTTTTTAAAAAAATACTGATACTGTTTTTCCTCTGCATTATTTTAGTATTTGGCATTATTTGGGTGTATAATAAGAAAAAGCGGAAAACATGAAACGTTACATTTTTGTTGTATTTTTATTTTATTTATTTTCTTTACCTAATATAGGTCAGGCTTCTTCATTGTTTCTAAGTCCAGATTCCGGGACTTTTTTAACTGGAAGTACTTTTAATGTTTCTGTGCTATTAGATACAAAAGGAAAATCAGTTAATGCTCTACAAGTTTTTTTAACATTTCCACCAGACAAACTTCAGGTCGTCTCTCCTTCTTCAGGAGCGTCGATTATAGATGTATGGACTGTTCCGCCTAAATTTAATAATATTACAGGAACAGTAAGTCTAGAGGGTGGTATTCCACGGGGCATAGTTGTTTCCAAGGGAATTCTTACCACTTTAACATTTAGGGTAAAATCAGTTGGCAGTGCGCTTATTAAATTTCTCAATGAATCCGGGGTATTTTTGAATGACGGGTTGGCTACCGATGATCTTGATCAAAGCATAAATGCTATTTATCAACTTAAACTTCCTCCACCTGAAGGTCCTATTGTAATTTCTGAAACTCATCCTGATCAATCAGTTTGGTATTCGAATCAAAATGCAGTATTACGTTTCACAAGTGAAGCTTCTGGGGCGGAAAGTTTTAGTTATGTTTTGAATGACGATCCAATTACCATTCCTGATAATATTGGTGAAGGCACTCGACAATCAGTTTCTTATAGTAACTTAAGTGATGGTATTCACTATTTTCATATCAAGACACTACGAGGTGGAATTTGGGGTGGGACAACTCATTTCAGTATAAAAATTGACACTATTCCACCAGCTGATTTTCCTATTGAAATATTGCCATCAAAACGTACAACCAGTACACAACCCGTAATTCAATTCGCAACAACTGACGCAAATTCCGGTCTTGATCATTATGAAATAAAATTGGAACCAGTTTCTTCTGGGGCTGTTAAAACATATTCGGATGACGTAAGTTTTTTCATTGAAACGATAAGTCCTTTTATTCCTTCTTCACTTGCTCTTGGTTCTTATGATGTATTTATTCGAGCATATGACAATGCCGATAATTACAAAGAAATTAAAGAACGTCTCATTATTACAACTCCTATTTTTAGATTTATTGGGAGTCAAGGAATTATTATAAAAGATTTATTTATTGTGCCATGGCTGTTAGTTTGGTTTATTGGTATTTTATTATTACTGGTACTTATTTTCCTAGCATATAAAGTATGGAATTGGCGTCATGAAATAACTATAATTCATAAAGAAAAGAAATTACCGGAAGATGTTCGAAATAAACTAGAAGAATTGAAAAAATATAGAGAAAAATACAGTGTCAAAATGTTAATTGTTCTTTTTGCAGGACTATCTTTACTATCATTTAATCCAGTAAATGCGGAAACCGTAGAGCTTTCTCCACCAATTATTAGCACTATTTCTAAAGACATATCCAATAAAGATATATTCTATGTAGGGGGAAGAACCGATGATACGCATTTAATAATCGTTATATATTTGCAAAACTTATTAACGGGTGAAACCATTAGTGAAAACACAGTGGCTGATACACACGGTGATTGGTTTTATCGCCACAATGTCTTTTTATCACCTGGCGATTATCTTTTATGGACTCAAAGCAGACGTGGTGATGACATGAGTCCTCCAAGTCCTCAAACAACAATGACTGTTAAGAGGACGGCTATAGAATTTGGGGCAAATCGTTTAAGCTATGAAACTATTTATCTTTTCTTGATTATTCTATTATTACTTGGAATAGGAGGACTTATTGTCTTTATTCTTTTTCATGTTTATCACGGTCACAAAAAACACAAAGAGTTTCAAGAAGAAGTCAAAAAGATGGAAGAGTCGATTCATATCGGATTTGCGGTATTACAGCGTGATATTGCATCTGAACTTGCTATTTTACATAAGGTCAAATTAGATAAAGTTCTCTCGGATGAAGAAAAACAAAAAGAGGCTGGGTTTCTTAAAGACTTAGATGATGTTTCAAAACGTATCGGGAAGGAAGTAGAATATATTGAAAAAATTGAAAAAGAAGAACAACAGTACTAATGCAAAATAAAATTGGAAAATTAATTATCGTTCGACATGGTGAGAGCGAGTGGAATAAAGCTGGTTTATTTACTGGCAAACAAGATGTGCACTTGAGTGGGGAAGGATTTAAAACTTCCAGTAAAATGGGCGCTCTTATAAAAGATATAGAAATACATAGAGTATTTGCTTCAATGCAAATGCGTTCCATAGAAACTGAAGTTTGTATGATGAGTGGAAGAGAATATTGTGATGCAGAAACTATACAATATAGTAGTGCGTTAAACGAGCGGGATTACGGAGACTATACGGGAATGAATAAATTAGAAAAAGAAAAAGAATTGGGTAAAGAAGAGTCCCACTTTCTTCACCGAGCGTGGGATTATCCCATACCAAATGGAGAAACGCTCAAAAAAGTCTATGAACGAGCTGTACCATTTTTTAAGCAAGAAATTCTTCCGGTCTTAAAAAATGGGAATAATGTACTTGTTGTCTCCCATGGCAACACTGTTCGCACACTTATAAAATATATAGAAAAAATTTCCGACCAAGATATAGAAAAAGTGGAGATGCCATTTAGTGAGATTTTTATTTACGAACTTGATCAAGATGGATATTTACTAAATAAAAAAACAAGAAAAGTAGAAGATGCAAAAGAGGTTTTAGAAAATAGAACCAGATCTAAGGTGCAAATCATCGCAACTATTGGTCCATCTTCCACTAAGCCTGAAATATTTAGTGAAATGCTTAAAGCTGGAATGGATATAGTAAGGCTTAATTTTTATTGGTCAGAATTAGAAGAAGATAAAAATCGAATTAAAACAATACGAGAAGTTGCTGCTCAAGACAAGACAAGTGTATTAATCTTAGCAGACCTTCCGGGGCCTCGAGTACAAGATAAAGATGGGCATACTTATGACGCCAACTCATCCAAGGCTTTAACAAACAAAGATAAAGAGTTTATAGAATTTGGAGTCGAAAACAATATTGATTATATCTCTGTATCTTTTGTGAGAAATAAAGAAGACATTATTGATTGCAGAAATGAAATAAAAAAATATGGAGGAAAACAAAAAATTATAGCTAAAATTGAACGTGACGAAGCACTCAAAAATATAGATGAGATCATAGAAGTAGCGGATGCTATTATGATAGCAAGGGGAGACCTTGGTAATGAAGTGCCTCTTGAAAAAATACCTTTCATTCAAGATGATATTATTAAAAAATGTAAATATGCAAAAAAGCCTGTCATCACTGCAACTCAAATGCTTTATTCAATGAAAGATAATCCGTCCCCCACTCGCGCTGAAGCGACTGATGTGGTCAGTGCTGTACTTGAGGGTTCGGATGCAATTATGCTTTCTGAAGAAACCTCTATTGGTAAATATCCCATCAGAGCTGTGTATGTTATGGAACACTTGGCACTTGAGGCAGAAAACCACTTACAAAACTCCAAACTTAATCTTTTATAAAATGTCTATTATTTCAAAACTTGAGGCAAAAGAAATACTGGATTCACGAGAAAATCCCACTGTATTTGTTTCTTGTACACTTCAAGGCGGAGTGCAAGGAACAGCTTCTGTACCTTCTGGAGCAAGTACGGGGAAGTATGAAGCGTATGAATTGCGAGATGGTGATATGAAAAAATTCGGTGGCAAGGGCGTGTCTCATGCGATAGAAAATGTAAATAAAGAAATTTCAACATTTTTACTTGGGAAAGAATTAAATCAGAACACTTTAGATGAATCTTTGATAAACTTAGACGGTATAAAAAATAAAAAAAGACTGGGAGCAAATGCAATACTTGCTGTATCACTCGCTTTTGCTCGAGCATGCGCAAACGAAAAAGGAATTCCACTTTATGAACATTTAGCGGATGTGCATTTTGAAAATAAAAATAAGCGAATATACACTATTCCAGAACCTGCTTTTAATATAATAGAGGGTGGCAAGCATTCGGATAGCGGATTATCTTTCCAAGAATTCATGTTAATTCCAAAAGAATTTAAAACTATGGAAACCAAACTAAGAGTCGTAAGCGAAATAATTACTTCATTACAAGATCGACTTTTAAAAGAGAAGCAATCAATAACTATGGGGGATGAAGGGGGTTTTGCCCCCAAACTTTCATCAAATGAAAAAGTTTTAGAATACTTGGAAGATGCGATTGTTTCCGCTGGTTATGATACAGATCAAGTTAAACTTGGAATTGATGTAGCAGCGACAACTTTTTTTAAAGACAATCGTTATTCTTTAGAAAATAGAATGCTTAACACAGAAGATATGCTAATTATGTATGAATACTTATGCAGTCGCTATAAAATTATCTCAATTGAAGATGGTCTCAACGAAGAGGACTTTGAGGGATTTGCTGAAATGAACAGAAAATTGGGAGAGACGATAAACATTGTTGGTGATGATCTTACTGTTACCAATGTTGAGCGGATAAAAAAAGCGATTCAAAATAAATCCATTAATACTATTGTAATCAAACCAAATCAAATTGGTACGCTTAGTGAAACTTTTCAAGCTATTAAAATTGCAAAGGAAAATGATATTAAAATTTTTGTATCTCATCGTTCAGGTGAAACTAATGATACTTTTATAGCAGACTTGGCAGTTGCCATAGGGGCGGATTTCATAAAAGCCGGTGCGCCAACCAGAAAAGAAAGAATTGCAAAATATAATAGACTTATAGAAATAGAAAATAATTTTAAATGACTTTTATCTTCGATTTTGTTATATTCAATTTATGTTAAGTATCGGCAATGCTTGGACACAAACACACTTTTTCAGACGCAAGGTGATACAAAGCTAATTCCGTTCTATTTTGAAGTAAAAATGCCTTCACCCTTGAAGCGTGGAGTTGATTATGGGTTCAAGAAAGGGGAGAGCTGGGTTTTTACTAATATAAAATAATATACAATTTCTCGCTGAGGAACAGTGTAATAACAGTGGTGCATGCTTAACTCAGGATCAGTTAGATAGCAGTTAAAAACTAACTCTGATAACAGGTCATGGCAGGAGCAAAGGGAGTTTTCTGACATTATAGAATACTGTTATCTATGCTGTTTATCAGTATAATCTCAAAGGATTTAGGTAATTATTAATGAGGGGGGAGTGAGACAAGTCCCAAAAAATGATAAATGATACTTTTGACATTTCCGCACAGCTTGAAAAATAAAGGTGTTTTGAAAATGCATAGGTATTATTAGATATGTTATGATATGGTGTATATTAAACTTCTCTACACACATCTCAATTTTTTATTCTGCTTCTCTAAAAGTATTTTTACTATTTAATCATAAAACAAAAAACTCCCACGAATGGAAGTCCTTTGTTGGAGTAGCACTCTTGGTGCACCCGTAAGCCAGTTGTCGCTTTTCACCGCTACCTTTGTCCTTTCGGACAATCCACCGCACAAGGCGGATGACGGACTTAATTCACGACCCCCGTTTTTAGCATAAGCTAAAAAACACCAACTCTCACTACCCCAATTTAATTATAGTAAATTTTACCCCACCCCGCTACTCACTGTTGTTTTTGGTAGTCCTAGATGAAGTTAAAACCTTACTTATGGCTAATTCTATGAGTAAATTCTCAATAATGAATACTTGGTAGAATTATAATATAGAAATTGCAAAATAGTGCTAAAGTTGCTAGTATCGTTTAACAAGTCAAAAGTGTATAATACATCTAAGGTCATTATTTATTAAAATTTTAGTCATATAAAATATATGCCAGAAAAATCTGCTTCCATAAGAGCCATAGAGCTAACGAGAGCTGTGTTTGAGTCTATACACGGCAATCTTGGTATATTAAAATTTTCTGTTGAAGAACTCACTCCTACAAACGGAAGTAATGGAGAGGAGTCAAAAAAATGGGATGTGATTTGTAGTTTTTATGAGACTCTAGGAAGTTCTTCGCCTTCTCGCTATAAAGCGTCTGTAAATTTAAACGATAACACTATTACTATCAAAAAATTGGGTGGAGATGCGAATGAACCTGCAAAAAAGTTTGTTGTATCACCAGCGAAAAAATAATAACTTTAAATAAGGTGTATTTAGATTTAAACATTCATACTGACTATGATAGGGATATATTTCCGTTTATAAAGAACGGAATTGTTATTGATACTTCAATTATTGATGAAATAATAAATGGACTTATATCTACGAGAATAAGCAAGAAAAGACCAACAGAATTATCTAATTATAGTAAAATACTTAGTTTCTTAGAAATTATAAAGGTGAACAATAAATGGGACAAATTCTTTATTACCCCTCACATTTTAACTGAGGTTTGTTCTCATTTACGCAATGAATATAGTAAATGGGAAAACTATAAAGAAATAGTAAAGGAAGTTATGCCTATAATGGAAAATATGCAAGAAAATTTAGTTTGTAAAGATGATTTCATGAAACGCATTGATAAGGAAAAACCAGTTATTGAAGCTGGTGATATTTCTATATTTATAACTACCGATACCTTCACAAATAGAAAAGAAAAAATTGCTATTTTAACAGGTGATTCAAGATTAAATAAAAAGTATCAAGATAGTTCCAGTGTTATGGTAATGGATTACCAAACTGTGATATTAAATCGGCTTTAATTTTTATTATAAATCTTACCAAATTTCTAAGGCATCATCTCCTTCAAGCTCTGTTTGATTTTAAAAGTTATATAAGATATAGTTATTTTAATGAAAGTCCGAGAATTAAAAGAAATAAAGGGTTTTAATCCCATTATCTAGGGAGTTCTATACTCCCGCCTTTTTATAGTCGGATAGCTCAGCTAGTAGAGCACTCCACTGATACTGGAGCGGTCGCAGGTGCAAATCCTGCTCCGACTACTCGTTCTATATCTCATCAGCCAACTCAATAGCTTCGTCCTCATCTAGTCCCTCATCAATAAGATCCTGAGCTTTTTCTGCTGTATCTTCATCAATGCCATGATCATCCATCAATTGCTTGATATTTTCTTCGGGACCATCGTTAATTTCTTTCTCCTCGTCCATATTATTGCCAGCAAATTTCAGCTTTTTCGCCTATCTGGTCTTCAATGTATTTAGTAGCAGTTATCATATCTCCAATTTCATCAATCAAGCCATATTGGAGAGCATCTACGCCCGTAAAAGAAAGCCCGTTTGCTAGTTTCGCTACATCAGCTACTTCAAGATTTCTGTTTTTAGCAACTTCTTCCACAAAAACATCGTGATTCTTTTTTAAGTCAGCTATAGTAATGGCTTTTTCTTCTGCTGTAATGGGTCTGCTTGGGTCGCCCAAGCCCTTGTGTTTTGCAGATGTGAGTTCAATATATTTGTATCCATCTTTTATATCTTTAGAAGTTTGGTCTAAATAAGATAAAGTAATTCCTATGCTTCCAACATCAGAAATCTTTGAGGCATATATCTTATCTGCTCCTGTAGACGCCCAGTAAGCAGAAGAAGCCCCCATAGCTCGTATAACAGCAACAGACGGCTTACTTAATCTCTTGAGAGCATTTGCTATCTCCTCCCCAGCCACAACATCTCCACCACCAGAATCAACGGAGAGCATCACTGCTTTAATGTTTTCTGTGTCTTCGGCAAGAAGTATGCGGTCTACTATTTCTTCTGAAGAGGAAATACTATACTGTTCTCCTTCAGGAATATACATATAAGTGCTTAACTCCCCGTTAATTGTAAAAGCCATCACATTGCAATTATCTATGTTGGCAGTTTGACTAGAGCTGGGTAAATCAACCTCAAAATAATCACTTTCAAAAAACGAAGCTCCACCAAAAAAAGCTACAATTCCTATTAAAATCATAATCAGTATTGCTGTTCTTCTACTCATCTTTTTCACCTCGTTCATAATGTATTGTTTATTTTATCATACTTCTTTTTATATAAATGTGGGTTGATCCGTCTATCTACATCAAGCAAAATCTGAAACACCCCCACAACATTTTGTTTTTCTTCCTCAGTCCATTCAGCCTTTTTGTCTTTACAAAGGTTGCCATTTTCCGTTTTCATAATCGTATTTTTTATCTTGGTTTAATGTCCAAATTCTATTTTCGTTATCTGATTTAGATATACCCCCAAAGAGTCCCTTAACCTTATTTTCTTTGATGTAGACCTGTAATGCTTCAGCCTTTAACTTAGTATCGTTGCTTGTCGCTGTTTGCCCTCCTTTAGTGTCAAAAATGCCCGTCCTGCCATCTTTATAGCTAACAATGAAGTCTGGGTAGAAAGTGGCGGATTTGTCCTTTTCATCAGCATAGGGAATGCCTAAATATATTTCATTTTTAGCATCTCCATTTTTAAACCACCAAGCAATATTTTTGTTTTTCTCAAGGTAGTTTTCAATAAAACCCATTTCGGTTTTCCACTTAGGGGACACATAGGCTGGGACCATTACACACCTCTTATAATCCTTTACAACGGTATTTTTAGAATAGTAATCCTCCTTAGGAACATTCCATTTAGGTATTTCTTTATATTTCTTCTCTACCTTACCTCTGTATTTTGCGTACTTTTTTATAGAATCTTGAATTATACTTTGAACAAAACCCATATTACTTAAAATAACTTTCTGAACATAAAGCTTCTCTGTGTCTTTAATACCGAGATATTTATCAAAAATCTGATATATAGCAACTCTTATCTTGTCAAAAGACCTTGCTTGTTGAAATTCGCCACAATTCTTTTTAAGAAAAGCGATAAACTTTCTTTCCACTTCCTCATCATCCATTTTAACTTTATTTTTCTCTCCAGCTTTTATGTTTTGGTTTTCCTTATCAATGTCTTTTATCAGACCATCAACAATCATCTTTTCCTCAATTCTTTTAATATCAAGGAGTAGGGTAGTGCCATCGGCACTTTTAAACTTCCTTAAAAGATTTAGGTTATTCGTTGCCTTGTTTTCGTCTAATTTACCAGCAATTTTATCCATAAACTCATCAAAGAAATATTTTCTATAATCAAGCATAAGATCGTTGTATTCACCTCTCATGAGATAGAATGATTTAAGGTCTAGGTCCTTATAACTTTTTACTCTCTCTGCTTTTTTAACTTTAAGATATTCTAAAGCACTTTCTTCAATTTTAATTTCTTCAAGGTTTGCATAGACATAAGCACGATTTAAATTTTCTTCTTCGTAGTGTTTAAATTCTGGCATTCTCATAATCCTGCCGACTGTCTGTATTTCAAATATTTCAATATTGGTTTGCCTAAATTTAACTAATATATGAGCTCTCGGACAATCCCAACCAGTAGCTACGACTTGCTTAAAAATAAGAAAATCAACTTTACTATTAAATTTTTTAATATCCTCTAAATTTTCTTTGTCATCACCTGTTAGCCACTTAGCAAGATTTTTATTCTTATAACTAAAACCTCTTTCACTTAAGAACTTTTCAACCCAATCTCTTTTTTGTTTATCTATGGAACTTAATTTTTCTCCTTCGTTCGGCAATTGGACAAGAACTAAAGGTCTTATTTTTGAACCTTCTTTTTTATAAAGTCTTTCTAATTCCGCTCTCTTTTTTAATGCTTCTTCAAATATAATTTGATCACCGCTTTTCTCACTTTTAAGGTCCCTAGATTTAATATCTGGGTTAATAATAACCTCCTTTTTTATAACCTGTGCGTCTTTTACCGTCTGTAATTCAACATATTCTCCCTCTCTATCCCCATAAACATAACCACCGCCATTTTTAGGCGTTGCAGTCATGTCTATTTGCAAGGCTGGTTTAATTATTTCTTCTATAATCTGAATTGTATTTGGTGTAATATTTAGATGACTTTCGTCTATTATTAGAACAATTTTTCTACCTTCCTCCTGAGCACTTTCGCAAAACTTTCTAAGGTTTTTGTCATACTCATTATCTTTCATAAATTTATTTATCGGATCTCCTTTCTTTATATCCTTATCGGGATTATCCTTACCAGCTTTTGAGAAAATTTGCTCCCAGTTTATGAAAAGAACTTCATTTTCTTTAATTTCATTATCAAGTATATCTTCCAAAAAAGACATTACTACTCCACCTCCTCCAATATTTTCTTCAAGACTATCTTTGCTTTGCTCTGCCAAAACTCCTTTTGAAATCCATACAAAGGATAAATTGGATTCGCTCTCAAGAGCTAAGCGTTCAATAACGCCAGACATCATAACTGTCTTACCTGATCCAGTAGGGGACCTAAAAAGAATCTTTTTAAAATTTACACCATCAAAAGACTTTAGAAATTTGTCTGCTTCTCCATAGATATTATCTACTGTTGTTTGTTGATACCCTTTAAAAGAAATGTTATTCATAATTTAAAAATTAAATATTGTCTTATAAGTTTCTAATATCTTTTCTGGTATTGCTTCAATGGTAAATTTAATACCTAAATCTCCAAATTCTTCTTTTGAAAAGTCTTTTGTGTATGAAAAAACATAAACAGATACTGGCTTATCCTTCAATTTCTTTAATTGCTCAACAAAATCTTCAAAATAGAAAAGGTCAAAAAGTATAGCTGTGTATTTCTTGGGGCTTTGAAAAACTTTAATTCTATTTTTCCTATAACTATCGGAGACAAGATCAAAAGACCCTTCTTTAAGACAAAGTATCTCTGTTGAACCAACAACCATCTTATGCTTTAAATAATCAATAGATTTTTCCAACTTAATAAAATCGGTTTTAAGATACTTTAAGTTTCCACCCAGACCTTCAACTTTTTTGTTTTCTGAGTCTTTATATCCAACAGAAACCCTTTTAATTCTTTCATAGGTTATATTTTCACAAATTTTATTTTCATTATTAGTGCAAAGAATAAACTTACGATTACCTCCATCTTTATTTAATTCTAAAACAGCCTGACCAGTTGTACCAGAGCCTGCAAAAAAATCCAGAACAGTTAAACTTTTATGTTCATAAATTGAATTTATTAAATAATTAATCAATTCAACTGGTTTCGGATATGCAAATTCTGCTGAAGCCCCGAATATTAATCTAATATCTTTCTTCGCAACATCATTTGAATAAATTGATTCCATTAAGTCTAAAGTGGAAAGATTTTTTGCTCTATCTACGGGGACAATTTCATATTTACCATTAATTTTCTCAATAACAACCTTAAAATATGTCTTTGTATATATACGAGACTGACCACCCTTACCTTTCTTTATGACGATAAATCCATTTTTATTACCAAAATCAACAAGTTCTTTACTCCATCGCCATGTCCAATCTGATGCCCTGTGATTCCCAGCTTTTCTAGTAAGAAAACCCTTTTTATTTCCGCCTGCATAATATACATACTCACCAAGTTTAAGTTCATAATCCAATGAATCACTGTAAGACAAACTATCATAATCTAATGTCTGAGATAGGGCGTAAGAACCTCTTTTTGAGTAGTATTCGTCTTTATATTTATAAGCCTTATCATTAATTGGTATAGCCCTAAACTTAATTACTTTTCCGTTTTTAGCATAAACTAAGACATAATCATGATTTAATGAAACGGTATCAGTGGTCTTTCCTGCAGATTTTGTTCGTCTAGGTAAATTTGCAATGAAATTTTCCTGTCCGAAAATCTCATCGCAGAGTACTTTCAAATTTGATTGTTCATTGTCGTCAATAGATATAAAAATTACCCCATTTTTTGAAAGAAGACTCTTTGCTAATCTCAACCTCTTTGACATAAAAGATAACCATTTACTGTGTCTGTATCTATCTTCCTTATCAACATAGTGGTCGTTGTATATAAAATCTTTATTTCCAGTGTTATATGGAGGATCAATGCAAATAACATCAATTTTATTTTTGTGAGTATAAGAAAGAACTGAAAGAGAATGATAGTTGTCTCCCTCAATTAAAATATTAAAATCCTCATTTTTATTGGTAATAATGTCGGGATACTTATCTCCTTTTTCTCTTAAAATCGGCAAGGCATCTTTACTATCCTTATCAAATTTTTCAATTTTATTCTCCCAAACAAGCCCGTATCTTTTACGGTCTTTTAGTTTTTTTATTTTAAGCTCAAGACCCTCAATATGATCAAGAAGCTCTTTTTCTTTATTATTTTCTGGCATAGGGTACAGCTATGCCGACTAAAAGTGCTATTAAAACAAAAAAAGGGCACTCCCAGACGGTGTACCCATTCATAGCAACCGAAGTCGCCAATCCTGCCCGCTGAGAATGCCCTTTCTGGGCGGGATAAGCGACTCAGACAATGTTATTGCCTTTCTTTTGCTATATAAATGGGTACGAATACATACTAGCAAAAAATACTTTATTTTCATAGTAAAACATGCTAAAATGCTTGTATATTAAGATAAATTACAATTACAATGAAAGACGAAGATGATAAGAAAATTAAATTAACTAGCGGAGATACGGGACCTTTAGCAGTTAGTGGTATTACAGGTAGAATAGAACCCATCTCAGCTATTCCCAATTTTACTGGACTTTCTAGAGAGGATTATGAAGCAAGTAAAATTTTTGCCAACCCCTCTTTTTATGGCGACGGATATAAATCTATATTAGAGGGAGCAAGTTTTAGGGATGCACGGTCCGCGGTAGTTTTGGGTAATGAAGTAGCATTTCCATCATTTAGTCCAGTTGGTGCTATTGCTGATTTAGAAACTGGCATTTCAGGGCTTGGTCTTTATGGAAATAGGAATGAAAATTTAACGAGAGAAGAAATAGAAAATTTAATTAAAAAACACAGCTCAAAAGACGAAAGTATTTCAAAAGAACAAGCATTAAAAATGTTTAAGGAATATGAAGAAAGTAAAAATAATCAAGAACAAGAAAACTTTTTAAAGGCATATGAAAAAGGTTTAAATATAATATCAAAAGAACTTTTAAAAGGTAAATATAGAAAATGGTATTGTGGTATGTGCCCAAAGTTCATAGATGAATTTAAAGGTGAAGAAGGAATTAAAAAAATTAATAAATATTTAGTAGAATTTAGAAATAATCTATTAAAAAAGTGTGGAAATGGTCATGAAAATTGGTTTGAAATAAAAGAAGATGGGGTAGTTTGGTTGGTCAAGGTCATTTTTGAAAAAAACTTCAAATAAAAGCTTGACTTTCCGCTCTCTATTTGCTAGACTAATTTATAGAAATATCCAGTAGCTTGAAATTAAGTAAAAAACCTACATTTACCTAGACGAGTGGAATTGTGGGAAAAGTTTTCTGACACTTTATTGTTACCTAGACGAGTGGAACAATAACTAAATATTACCTAGACGAGTGGAATATTTATATAGAGCCGAGATAACAAAAAATCACTCCGTGTAAAACGGTCGCTGGTCTTTTGTTGTGTCGGCTTTTATTTTTTCTCAAAACCTAAAAACCAAGAACTAAAACCAGTAACCCCACAGCGGATTACTGGTTTTTTTGATTATTAGATTAGAAAAATAAATTATGCAAAAAATAAATAAAACAGGAGAAGAATTTGAGTACATCCCTCTAGGGAATTCAAAAGAATATTACCAAAGTGCTGATTTGGGATTGGCAACTGCATTGTGTTGTAAGGGATATAACCTTTACACACTGGACAAGCAAGACCCTAGAAAGGTTAATTTTATTTTTTCTAGGCAAGATGGGATTGAAGAAGATGCAAACTTGTATTGGTCGGACAGATTGAATATAAAAGCAAAATACTATTTTGATACTTTACGGACCTTAAAAAACCGAATTTACTCATCAGAATAAATTTATATGAAAGAAACAATAAATTTTAGATTTAATAATTTTAAGCAAGATAGTATTGGGGCAATTCCAACTTTATCAAAGGCAATTCGTGGTATGAAATACAGCAAGCAAGAAATCAATAATGCTTTCAAAAAGTTTGTGCCGAAGGATGAGTTTGCAACAGACGAACGAGATAGTATTTTGGAAGACCTCTATTCCAAAACTGGCGAGGAATTATCTGAAAAAAACCTCATAAAATCAACACTACAAAAAGAGTAAATGCTCAACGAAGCAAGCAAAATACCAACTGATACATAATTGCCCTATGTGAAAAAATTAACAAAATTAACCAACATTACAAAACTATGGAATTACAAACAATTACAATTAAAGAATATCTAAATAGAAAAGGCGTTGCCTTTCGTGAGAGCGGACAGGAACTTATTACAAAATGTATTTTTAATGACTGCGACCGAGATAGTACGGGATCGGAAGCCCACCTGTACTTTAATACTGAGACTTCGCAATATGATTGCAAAAAATGCGGTGTTCAGGGAAACATTCAAACACTTCGCAAACATTTCGGTGAAATTACCCCACACTCAGCATCACTATATCATGGACCTAATTTTAACGAGGGGCTGGTTGAAAAATGTCATCAGAATTTACCAGCCCACATACAAGAATATCTAAAAAATCGTGGTATTTCAGATGATGTTATAAATGAATACAAACTCGGCTATGGTAAATTTTATAACAAAAATTATATCACTATCCCTATTATGGGAGAAGATGGCTATAGCTTCTTTAAGCTTCGCCAAGACCCAAAAGATGGTGATAGTAAGATAACTTATCCCAAAGGAGTAGCGACTGTTTTTGGCTCTTTCGGGGAAGAAAAGCAGGTAATATGTGAGGGTGAATTGGATGCTCTGGCTTTAATTTCACAAGGAATACATGCCATTACTTCTACTCATGGAGCAGGAACATTTAAGGAGGAATGGATAGATGAAAACCTAAGAAAACCTAAGAATATTTATGTATGTTTTGACAATGATGAAGCAGGTAAAAAGGGATCATTAAGGGTTCTAAAAATGTTAGAAAAGGTTGGATTACGAAACCTCTTTCATATTACGCTTCCCGAAGAAGTCGGAGATAGCGGAGACATTACGGACTACTTAACAAAACTTAACATGCCTGTTATTGACTTGTTTAACAAGTATGCAAAAGAGTACCCAGAGCCAATTGATTCATCACAATTTTCACCACTTACACTTAAGGATCTTGCTGAAGCATTGGAGCTTACTATAAAAAATGATTATGAGAATAAAATAATAACCTTCTTATGTCAGCTTTCGGCATTTACAGAAGATGCACAATTTAATGTCTCATTTAACAGTCCATCAAGTACAGGTAAAAGCTACATAGCACTTGAAGTATCAAAACTCTTTCCCAATGAAGATGTTATCAAACTTGGTAATTGCTCTAAGACTGCTTTCTTTCATGAGCAAGGAAGTTACAACAAGGAGACAAATGAAATAACCATAGACTTATCCCGAAAGATACTTATATTCACCGATATGCCCCATGTGGGGCTTCTAGAGGGGCTTCGTTCCTTTCTCTCGCATGATGAGAAGATAATGAGGTCTAAAATTACAGATAAAAATCAAAAGGGTGGAAATCGGACAAAAACGGTTGCACTCAAGGGGTATCCGTCTGTTATCTTTTGTACTGCCGTACTTCGTATGGACCAACAAGAACAGACACGATTTATTCTCCTATCTCCTGAAGTTAATCAAGAGAAAATAAAGGCAGGTATTACCAACACTATTCACAAGGAAGTAAATAATAAAGCGTATAGGGAATGGCTTGAAAATGACCCAAAAAGAAAGTCTTTAAAGCTTCGTATTCAAGCGATCAAACAAGAGAGAGTTAATGATATTGAAATTTCTAATGAAGAAAAGATAAAAGAGTATTTTCTTACTTCGGGTAAAATGTTGCAACCCCGTAATCAGAGAGATATTAAAAGCTTTCTTTCTCTTATAAAATCTTTTGCTTTACTTAACCTTTGGTGGCATGAACGCAGAGGGGATACAGTTATTGCGAATGAAGACGATATACACGAAGCCTTTAAGCTTTGGGAGAAAATCTCAATCAGTCAGGAACTAAGCATTCCTCCTTATATTCATGAAATTTACACCCAAATAATTCTTCCGTTGTATAAAGAAAAAAACGAGTTTCAATCACAAATTACTGGAGAAACTCCAAAAAATGGAATCACTCGGCAAAATATTCTAGATAACCATTACAAGGTTTATGGTCGTATGCTAGATACCCAAAAGCTCCGACAGGAGATTATCCCTATTTTAGAAACATCAGGACTTATCTGGCAAGAACAGGACCCAAACGATAAACGAAAGGTCTTAATTTTTCCTTCTACACTTTTTATTTCCTCACGAATTGAAAACAATAGTGATGACGAGGGTGGGGTAAATTTATCAGAAAGTAGTAGCCCAATGAGCTTAAATGACTTCTAATCTCAAAGGATTTAGGTAATAAACAATTATATGGCTAGATATTATTACTCAGGAGCAAGAGGTACTACAGAGCAAGCTAAGAGAATTGAACTTGACTGGCTTAGAAAGCATAATTTTTTAAGTGGATATAGATATGAAAACCTTAGTTGGTCTATGAACGGAAACCCAACAGGAAACATAAATATACAGGTTGATACTTCTTCAGAAAACCCAAATATTAAATTTATTTACAAAGTTCGCAAGCATGGAGAGGAAGAATGGACCGATATGGATTTCTCTTTCAGGATGGAAAGCATATCTTGTAGATTTGGTGGCAAAAAATGGTTTTTTATTTGTGGGTTATACAAGAATAGTCAGTACTGCGGACGGAGAGTAAGGATACTTTATCAAACAGGAAATTATTATGGATGTCGTCATTGTGCTGAGCTATCTTATGAAAGCTGTAATGTGGGTGGTTTCCAGAAAGGATTTGGAAAGATTATCAGCATACCAGATCTTGAAAAAATGGAAGCTGAGGTTAAGCGTACTCACTATAGAGGAAAACCAACAAGAAAATACTTGAGATATTTAAGAATGTCAGATCGTTTTGAACGGTCATTAATTGGAATATCTGGGTTATTAAGTAAAAAGGAAAATAAGTTTACAGGTACTAAAAAACTATAATTCATGAAGTTCAAGCCAGAAAAAAAGAAAAAGAAAGAACCCGAAGTCGTTTATGAGTTCATTGAGCGGGAAGCAGGGGATGCAGAGAATGAACTGAACACAGCTTTTGACATTCTTTTTGAAGAGGTTATCAAAACACAAAAATCTAGCAAAGGGTTATCCACTTTATAGTTTGACATCTATGTATAACTAGGCATATACTAATACTATGGAATTTCTTACAAATGATGAAGTAGCGAAAAACTTAAGAGTTCATCCTCGCACGGTGGATCGTTGGCTTAAGCGAGGCATGCTTAAGGGTTACAAACTTGGGAAAAGCAAGACTGCTTTATGGCGAATACCAAAAAGTGAGTTTAAAAAGTTTCTAGAGAAACATAAAAATAAATGATTGATGACATAAAAAATAAGAAAGAAATTAAGTTTATCTGCTTCTATGAGAGAGTTTCAACCTCTGGTCAGGAGGAGGCACAAACCATACAAAATCAGGATATGGTGTTGGAAGAACTCGCCAAGAAAAATGGTTATGTGGTTGTAGAGAAATATATTGATGAGGGTTGGAGTGGAGATACTTTAATCCGTCCAGCCCTTGATAGACTGCGAACAGACGCTAAAAAGAAAATGTGGGAGGCAGTAATCGTCTATGACCCAGACAGGCTGGCAAGGCGATATTCATATCAAGAATTGGTAATGGACGAATTGCGAGAAGCTGGTGTTGAAGTGATATTTATTACAGTTTCATCCCCGAAAAATTCTGAGGATAAAATTCTTCATGGTGTAAGGGGTTTATTTGCGGAATACGAACGAGCAAAAATAGCTGAACGCTTCCGACTTGGAAAATTACGAACTGTTAAAGAAGGACATGTAATTGCTAATGCTCCATATGGGTATAAATATATTCTTAAAAATAAGGAAAACGGCATCTTGCATGGTTATTGGGAAATCATTGAAGATGAAGCGAGAGTAATGCGAATGATATTTGGTTGGGTTGCTAATGAGGGAGAAACTATAAGAGGCGTAATAAAGAGATTGAAAGTATTGGGAATAAAACCACGCAAGAGCAAGAAAGGGGTTTGGAGTACAAGCACTCTCAGCTCTCTCTTAGATAACAAGGCATTTATAGGAGAAGCACATTACGGCAAACACTATTCAATCGTTCCAGAAAAACCCCATAAGGAAGAAAAATACAGAAAAAATAAAAAGAGTAGTCGTAAATTTAGACCAGAGGCAGAATGGATAACAATACCAGTGCCAGCCATCATTGAAAAAGAACTATATCAAAGAGCTAGAGCCAAGCTAGAAGCTAACTTTGCATTGGCAGACAGAAGAAAAAAGAATAACTATCTTCTTGCAGGAAAAATATGGTGTACCTGTGGGAAAAGAAGATGTGGTTGCAGTCCACTTGGAAAAAATCTTTATTATCGTTGCAATGACAGAATAAATAGTTTTCCTTTACAAAAAACTTGCTTTGAAAAGGGGCTAAATTCAGTGATTGCTGATAAATTGGTCTGGCAGAAAATAGTAAAACTTATGTCTTCTCCAGATTTAATGTTTAAACAGGTCAATCGTTGGTTAGATAGCAAGCAGGGCAGAAAGCAGGTTTCATTTTCTAATATAGAGACCATGAAAAAAGAGATAGACATTCTCAAAGGCAAAGAAGACCGATACAATAAAGCATATGCGGATGGCGTATTCACGCTTGAAAAGTTGAAGGACTATACAATACCCCTAAGAGAGAAAGTGAATTCACTTGAGTATCAAATAATGGTGATCAAACAGGAGCAAGAAGAAATAAAACTAACTGCTCCACATCCATATGAGGTTGAAGATTTTGCAAAGTCCGCAATAAAACATTTACGAAACTTGAAATTTAAGCAAAAAAGAGACATAGTTACAAAGATTATTGATAAAGTGGTCGGGAATCAAGATAAATTACTAGTATATGGTTATATACCTATAAATCAAAATGTCATACAGTGTTCTACAGATCGGAATTGTTGGGTTGCCAAACGTAGGAAAGTCTACGCTTTTTAACGCACTGACAAAAAAGGGTGTGCCGGCAGAGAATTATCCATTTTGCACCATTGATCCATCGGTGGGTATTGTGCCCGTGCCTGATATTCGATTAGATAAACTTGGGGCAATATCTAAATCAAAAAAAATTATTCCCGCAGTAGTTGAATTTGTGGATATTGCGGGTCTGGTTAAGGGCGCATCGGAAGGTGCTGGATTAGGTAATAAATTTCTTTCTCATATTCGTGAGGTAGACGCTATCATTGAAGTTGTAAGAATCTTTGAAGACGCAAACACTATTCATGTTCATAATAAAGTTGATCCACTTTTTGATATAGAAGTTATCAACATGGAACTTGAACTGGCAAATATAAAAAAACCTACTTTATATGTTCTAAATACTTCAGAAGCCGCTGAAAATGTCAAAATAGATTTTATGTCTAAACTATCCGGTCCTTATATAGAGGTTGATCCCGTTTTCGGAACAGGTTTAGATAAATTAATCACTGCAAGTTATGATTTACTTGGCCTGATAACTTTTCTGACGACTGGAGAGGACGAAACCCGCGCCTGGACGACTCGTCGCGGTTCCACTGCGCCTGAAGCGGGAAAGTCCATACACAATGATTTTAAGGAAAAGTTTATTCGCGCGGAAGTGATAAATTGGAAGGATTTATTAGATTGCGGCTCTTATGCCGTTGCTCGCTCAAAGGGCTTGGTGCGAACCGAAGGCAAAGAATATATTGTCAAAGACGGTGATGTGATTGAGTTTTTAATATAAACTCAATCACCCTGAGCATATCAAAGGGTCAAGAGAATTTTTAGTATAACATTTTGCAAAATAATAAAATATGAAAAACGAAATTAAAATTTTTTATTCAAAAGAGTGGCCCTTCGACCCTGCTCAGGGTCAATTTGACTACGAGCTTTTAGATACAGGCGAAGGGGAGAAGTTGGAAAGATTCGGTAAATATATTTTTGTTCGGCCGTACGAAGATGCTTTCTGGCCAAAGGCATTGACGAAGGAAATACAGAAAACTTGGGAACAAGCAGATGGAAAATTTTGGAGCTCAAAGGTTGGAGCGAAGGCGGGATGGAAGATGTCAAAGATGCCCTTTGGCAGATGGGAAATGGAATATAAGGGTATAAAATTTTTAGCTTCTCCCACACCCTTCCGGCATTTGGGATTTTTCCCGGAACAGGCTAGCCATTGGGATTTTATAGAGACCCGTCTTCGTCAAGGCTTCGACGGACAAAGGAAAATTAAATTTTTAAACTTATTCGGTTATACCGGGGTCGCGAGTCTATTTGCTTTGCGTGCTGGAGCTGAAGTGACGCATGTGGATGCTTCAAAGCAAACATTGAACTGGGCGAAAGAAAATCAAAAATTGTCGGGTTTGGAAAAAATACCAATGCGCGTGATTGAAGATGATGTTTTGAAATTTTTAGAAAGAGAAATAAAAAGGGGAAATAAATATGATGCTATTATAATGGACCCGCCGAAATTCGGTCGTGGGCCGAAAGGCGAGACTTGGAAAATAGAGAAAAATCTGCCGAAATTACTCTCACTGGTACAAAAAGTCTTGAGCGATAAGCCACTCTTTGTAATTTTAACTTCTTACGCGACTAGTTCTTCTTCATTATCTATAGGATATGCACTTGAGGAAGTGATGAAAGATTTTTCTGGCAAGGTAGAAGCTGGAGAGCTTTGTATACTCGAAAATTCTAATAATCGCATTATTTCGCTTGCCCATACTGCTGTATGGAGTATAATATAGCTATGAAAGAATTTATAAAGAAAAATTTTGCCATATTGCTTGCTTTTATTTTACCAATTTTACTTATAATAATTGTTGCTTTGAGTACTTATCTTCCGTCACTTTTTATTTCTACTAGTTACAATTTTATATATACATCATGTACTGACGGTAAAAATTACCATTATCCATATTATTGTGATAATTATCTCCAAAAAAGATATTCGGTTGTAAATAATAAATTAGTTATAAATTCAATAGATCCTACTCAAGATTCAGATAATAATAAAATTCCTGACATCAATGAAAATTATACTGCCCGTATTTTTTTACATGACACAAAGAAAAACGAAAGCAGGGAAATAACCATGGATGAAGCGCAGATGCTCACCTTGAATAATCTTTTGACATCTCCCGATGGTCTTACGGTTTCAAGTAATTATAATTATACTGGAGGAGGGGACTTCTTTTTCTTTGGCGGTGGCGGATATTCTTCTTATGGTTATTATCTTACCAAAGGCAAAAATAAAAAGAAAATAAATCTTATTAATAGTACTGACCAATATTATTATCAGAATAATTTTCAATTTCTTGGCTGGGTATTACCAGGCAGGGATTAATTTTTTATGAATAAAGAAGAATTGTTCCAAGAGCTATCTAATAAAATAAACACTGGAGAGGTAAGTCGCGAAGAGTTAGCAAGTAGGCTTAATTTAGTGCAGAATACTCCAGCGCAAAATGGAGCAAATAGAGAAAATCTGTCCCATTTTTCCGTGACTAAGATGTTATATGTTTTAGGTGCGGCTATTGTAGGTATTGGCATTATTATTTTTGTTTATCAAGTTTGGAATGACATAGGATCCTTCGGGCATATCTTGGTTACGTTGGGCTTAGGTTTTCTTCTTACAACTATTGGGTCGCTTTTGCTTAAGCAAAAACCTGGGGATAATATTGGATCAGTTTTCCATTGTATTGGCGGAATGCTCATTCCTGGTGGAGCAATGGTTACTCTTTATGAACTCCATGTTGATTTTATTTCTTTGTGGCCTGTCACTATAACCTTCGGGGTGATATTCATGTTTTATTTGTTACTAAATTTTGTTCATAAAAATGCTGTTTTAACTTTTTTTGCGATAACTCACGGTACAATTTCTCTTTATCTTCTTGTTGAGTCAATTGTTGGCGGTTCATTTTATATGCATGGAGATTTATATGCATATCTTACAATGATTGTGGGGGTCAGTTATCTCTTACTTGCATATTCTTTTCGTGATGGATGGAATAAGGAACTTATCGGAGTTCTTTATTTCTTTGGTAGTATTGGTTTTTTTGGCGCTACATTT
>Ga0209542_10005549_pt1 | contig 25086 bp, 23 predicted proteins | sample RifCSPhighO2_01_FD_184028 | JGI IMG/M metagenome (GOLD analysis project Ga0209542, IMG submission 184028) | Soil microbial communities from Rifle, Colorado - Rifle CSP2_plank highO2_0.1 (SPAdes) (version 2) | ecosystem: Environmental > Terrestrial > Deep subsurface > Rock core/Sediment ...
TTTGTGTTGCTCTTGATGTTGCTTCCATTAAACCGCTTCTTTTTTCAAGAAGAGAAACCTTCAAACCTTTTCTTGCCAGAGCAATTGCAGAAGAAAGTCCATGAACTCCTCCACCAATAACTACTGCTTTTAATCCTTTGTTTTTATTCATGTTTTTATAAATTTTCTATAATAAAATTTATGGAGATTTTAGATTTATAAGTTTTATGAAACTTAATTATACATTAAAAAAATTATGCAATCTTAAAATAAATAAACTATCTTTTTTATTAAGCAAGATTATCCGAAAAGTTTAATTAGAAAGAAAGTTACAATTAAATGTAAGTTTTTAATGGGCAAATAACAAGCTAATTCATGTTAAAAACAAAAAATTATAAAATGAAAAACAACGCAATAAAAAAACTTAATTTTGGATGCGGACCAGAAATAATGAAAGGTTATGTGAATATGGATATTTTAAAACTTCAAGGAGTTGATGTTGTCCATAATTTTAATAAATTTCCGTATCCTTTCAAAGACAATGAATTTGATGAGATTTATACAAGCCATGTGCTGGAACATCTGGATGATTTAATAAAAGTTATGACTGAATTAAAAAGAATCTGCAAACCTGGAGCAAAAATAAAAATCAGAGTTCCGCATTTTTCATGCGGAGTAAGTTATAGAGACCCCACCCACAAAAGATTATTTAGTTATTTTACATTTGATTATTTTACAGACGAATGTTTTTATGATTTGCCCAAATTTAAAATAATAAAAAGAAAATTAAATTTTACCAGATTGGCATTTACTTTTTTAAATCCAATTATTAATCCTTTTATTAATCTAAGCCCTGCATTATATGAAAGATTTTTTTGCTGGATTTTGCCGTGCGCTGAAGTAATTATTGAATTGGAGGTTGTAAAATGAAAGCAAAAACAGGAAATTTTTTCATTCATTCGTCTTCAGGAAAAAGCCAAATGAAGCCCAAAATTACTGCAATTATTCCTCTTGGAGAAAAAAGAAGTATAGAAATTTTGGAAACAATAAAAAGACAATATGAAAAAATAAGTTTCATAATAGAAAAAGGACCGAATCATTGTCTTAACCTGAATAGGGGCGTTAAAAAAGCAAAGACAGAAATTCTTGCCTTTGTTAATGGACATACTCTACTCCCGCGAGACTGGTCAAAAAAAGTTAGAATTTTTTTCGAAAAACATCCAGAGATAGATATTGTTGGGGGACCACAACTTACTCCAGAAAACGCTTCTTATTTTGAAAAAATTTCTGGATATGCTCTTGGTTCAAGGTTTGGGTCTGGAGAAGCGAGTACGAGATATAGTGGAAAAAAATTAATCCTTAATGCAGATGAAACTATGTTAACTTCAGCTAATCTTGTTTGCAGAAAACATGTTTTAAAATTAGTTAAATTTGATGAAACATTATACCCTGGAGGAGATCCTAAATTTATTTCAGATGCAAAAAAGAAAGGATTTAAAATAGCGTATTCTCCGGAGATAATTGCTTACAATAAAAGAAGAACAAATATAAAAGATTTCTTTATTCAAAATTTTAATTATGGAAAAGTTAGACCAAAAAAAGAACCTTTTTTAGAAACTTTAAAACACCCATTTTTTATTATTCCAAGTCTTTTTATTTTATATCTTATTTTATTAATTCCTTTGATGATTCTTAGCAAATTTTTCATTTTTCCAGCTATAATTTATGTTTGCTTAAGCATTATTTTTTCAGTATATGAAGGAACAAAAAATAAAGATCCATTAACCATTTTTACGCTTCCAATTATTTTCTTAGCAATCCATCTTAGCTATGGAGCAGGATTTCTTTATGGAATGATAAAAAAATGAAACCGGAAATATCAATAATAGTTTGCACTTATAACGGAGAAAATTTAATTAAAAATTGCCTCAATTCAATTCTCTCTCAGAACTATAAAAATTTTGAAGTATTATGCATAGATGGGATGAGTTCGGATAAAACAAGAGAAATCATAAAAGGATACATAAAAAAAGATAAGAGAATAAAATTAATAATTAATGACAAGCGTCTGCCTGAAGGAAAAGGTTATGGAAAATGGTTGGGTTATGAAAATGCCAAAGGAGAAATTTTTGGAATAATAGACCAGGATAATGTTTTGCAGGACAGGAACTTATTCGAAAAGGCGGTTGGCATATTTAAAAAAGAAAATAAAATATTAGGAATTCTCGGAGGATTAACGCATGACAAAAAAGATAAACCAGTTACAAGATTTGTTGCCCTAACAGGAGGAGATCTTTTTTTTGCATATCGCTCGATTGATTTCTTAAGACATATTAGAAGATTTGAAAATAAAGATGGTTGCGAGGTTTTAAAAATGAATATCAATAACATGCCTTTAACAGGTGGAAACTGCTTCTTTTATTTAAAAAAAGACCTTGATAAAATTGGAGGGTATAGCCAAGATATTTTAGTGATAAATGAACTTGTAAAAAAAGGATTTAATGAATTATTGATTATGCCCAATTCCACAAAACATTATGCAGAAACTTCTTTTTTTAATTTGATAAAGAAAAAATTCAGATGGGGTAAATCTTTTAAATCAGATAGAAATATAGAAAAATTTAATTATCTTCCAAAAACAAAAAAAGAAAGAAAGGCATTTATTAAAAATCTATTTTTTTGCTTATTAATAATTCCAGATTTTATTTATTCAATTAAATTATATGCAAAAACAAAAGATACGATTGCATTTTTATTTCCAATTATGGCTTTTTTTAATACAATAGCTTATTCTCTTACCTACTTATCTCATAAATAAAAACATCTTGTTTGACATCTAAAAGGGTGAAGGTAGTATTTTGATATTTTATAAATGGCCTTATATTTTGCTGTCCAGTTGTAAAATCAATTGTTGTATCCATGAATGGGATACTCCATAAATTTTGAGATTGTTGTTTCATCCAATCTGGATACCCCGGTTCTGAAAAAGAAATTAACAAATATTTTGCATTTGGATTTTTTTCCAACCCATTTAAAAAGTCGCCTAGAATATAGTTAGAACCTGTGATATTGGCTATTTGTTCCGGCTGAAGAACTTTTCTTTCTGAATAATAAATTGTTTGTGGAGCCGGTTGACTTATAATAATCTCATTTGATGAAGAGATTTCTTTAACATAGAAACTCGCCTGTTTTATTCCTTCAAAACTTGGAATTTTATTTTTTATAATTCCGTCTGCGTTTTTAACCTGATAATATCCTCCAAGAACAACTAATAAAATTATCAAAATTATCCCAATAATTTTACTATATCTTTTAATAAAATCTCCAATTAACAAAACTCCTTGAGAAACTGCAATAAACGCTCCAAAAGCCAACGGCAAATACCATCGTTCTTCTCCAAAACCTCCCTGCACTCTTAAAATAAAAATAAAATTTGCTAATGTAAAAAGAAGGAGAATAAAAGCAAATAAATCCCCCCTTACTTTTTTATTTTTCTCTTTTTTTATGTGTCCCAAATGGATTAAAATGTTTACAACAATAATAATTATTCCAATTAAAAATAAATAAAAATAAATATTTTTAAACAAACTTCCAAAAGAAAAAAATGTATTAAATATTTTTAAAGGCAGTAAATTTATAGGATTTTCCGGAAAATAATAAGTCGAACCAACCTCAGTTATTCCTGAAAAAAAGATTAATTTTTCAACTAAAAATAATAAGAAAACTCCTAATACAAGCCCAATCCAGTCATATTTATCTTTAATTAATTTTTTCCAGTCTTTAGTTGTTAATAAAACATAAATCAAAATAAAAACTCCAAAAAGAAAATAAGCTCTTCTTATGGAGTATGCTAAAATTAAAAAAATTGCAGTAAGGGGAATTGCCCAGTTTGGATTTATTTTTCCAAAAATTTTCTTTTTATTTTCATAACCACGCCAAAAAATATAAATTGCAAGCAAACCAAAAAATAATCCCGGAATATCTACATGAAATCTCATTGAATTAAATAAAACGACCCAAAAAGTTGCCATTAAAAACGAAGCGATTAATCCAATTCGTTTATCATTATATATTTCATTGCAAATTGCATAAATCAACCAAACAGATAAAATAGAGGGGATTATCTGAAGAATAAATTTAACTGCTGGCTCTCCCAACCCAAGCAGGAATAATCCAGCGACGATAAATGGATAAAGAGAATTATGCTGGGCAGTTACAATCCAATCTCCGCCTAAATTTGCAATATTTTTTGCATAAGCAAGATAATCAGATTCATCCCACCAAAGCGGCTGATGAGCAGTCAAGACAAAATAATAAATTCTTATTGCGATAGCTAAAAGCAATATTCCTAAAAAAGTTAAATTATATTTGTCTTTAAACCAGTTTAGAAAATTTTGTTTAAAATTTTTTTCTTTATTAAAATGTTCTGGTCTAATCTCTTTGTATAAAACTTCCATGAAAGAGAGAATAAGAAATGGTTTTTATTGTTTGTTATTTTGTACTCTCAACTCTCTTCCAAGCATCTTGATAATTTTTTTTCTTAAATTTTGTGTCATAAAAAACTTTGAGCCACATATAAGCTCTTGACAATCCCAGCAAAAAAGACCACCAAAATTGCTGTAAATTTTCAGGATAACTAAAAAGGGAAAAAGATCCTTTTGTTTCCGTTTTAAATGTTTTTACTCTCGGAGTGATTTTAATATCCACATACTTATACAATGTTTCATGCGCCTTAGAGGTTCTAATTTTTTGAGCCATCCATTCTTTAAGATTATCAACATTTTTAACATAAACCCGTGAATTTTCAGAATAACCAATTTGATATCCCTTCTGCCAAAATAAATATGGAATAAAAGTATCTTCAGCCACATCCAATGGAATTTTGTTAATTAATTTTTTTCTAAAAGCAAATAAATATCCTGAACACTCTAAAAATTGATTATGCTTAAATGCGTTTTGCCTTAATCTATTAGCAGAATCAAATAAAAAATTAGCCCAATAACCAAACATTTTTTCTTTTCCTTCAACAGGAACCGGCCTTCCAGTAACGCATCCTATTTCCGGATCTAAGAATAAATTTGCAAAATTTTCAACAACATTATCAGAAATAAAAACATCGCCGTCAGTTAAAATTAAAATGTCTGCGTCAAGCTTCTGAAAAATTAAATTCAATGCATAACTTTTTCCTTTTCCAGGATCTTTAAAAATTTTTATATTTTTATATTTCTTTATTGCATTTAAAGTTTCATTATCCGGAGCAGAGACGATAATTTCATATTCTCTTGATGTCTTCTGAGCCAAAGCGCTTTCAACTGCTTTTTCAATTGTCTTTGGCTCTTTAAATGCAGTTATTAATAGAGTTATTTTTTGTTTTAAGATTTTATCTATTGCTGTTTTAATTTCATTTAAATTTATTTTATCCATGCAATCTGTTTCTGTTTTATAAGAACAAACATCTTTTGAGTTAGCGATTATTTTTTCACCTAAACCATACAAATCTATTTCTGATGGAGATGTCGGACCGATTAAACAAATTGTTTTTCTTTTTAGCGCCAAAGCTGTATGCAACCCCAAACTATCAGTTGTTATAATTAAACTACAAACACTTATCAACGCAGGAAATTCAACAAGATCATTTTCACATCCAGCATCTATTATCGGAAATTTTATTGATTTAAGAATATCTTTATTTCTTTTGACTTCATTTGGCCCGCCAAACAGCAAAATTTTTGCTTTATACTTTTTATAAATATTTTCTATTATCTCGATAGTTTTTTTTATTGAAAGAGCTTTTGGCCATCTGTCTGCAGATCCTGCATTAATCCCAATTATTAAATCGCTTTTTGATAAATGATGTTTGTTTGAAAATTCTTGCGCTATTTTTCTTTGAGCATCTGTCAACCTCAAAAAGAGTTCATATTCTTTCCAATCAACGCCAATTATCTCAGAAAGTATTTGTCTATGAGATTTTTTATTTTTCTTTTTTAAAATATCTGCTTTTTCTTTTCCAAATTTGCTTATAATTGACATATCAAACCAATATGAAGATTCTTTTGTGTAATCTATTTTTTCTCTTTCATTTAAAAAAACGCCAATTATTTTTTTTGTTTTTAATGACGAAACAAATCTGCAATCTTCTTTCGATTCTTCTAAATTTATCACTAAATCAAAATTTATTTTTTTTAGTTTATCTCTTTCTTCTAAAATAATCAGATTATCTACATAAGGATTATTAATAAAAAATTGCGAGGCTGACTGTGAAGTTAACCAAAATATTTTTGGTTTTGTTTTTTTATATTTATCCTTTAAGGCCTGAGCTAAAAAACTTGTTCTTAAGACGTCGCCTAAAGCTCCGGTTTTAATAATTAAAATTTTCATTTTATAATCTCGACTATTTTTTTAATTACCTTGTTCCAAGAAAAATGTTCAACGCTTTTTCTTGCTTGTTTTTTTATTTCTGAATTTTTTTGTGAAAGCGCTTCATTAATTTTTTTTGCTAAATCTTTTGGATTATCAAATTCAAATAAAAAGCCATTCTCTTTATTTTTAATCAAATCTCTTATTGCCAAACTATTACTTCCAATTACAATTTTTTCTCTTGCCATTGCTTCAATTAAAGATTGAGGCATACCTTCAACTCTTGAAGGCAAAATATAAATTTTTGCTGAATCTAATTTTTTTATTTTGTCTTTAATATTATAAATTGATTCTAAAAATTTTATTCGGTTTTGCGCGTTGGTTTTTTTTATAACCTTTAAAAGATAAGCATAATACTTTTCCTCTCTCGGACCGACAATTTCCAGAATAATTTTTTTATCTTTCAAATAAGAAATTGCTTTAATTAAAGTTTCTAATTTTTTCTTTGGAGAAACTCTTCCCAGATATAATATTTTATTTTCTTCTCTTTCTGTCTTTTTCTGTGTGAAAAATTCTTCCGGAATTCCATTGGGAATATAAACTATTTTATTTTTTTTTGCTCCAGCTTTTAATAAAAAAGGAATTTCCCAATGAGAGATAACTAAAATCTTATCAAATTTATTCAGAGTTTTTGGGCCAATGAACTTATCATAACAGCTAACAATTAATTTTGCAATTGCAGAACGAGTTACATTTCCTTCTGGAAAAGGCGCGTGAGTTACAAGAAAGACCTTGCATTTTTTCCCTTTTTTCCTTAATATTTCTGCAATCCTAAGACATTTTGTAGTATGCAAATGCCGGTAATTATGAGCGATGATTATATCTGGAGAATAATCTATTGCTTCTTTTTCAAAATTCCAAGACATAAAACTTTCTCCGCCTAATTTTATTGCGGGAAACCTTTGTATTTTTATGTTTTCAATTTTATCATTTAATTCAACTTTCTTATTGCTTCCTTTTTCAAAAAATGAAGAAAAAATTTTTATTTCAAAACCAAGTTTGCTTAATCTTTTGGATTCTTCTAAGACTCTTGTCCAGACCCCGCAAACGCCTGCTGAATACGGGCATACTTCTAGGATTTTCATAGAAGATTAATAATCAATTTACTTATAAAGTTTTAGAAACTAAAATAAAAATAAACACAAATAAATTAATAAACCCTAATGAATATATCAAATTATGAAAAAGAGAATTAAAAACAATTCTCAATTGTTTATCTTTCCGAGTAAGAAGCAGAAATCTAAACAAAAGGGTTTGGTGATTTTAGTTAGTTTTAGTTTAATATTTTTATTAAGCATGTCAGTTGTTTCTGCTTCGTTGTTTGGAGATATTTGGAAAAAAATAACTGGAAAAACAACAGAAAATAATACGAATACGACAACTCCTGGTTGTTCTGATGAGTGTTCAGCTAACGGAGCAAAACAATGTTCTGGCGACGGCTATAAAACTTGCGGGAATTATGATTCTGATTCTTGTTTAGAATTTAGTTCTGTAACATCCTGTTCATCAGGTGAAACCTGTGTTGCTGGCGCTTGTGTCTCAAACTCTTATACTTGCACGGACAGCGACGGAGGAAAAACATATTCAACTAAAGGCAATGTAGTTGCGAGTTCGCCAACATCTTCTATAGATGTTACAGATTTATGCAGCAGTTCAAGCGCATTAGTGGAATATTTCTGCAATCCAGATAAAACACAAAGTGGAGAAACCTATACCTGTCCAAATGGATGTTCTAATGGGGCTTGTGTTTCAACTACAACAACAAATCAAACAAATACCACAACTACTGTTAATCAAAATAATATATGCACAGATTCTGATGGTGGGAAAAATTATAATGTAAAAGGAAATGTTGTTGCTTCAAGTTCAACTCCTGGATATACTGGAAATGTTTGGGATTATTGCAAAACAGATGGAACAAATGCATTAGTAGAATATTTCTGCACTGCCGATAAACAACAAAGCGGAGAAACTTATAATTGTCCAAATGGATGTTCTAATGGGGCTTGTATTTAATTTTTATAAATAGAAATCTTTTTTCTGTATTCTATTAAAACTAAATAAGATAATGTGGAAAGCATTATTCCGATGCTGTCAAGTCCAACATCTGAAACAGAAGCGGATCTTCCAGGAACAAAATACTGATGAATCTCATCAGTTATTCCATAAAATATTGAAAACAAAATCACAATAATAAAAAAAGATTTATATTTTCCCTTGATTAGAGTAAATCCAAAAAATAAAGCCAGAAAAAAATAAGCTAGAATATGATATAAAATAGCAATTAAATTTGTTCCCCCTTTTTCTCCAACCCCTCCAAAAGTAAGTGAAGAGATATAGAACATTGCGATTGCGATTAAGATAGTTATAGCTAAAGAAACTTTATAATTTTTTTCAAACCAAGAAATCATTTTTTCTTTAACTCGACCACGCTTGGGTGAGCGACTTCGCGAGAGTAATTTTAATTTTTGATAATGAGCGGGGTCGGGAGCAGAGTTTGTCAAAAAATTTCCTATTTTTTGTTCGTTTTTTATTTAATATTTTTTTCATTTTTTCTTAAAATTTTAGGATATTTAAATTTAAGTTCTTTAAAAGTTTCTTTATCTTCCTTATAATCTTCAAAAATTATTTTTTGAATTATTTCAAAATTATGCTCCATGGTTTTCATCCATTCTTCTGCATAAGTTCTATCAATTCCAGAACCTGGCATTAAAGTTCCGCTGTGAATTGGATGTTTCTTTTGATATGCTTTATGCCTCCATTCCTTATTTCCTTCAAATAAAAATAAATACTCTGATTTCGGCAGTTTTTTAATAATTTTTCTTATTTCTTTTTCATTGCTTTTTTTCTGCAAAATCATGAATAATGCCTGAAATGAAAATTCGTCTGTAAAAATCTTCTCTTTTTTATTTTTTAGATATTCATATTTTGCAAGAACTCCAGCTAGATAAGAATTTCTCATTTTTCGGATTAGAGATTTCTTTTCAGGGGATAGATTTATTCGAATTCTATTTGAATTTAATTTGTTAAATAAATAAATTGAGTTTAATGGATTTAAGATTAAATGCTTAATAAATAAAAAAAATTTCAGCGTTCCCGAAATTTTTTCGGGTTTGCTAACTATATATCCTTTTTTTTCTAATTCTCTTTTTAAAACAGATTTCCCGGTATTTGAAAGACCAAAAAACTCAGTTATCATTAAATAAATTAAAACATACCCTTTTTATATATTATTAGACAACAATAATGCTTTTAAATTTACTAAAAGATTTTGTAAAATGGCGAATGTTCTTGTTACTGGCGGGGCTGGATTTATCGGCTCTTTTATAGTTGATGAACTTATAAAACGCAAACATAAAGTCAGGATTCTTGATAATCTTGTGGAACAAGTTCATAGGGGAAAAGTTCCAGATTATCTAAATAAAAATGCAGAATTTATTAAAGGAGATGTCCAGGATAAAAAAGCGTTTTCTTATGCGCTAAAAGATATTGATTTTGTTTTTCACGAAGCGGCAGAAGTTGGTGTTGGACAAAGCATGTATGAAATCTCAAGATATGTTAATACCAATGCTATGGGAACTGCAAATTTGCTTAATATTGTGGTTAATGATGAAGAAATCAAAAAGAGATTAAAAAAGATAATTGTTGCTTCCAGCATGAGCTTGTATGGCGAGGGAATGTATTCCTGCAATGATTGCGGGTTTGTTGAACCTCTTCTGAGAACTGAAGAAAATATGAAGAATAAAAAATGGGAATTAAATTGTCCCAAATGCGACACAATACTTAATCCTATTCCCACTCTTGAAACTAAATTACAAGAAGCGGGAAGCGTTTATGCTCTTACAAAAAAATTTCAAGAAGATATAGTAATAAATGTAGGTAAGGCCTACCACATTCCATCTGTAGCTTTGAGATATTTTAATGTTCTAGGACCAAGACAGAGTTTAAGCAATCCTTACACTGGGGTTGCTGCTATTTTTATGAGCAGATTGAAGAATAATCAACCTCCATTAATTTTTGAAGACGGAAATCAGAAAAGAGATTTTGTAAGTGTTTACGACATTGTTCAAGCAAACATGCTGGCAATGGAAAAAGATGAAGCAAATTATGAGTCATTTAATGTTGGAAGCGGACAACCAATTACAATAAAACAAATTGCTAAAACTATTGCAAAAATATATGGCAAGAAAATAGAACCCGTGATAACCAGCCAGTATAGAAAAGGAGATATAAGACATTGTTTTGCGGACATAACTAAAATTAGACAAAAACTTGGCTATGAACCAAAAGTATCTTTTGAAGACGGAATGAAAGAACTAATAAAGTGGTCTGCCGATAGAGAAGCAAGCGATTTTGTTGACTACATGAAAAAAGAACTTGAAGACAGAAAAATTCTTGGCTGATTCTTTTATTTAAGGAAAAACAAAATAATTAACTTTATAAAAAATAATAATCTTCAAGTTAGATGAAAAACCTATTAGAAAATTTATTTGAAGAATTTAATAAGAAAAAAATTTCTTATTGCATTAGAAGCAGATACAAACATCTTCCAAAAAATTTAGATGGCGGCGACATAGATATTCTTTTAGAAAAAAAAGATTTTTTAAAATTTATTGAAATTATTAAAAAATTTGGATTTAAATTTTATCCGTATACATGGCCAAATTTTTTTTATTTTCTTTATGATAAAAATCTGGGATTAATACATTTAGATGTGATTTTAATTAAAAAAATGGTTCCAATAAAAAGATTTAATGATTTTTATATTCCATTTAATGAAAAATCAATTTCAAATAAAAAAACATTTTTACAGAAAATTAAAACGGGTTTAAGAAGAAAAATTTATTGGTTGTTTAATGGACCAGTAATTGTCTTTGAGGGACCTGATGGAAGTGGAAAATCAACTCTAGCAAATGCAGTTTATGCTGCTTTAGAAAAACTGCCGATAAAAAAAGAGATTATTCATTTCGCAACACATTTTAAGAAAAGCAAACCTTCTGCATTAAAAAGATTAATTACAAGAAATTTCAGCATCTTAAAAGTGTATTTGAATGTCTTTTTTGGAAAGTTGACTATTACTGACAGATATATTTATTTAACTTTCAGAAAAAAACATATTTTTTTAAGAAAACTTTTAAGAGCTTTAGCTCCAAAACCAGATATTGTTTTTATTATGAAAGCTTCTTCAAAAGAAATTAAAAAACGAAAAATTGGTCAGAGAGATTTACTAAGCGATGTAATGATTGATGAGCTGTATAAAGTGTATAATTCAATTCCAGGAAAAATAGATATTGACACTAAAAAACCGATAAAAGAAAATTTAGAATTTATGGTTAATTGTATTTTAGGAAAAATTCTTATTTAACTTGTGAGATAAATAAATCTTTAAATATCCTGTTTTATATCCAAAACAATATTCAAAATGGTATTCAATGAAGTATATGAAATATTAAGGAAAAAAGAAAAACAAAAAATGATGATGGGTGTTACAGGTTTTGTTGGTAGCGGAAAAACCTGTTTTGCAAAAGAATTTTCAGAATTTTTAAAAGAAAAAAATATTGATGCAATTCATTTTAATATGGATATTTATAATTCTTCCACAAGAGCGGAAAGAAATGCAATAATCTCCTCTTTGGATAAAAAATATGATCCCTTCTGGCCTAAAAAAGCTTACGCACAAAATTATGTTTTAATCAGAGAGCATTTAGAGAATATAAAACAAGAAAAAAGTTTTTCTGTGGACAACTTATGTGATTCACAGACAAAAGAACTAAATTTCTCAATGAGATTCTCATTCAATGGAGATTATACAACAATAAAATTTGGAAAAGAAGAAAGCAAATACAAAAAAGATAATCTTTGGGTTATCTGTGATGGAGTAAAAATTATAGAGCATAGAGAATTTTTTGACCGCATCATTTTTTTAGATGCAGATTATAAAACGAGATTTAATAGATTAATAGAGCGAAATAAAACCATTACTTCTCCTGCAAATATTAAAGAAAATTTATTCAGAGATGTTGATGTTAGTTTAAGTCGAGACCATAATTTAAATAAAGAATACGCACACATAATTATTGACAATAACAATTTTTACAACAGAAAAATTACTCAAATATAATATTAAGCTTTTTTAAGTCATTTTTTAATTTAGGCAAATTATCAAAAAGAATTGTATTTATTTCAAGTTTTTTTGCAACATCTAAGTGAGGTTGTCTATCATCAATAAAGATAGTTTCTCCTGGAACTATCTTACTTCTATTTAAGATTTCTTTATAAAAGGCGGGATCTGTTTTTATTAGCCCCATATAACAGGTTGCATAAATATCTTTAAAATACGTCATTAAATTGAATTTTTCTAATTTCATTTCGAGCGAACCTTTTCCATCTCCTGCAGCCAAAATAAGAGAATAATTTTTTTTGAGAGAGCCTAACAATGCACTCATTCCTTTGACTTCATAAATATTTTCTTTATATATCCTTTTCGCTTCTAAAAGATTATCCTTATCTAAATTATTTTTTTCTAAGATTTTAATTAAAAAATAATCTAGACTTGTTTTCCCCATAACGTGGTCTCCAAAAAATTCTTCAAGAGGTCTCCAAAACCTAGACTGCGTTATTCCAAACGTTCTTTTATATTCTGCATTTAGATTTTTGTATGCAACTAATACTCTATTCAAATCAAAAATAATGGTTTTAATCATGTTATATTATTCATTTCTATAAACATTTATATAATTATATCTACTTTACTAGATATGGAATACAAAACTCCTTCACCTAAAGAAATCAGAAAATCTTTTCAAAAATCAAAATATTCTTTTATAGAATATCATTTCCATAGAAGAATTTCGCCGTATTTTACCTGGTTTTTTTTGCGTTTTACTCTTACAGCTGAATTAATTGCATTGTTGACTCCTCTGAATGATTTAGTTACTCTTTATTTAATATCCAATGGAAATTTTATTTTTGCCGCAATATTAACTCAACTGCATATTATTTTAGATTCAAGCGACGGAGAAATTGCAAGATTTCGCAAAACAATTGTAAAACGAACAAAAAATCAAGAATCATTTGGAGGGTTTGCAGATTCGATGGTTGGGATAATACTCTTTCCATTTATAATTTTTTATACTGGGTTCATATTCGGCAATTTGATAATAGGATTGATGAGCATAGGTGCATTTTATTTGATGGTATTCTCTTCAGCGTATGCAAAAATCTATTTCCCTAAATCAGAAATAGGAAAGAAAGTCAGTGAAAAAGCATTTGGAAAAAGAAAATACAAATGGGGATTTAATTCAATTATTCAGAAAAGTCTGATTACTTTCGCCTTGCTTTTTCAGTCAGTTATCTTTTTATGGATTTTTGTTGTGGGGGCTGTTGCAGTTTCATTATTGAGAGTATATTTTTTGTATAAACAACCATGACAAACAAAAAACCTTTAATTTCAATAATAATCTCCGCGTATAACTCCGAAAATAAGATTGAAAAATGTTTAAATTCTTTATTAAATCAAACTTACAATCCAATTGAGATAATTGCGGTTGATGACGGCTCTACAGATAAAACAAAAGAAATTATTAAAAAGTTTATAGATAATAAAAAAGTTTTTTTATTAGAACAGAAAAGGCAGGGTCCTGGCGCCGCAAAAAATATAGCTTCAAAAAAAGCAAAAGGAAGTATTTTAGTTTTTGTAGATTCAGATGAATATCCGAGGCAGGACTATATTGAAAAATTAACAAAACCAATCAGAGAGGGAAAATATAAAACATCTATCGGCGCATGGGTTCTTGCATATCCCAAAAATCCCTGGGCAAGATGCAGATTTGAAGACACCTCAGAATTAAGATATCATGCAATGAAATCAGGAGTATTCAGAGCAATTAAAAAAGATTTTTTTAACCATCTTGGAGGATTTAACGCCTCTAAAGGATATTCAGACGACAGAATTCAAAATAATGCAAAAAGAGCAAGAATTAACGACGCTATTTTTGATCACGACACAGACAGCAATTTAAATGAACTTTATAAAAAAAGAAAATGGATTGGGAGCTCCATAATGACTAATCCAAAATCTGCAAAGTTTTGGAGTAAAACCATTTTAGGTTTTATATTGTTTGGTTTTTTTATTGCGAGTTTTTGGATATCTCTCTGGCTTACATTTGCAATATTAATAATTGGAATTCTTCCAATTTTGTATCAAAGTTTAAAAAAAGTTATTTTTTATAGGGATATTAGATTATTTTTTTATTATCCGATTTATGTATTAGTAACTTCTTTTGGCATGGTTATTGGTTTCTTGAGACCAGTATATAAAAATGACCTAAAGGTCATACCCTCAAGGGCACAAGCAAGATAAAACATAAATCCTTAAAAATTAGCTAAAATTAAAAAATTTATGAAAATTTTAGTTACTGGTTCAAACGGGGAAATTGGGACAAATCTTTGCTTAAAATTAAAAAAAGAAGGGCATGAAGTTTTTGGAATTGATAAAAGAAAAAATAGTTGGACAGATAATCTTGAATATTCTTTATTAGATTTAAGTGATAAGTTTTCAAATTTTAAAAAAGGTTTTGAAAATTCCCGTTCAAAATTAAAAATTTCTTTTAAACCAGATGCAGTGGTACATCTTGCAGCAAATGCTAAGGTTCATGAACTTGTTGAAAATCCTTCCAGAGCCATGGACAACATTAAAATAACTTTTAATGTTCTTGAATATTGCAGACAGAATACTGTTCCCATTATTTTTGCAAGTTCAAGAGAGGTTTATGGTGATATACGCAGGTTCAACACAAATGGGCGAGTAACAGATGAAAAAAAAGCTGATTTTAAATTTACAGAAAGTCCATATTCTGCAAGCAAAATATCTGGAGAAGCCCTAATATATTCATATGCAAAATGCTATAATCTCCCTTATCTGGTTTTTAGATTTTCTAATGTTTATGGTAGATTTGATAATGATTTAGAAAGAATGGAAAGGGTTATTCCGCTTTTTATAAAAAAAATAAACAATAAAAATAAAATCACAATTTTCGGCAAAAATAAAATCTTGGATTTTACATATGTTGATGACTGCGTTAACGGGATTTATTCCGGAGTAAAAAACCTTGTTTTAAGAGAGGTTAAAAATGAAACTATTAATTTAGCTTATGGAAAGGGACAATCTCTATTAAATTTAGTTGAATATATTGAAGATAATCTTGGAAAAAAAGCAAATTATAAAATAAAAGACACTAGAATCGGAGAAGTTGCGCATTATGTTGCAGATATTTCTAAAGCTAAAAAGTTACTTAATTATAATCCTAAAACATCATTAAAAGAGGGCGTTAAAAAAACTATTGATTGGTGGAAAGAAAGGGGGGAGTTATAATTTTAACAAATCTTCTCCAGCTTTTATTACCTGCTCTACTTTTATATTTTCTAAACAATTAAAATTATCTTTAAAAGGAAGTTTCCTCATGCTTCTGTAACAAGGACCTTTATCAATTAATATTTTATGTTTTGGACTGTTTAAAGGCCAAGCTCCAACAACTTCTGGAATTGATGGACCCATTAATTCAACAATTTTTGCATTTATCGGCTCTTGATAAGCAAGATGAACAATAGCAGTATCCGTTGCAATCAATAAACTTGCTTTTTTTAATAAAGTTCCAGCTTCTTTTATTGAAAGTTTTCCACAGGCATTGATTATTTGTTTTTTATTCACGGAATATTTTTTTATTTCTTCCGCTAAAATTACTTCTTCTTTGCTTCCAGTTATGATTATTTTGTATCCTTTTTCTGAAAAATAATCTGCAACTTTTGCGTATCCGTCCAAATTCCATAAGTGCGGAGGCCATTTTCCTGCACTATAAGATTCAGCAACATACTTTCCACCTGGATGAATTACTATAAATTTTTTTATTTTATTCTTTTTAATAAAATCGTCTGCGTTTTTTTCATCATTTTTAGAATATTCAAAGATTAATTTTTTTTCCCTGAATTTAAATCCAAGAGCTTCAAACATTTTAAATCTCCCGCCAACCATGTGATTTTTAATTTTGCTATAAACCTTCCGAGTATACCCAAATTTTTTTCTTTTAAAAAATCCTGAAATTCCAAAATGAGTCTCTCCTATTCTATATGGAATAAATGAAAAATCTTTTGCGCTTAATTCTCCTTGATTTAAAAGTATAACTGCATCAATATCCAGAGCTTTCATTTTTTTTATTGATTCCTTTCCAGAATATTCTATAAAATTTATATTTTTAGCAGATTCGAACTGCTTTATTGTTTTTTTATCTGAAAGCATTGAAATCTCAATTTTTTGATATTGTTTTTTAAAACAATTTATAACTCCCAATGTAACAAAATCTCCCCCCAGATTTCCTTTTTCCTGATTTATGAGAACTATTAAAATCTTGTGAATTTTTTGCGTTTTTATTTTTTTAAATTTAGATAAATCAAACAAAAACCAGATTAGATAATCCAAATAAGAAAGCGTTTTTCTTGCCTGCTCATGCAGGAATATCCCCATTTTTTTAAATTCATTCTTCATTTTGTTAAAAAAGAAATAGCTTTGCTATTTCATTATGCTCATAGATTCGCATAAAGAAATACAATTTATAAAGGTTCATTTAAAGAGTTATATACGCTATAAAAAACATATAAATCTTTAAAAAAAGAGACGAATTCTCATAACGATGCCTAAAAAAATAAATCAGCCAAAAGTATCAATAATTATTGTAAATTATAATGGAGAAAAATTTTTGAAAGGTCTTTTAAATTCTTTAAAAAAAACAAAATATTCAAATTATGAAATAATTTTTGTAGATAATGCCTCTATTGATAACAGTATAAAAATTGTTGAAAAAAATTATCCAAAAGTAAAAATTATTAAAAATATCAATAATGGTTTTGCTGGAGGATTAAATATTGGAATAAAAGCATGCAGTCATGACTCTGAATATATTATACCTTTAAATTATGATATGTATGTCCATCCTGATTGGCTATCTTATTTAATGGAAACTATGCATTCTGACAAAAAAATTGCAGTTGTTGGTTATGCTAGATTGCTTCCAAAAAGCGATAAAATAGAAACATTGGGCAATAAATGTACAGATGAAAACCTTGCTAAATTTATAAAAATAGGGGCAGGTAAAAATTTAAAAGAATTTTTGGATAAAGAGATAATTGAGGTAGATTTTTGTTTAGGGTTGATAAGAAAATCTATTTTTAATAAAACGGGGCTATTTGATGAAAAAATATTTGCTATGTATGAAGAAGTTGATCTTTGTCGTAGAATCAAAAATGCTGGATGTAAAATTGTTGTTAATCCAAAGGCAAAAGTTTGGCATTTTGGCTCGCAATCAATAAAAAAAACCAGTGCTTTTAGAATTTATTATTCTTATAGAAATAGATTAAGGTACGTTCTAAAACACAACAAAGGATTTAATAAACTTTTTTACGGAAAAATACTTTGTTTGATTTATTTTTATAAAATGTTAAAATTCTCTTTTAAGGGAAGATTTGATTTTAGTTGGGCAATCTTAAAAGGAATTGGCTGGAATATTAGAAATTTAGGGGATTATTTTTGATTAAAATGACTTATAAAAATGTATTTAATCATTGCATTTGGCGAATCTCAAAGATGTTAGAATTAAGTATAACGAGAGATAATCCAAGAGAGTTTATTAAATTTGCAAAAGAGTATTTTAAAGGTAAGAGAATAATTGGAGTAGAAATTGGGGTGCAATATGGAATGAATGCTAAATATATGCTGAAAGAATTAAACCTTGAAACTTTATATTTAATAGACCATTATGGAAAATATTTAGATTATGCTGAAGGAAGAAAGATAATCCATAATTTTACAGATTCAAAAGAAATAGCATTTAAAAGATTAAAGAAATATAAAAAGAAAACAAAATTTGTTTATTTAAATTCAGAACAAGCATTCCCACAAATGAAGAGTTTATCCTATGGATTTGATTTTGTTTATTTAGATGCAAATCATTCTTACGAATTTGTTAAATATGAAATAGAAAATTATTGGACTTTAATAAATAAAGGCGGAATTTTAGGGGGGCATGATTTTGAATATTATGAAGTTGCTAAAGCAGTTATAGAATTTGCAGAGAAAAATAAATTAAAAGTTATAACTAAATCTAAGAATGGAGAGTGGATTATTCTAAAAAGAAAAGAATAGTTTTCTCATTAAATATTTTTTTATATTTTATTCTATAATTAAATTTAAATAAAAAATCCAAACAATCTCTTTCCAATTCTTTAGAGTGCGTCTCCAAAATTATTCTTGGATGATATTTTTTTAAAATTTTTATAGAACCATTCAATGCTTTCAGTTCATCTCCCTCAATATCAATTTTAATCAAGGTTGGAGCTTTTTTTGTTTTATTAAAATAAAAATCAAGAGTGTTTTTATCATCAATTTTTTCCAGATAAACTTTTATTTTGTTACCAAAATTATTTAATTTGATATTCTTGTGCATTATTTTAAAGGCGTCTTCTCTCAATTCAAAAGCTAAACATTCTGCTCCGTTTTTAGCGCATAAAATTGCATATTCTCCACAACTTGCGCCAACATCATAAACCATATCATTCTTTCCAACTTTAAAAAAATCATAAATCTTCTGTTCATAAATCTCTCTTAAATCCTCGCAGTAAAATTTTGAATAAATATTTAAAAACTTTAGACCATAATCTCTTTTTATTTTCTTTGTTAATCCTCCAATTAAAATTAAATCTTTATTTCTTAGTCTCCATTCTTTCGAGCAGGTTTTTGATAAAGGATAAGTCGCTAAACTAAATAAAATATACTTTAATCGTCCTTTCTTTACTTCCTGAATAATAAATTTTATTTTATTCATTTTTATTTATAGCATAAATTCTTCCAAACATTTTCCCGTCCTGAATTAATTTAACTTTAAAATTATTTTTTTGCAAAAATCTTGCCATATCCTTTCCAGAATATTTTCTGTAATTATGAACTTCCATTGAAATCTTTTTGATTTTTTGCAATTCATTTTTAGAAAGAGAAAAAAGAATTTCATATTCTGCTCCTTCGCAATCAATTTTAAAAAAATCTATTTTTGGAATTTTTCTTAAAAATTCTTTAAAAGAAATTTTATCTGCAATCTCTTCTTTCTGGGTTTCATCTAATTTGAATAATGAATTGTGCCCTTTATTTTTTGTCTGAGAGACATAAAATTTAATTTTTCCTGATTTATTTGAAACTGCCTTATTTATTGCTTCAACATTGCTCATTTTATTTAGTTTAAGGTTCTCTTTTAAAAGTTCGTAATTTTCTTTCATTGGTTCAAAAGCATAAACTTTTCCGTTTTTAGCATAATAAGAAGCTAAAATTGTGAATATCCCGGCATGAGCTCCGATATCTATCACTGTATCATTAGATTTGATCTTAAACCCACTAGGATTATAGGACTTATGCAGCCAAACTTCATTAAGGATAAATCTATCTGTGCTTCCTCCGCGAAGCTTATATTTTAATCCATTCCTTAATTTATAAAGAATATATTTGCCTTTAATTTTTCCAAAATAATCTCTTAGATAAAGAGGATAATTTTTGAGTGTTTTTACTAATTTAAAAAAAGTTATTATTTTGTTCGCCATTAATAAATTTCATCAAAATAGATTATAAATCTTCTTGTTCTTTTTTTAATTCAGAAGATTCTGACTTTGTTTTCCAAGATATCTTCTTTTTTATTAAATCAAGAATTAACTTATCATTTTTATCAAGACAGCCAGTAAACATAATTAAAAGAACATAAAGTGAAATAAATAAAATCCCTAAAATGATTAAAGTAAATAAATTAATCTCAATTATTTCTTTAATTAAAAGCAATAATCCTGTAGGAATTAATGTAACAATTGTTATATTTATCATTTTTCTCCTTAGTGGGATAATTCCAAGAAGTTTCCAGGACTGAAATGCAAAAATCAGGCCTAAAAAGATAAAGGAGATCATTGTTGCAATTGCTGCTCCAGTTATTCCATAAACAGGAATAAGAATTAAATTAAGAATTGCGTTTAATACTAACACAAATAAGGTATCTTTTAAAATTAATTTAGATTTTCCTTGTATTGAAAGAAGTTGATTAGAAATACCCGATAAATTAGCAAACATTGCACCAATAGACAAGAATCTCAAAGCATTTGTTGCAACAAGATATTCCTCTCCAAAAAGAATTTTAATGAAAACTCCTGGAAAAATAATAAAAAGAATAAATAAAGGAAGGCTGAGCATATAAACCCATTTTCCAGTTTGTTGACTTAATTGTTTTACAATCTTTTTATTTCCTTTTGAATATTGTTGAGCTATTACTGGAAAAAACATATAACTAAAAAGACTTATTGAAGTAACTAATAATAAAGATATTGGAACTGCAGCGCTGTAAAAACCAACATCTTTTACTGTTTTAAGTATGCCTATTATTAATAAATCTTCCTGATGAAATAAAAACATAGAAAGAGCAAAAAATAACAATGGCCAAGAATAAGAAATAATTTCTTTAGAAAGCCGCCTATCTTTTCTTGGTTTTATTTTAAATATCTTTTTAAAAGAAATTCTGCAAAATAAATAAGCAAAGAAAGAAACAAAAATTGCTGCCAATAAAAAAGAGAGTGGAACATTAATCGAATTAACTCCTAAAAATATTAAAGTAACTAAGGTAATTACTTTAACAAGAGGATCTAATATTTTTGATGCAAACAAAACCCACCAATATTTACCATAAACTTGCATAAGCGGAAAAAGAACCGCCTTTAAAGAAGTTAAAGGAATTGTTAAGCTAAATAATTTTAAGAATATGGAAAGCTGTGAATTTGAAAAAATTTTTTCAGCAATTAGGTCACTAAAAATAAACAATAATGCTCCAGCAACAATACCCGTTATTAATAATAAACTCATAAAAAATTTCACTATATAGGAAGTTTTATTTTCATGTTTTTTAGCGCTATAAAAAGAAAGATGCCTTAAAACTCCAGTATCAAGCCCCAACAAAGAGAATAATGCAAACCACCCAACAATTGTCAAAGACAATGTAAGCAACCCATACACCTCGGGACCATAATATCTTGCAACAATTATCCTATATGCATAACCTAAAATTCTTGAAATAATAATTCCTACAAAAACCCACATCGAAGATTTTGCTAAAATACTTAAAGACCTATTAAAGGCGGACTCTTTTTTTGGCATGATTAAGGGTATTCATTTATATTTATAAAATCATCTTCATGCCTTTTACTAAAAGTTTATTGTGAGATAATTAGGTATATATTGCAGATAATTTTTCTCTAATGAAAGTGCAGTCTTTCTTTTGTGAATTTAATAAAAAAATCCCTAAAAACCTTGTTTTTTAACAAGATATATATTAATCTATAAAGATAACAAGAAGTAAATAATCTTTTTTGCTTTAATAAAAGATTAATATCAAAAATAAAATTTTTTTGATGAAAAAAAATTGAAAAAGTTTCTAAATCCATTTTATTTATTTTTTTTATTTTGACCAAAGGAATAGAAATAAATGCCGTATTTTTTTCATTAATGATATCTATTTTTTTTCCATTAAAAAATTCTCTAAATTTATTAAGATTTTTTATAAAATACTCTTTTGCAACTGCAATTTGATTTATTGATATTGCCTGATTAAATTTATCTGTCTTTAAAATAGGAAACGCTCTAAAAACATTTGAAGTTAAATAATCTCCCAGCACTCTATCGTAAGCATAATAATCGCAGCAACTTATTTCTTTTCCCGTTTTATCCAATGAATAAACTTGAAGATAATTTTTGTATTTTAACGGCTCAGAATTTCCATCTGAAAAAGAAATATAATCAAATTTTTTTAAAGATTCTTCAATCTCCTTATTGCTCTTCTCAAAATATTCTTTTTTCAAAATTATTGATTTTTCTTTTATTTGAGGGAATTTTTGAGAAAATCGTTCTGGATTCTCTATGATTTTTTTGAATAATAATTTAAAATCTTTTAATGCATCATGATTTTTAATCACTTTTTTATATGCATTTTCAGCAATTTCTTCTCTTTCTTTTTCATGCGATAAGTAATAATTTATTTTTTTTAATAAATCTTGATTATCTTTAAACATGACTATCTCCTTGTTATTTTTAAAATAGTCTAAATATCCTTTAAAATAATCGACTAAACTAAAAGAATTACAAGCCGAAATTTCAAAAAATCTCCAATTAAAACAAGGTTTCCCGTCCTTGTCTTTAGACAGAGAGAGATTTATTTTAGTTTGATTTATAATTTTACCCGCCTCTTCAGGACTTAAATATCCTAAACAAAATTCTTTAAATTCTGGATAGTTCTGCCACCGATTACCAATAATTTTTAAATTAATCTTGTTTTTTATCAAAAACCTCATTGTTTTAACTCTCTCTTCTATTGCATTGCCAACAAAACTTACATTGTAAATTTTTTTTGTATTTATTGGCTTTAATATCTCGGTATTTATTGCAAGAGCAGTATGAACATTCATTATTCCATCCTGATAATATCTCTTTAGATAATTAGGGTGGTGCGACAAAGTGCAGTCTATAAATAAGGCAATGTATCTTTGCAGAGATTCAAAATGCCGATCATCATCTCCTGTAACTGCGATAATTTTAATATTTGATGAAATTTTTTTAATTTTTTCAATTGTTCCGATTGTTAATTCATCCCTCCTTCCATTCAAAAAAATATATTCTGGCTTTTCTTTTTTAATTAAAGAAAGAAAAATTTCCTGCATTTTTTTATGTCCATAAAAATCCATTATTTTAAGTGGATCAAATATAATTGTTCTTCCAAACAATTTTTTAAGAAGCAGATAATAGTGCTGATGTAAAGAATCTTTTTTATCTGAACTATTAAGGAATGCAAAAATCAATTTTTGATTTTTAAGTGTTTTTTCAACTTCAGACATGGAAAAAATTTTGTTTAATTTTTTCATTATTCATTTTATTTAATGCACAAACTTTAAAGATTTATAAGTTTTTAGATTATTAAATTTGCAGTATTCAGCTAATATCGAGTTTTTGTTTTTTAACAGGTTCCTTAAAAGATGCATCTAAACACAATTATATTTTTAAATGAATTTTTTTATCTATAAAAATGAAGAAATTACTCTCTAAAGAAGAACTTATCTCTTTTGAAGAAAAAATAAGCAGGTTATACAAAGAAGCTAAAATAATGGCTCCAGTTCATCTTTCAAAAAATAATGAAGAAGAATTAATTTCAATTTTTAAATATGTTAAAGAGGATGATTGGATTTTTAGTTCATATAGAAACCATTATCACGCTTTATTAAAGGGAATTCCAGCAGAGAGACTTGAAAAAGATATTATTGACGGACACAGCATGCATATCATGAACAAAGAACATAAATTTTACAGCTCTTCGATTGTTCCGGGACATCTGCCTGTAGCATTAGGCGTTGCGCTTGCATTAAAATTAAAAAAATCTTCAAACCATGTTTGGGCATTCTGCGGAGATATGGCTTCTGAAACGGGAGTTTTTCATGAAGTGACAAAGTATGCTGAAGGGCATAATCTTCCAATCACGTTTATTGTTGAATCTGATGGACTAGGAGTTTATACTCCCACAAAAAAAGTTTGGGGAATAGAAGATTTTAATGAATTTCAAATGAATAAACAATCAGTTAATCCAATGGGTCCAAAAAATTTAGAAGAATCTATCAAATCCGGCGCTAAAATTTTAAAATACAGCTATAAGAGGGGATGGCCCCACCACGGGATTGGATTATGGGTAGAAATTCCTGAAGAAGAAAAACTCAAAAAAGAAAAAATAGGAAATTTGAGCTATCAAGATGAATTAGGCAGAGCAATGAAATTTTTAGCAGAAGATAATAAAACAATTTTTATCGGACAGACAGTTGGCTATAAAGGAAGCGCAATTTATGGGACACTTGAAGAAATTGCTCAAGAAAAAAGAATAGAACTTCCAATAATAGAAGAAGTCCAGATGGGGATTTCAATTGGTCTTTCACTTGAAGGATATACTCCAGTATCAATTTATCCAAGATTTGATTTTTTTATTTTAGCAACAAATCAACTTGTTAATCATTTAGATAAGATTAGAGAATTATCTCAAGGGGAATTTAATCCAAAAGTTATCATAAGAACTGCTATTGGAAGCAAATTTCCATATTATCCAGGAGTTCAACATTGCCAAGACCATACAGAAGCTTATAAAAAAATGCTGACAAACATTGAGGTTATTAAATTAAAAAATTCTCAAGAAATTATTCCCGCATATAAAAGAGCTTTAGAAAACAAAAGCTCAACTATGCTGATTGAATTATCTGATAAATATAATTAATAAAAAATGAAAAACTTAGATTTATTGCTGGTGCATCCAAGTGGAAGAAAAAAGATTTATCAAAATTTAAGCGATGATTTTTCTGCAATTGAACCTCCTTATGTTGCGGCTCTGACTGCAAATTTTATAAGAAGCAAAGGATTCAATGTAAAAATTTTAGATGCAAATGCTGAAGGATACGACACTAAAGAAACATTTGATGTAATTAATCAATATAATCCTTCTTTAATCAGCATTATAGTTCACGGGCAACAACCTTCGGCTTCAACTCAAATGATGCCTGGAGTCGGGGAATTGTGCAAATATATAAAAAATAATTCAA